>Ga0316578_10000097_pt1 | contig 20320 bp, 16 predicted proteins | sample J0NA_2_FD_203076 | JGI IMG/M metagenome (GOLD analysis project Ga0316578, IMG submission 203076) | Rhizosphere microbial communities from salt marsh grasses in Alabama, United States - J0-2_160517rDrC | ecosystem: Host-associated > Plants > Roots > Rhizosphere | place: USA: Alabama | collected... | reverse complement strand
CGTTCGTCTCCCCCACCACCGGATTGATGGAACCGACCGCTTCCATCCCTTCCCTTTCCAGAAGCCACTCCACCATGAAATCGGCTGCCTTCCACACGCAGAGGGTGCAGGTGAGGAGAATCGGGGTTTCGATCTCCCCCAGCTCCCGGACCTGAGTGACGCCCAGGAGCTTGCCGAAGCCGTTCCCCACGATCACGGCTCCCGGAACCTTCTCGTGAAAGATGTTCCCGGGATGGGGGAGGATGGCGGTGACCCCGGTGCGGACGTCCTCCCCCTCCCACACCGTCACCTGGCCCACCCGGACGCCTTCCACATCCGTGATGGTATTGAGGACGCCGGTGGGGAAGACGCCGATGTCCATGCCCAGCTCACGGGCTCTAGGTCGATTCGTCGCTTGGCTCATGGTGGTCGTGGGCAGGAGGGCGAGGGCCAGGGCGATGGATGGGAGAAGAGGAAGAGGGCGCCCCAGGCGCATCCGAAGGGTCCGGGAAATCGGGAGCATCTTGAGAATCCCTTGCATTTGGGAAGCGGCAACCGAGGCCAGCGAGCAGAGGAGAACGCCCTCACGGGCACCGCGGCCTCCCAGCGGGTTCGGCCCCCGGTGACGTCCGCCTGCCGGTGATGTTCGCGTCTCACCTCTACAGGGGCAAGGCATCCAGGAGCAGGAAGAGGAGGAAGAGGGGGTGGTAGACCAGAGAGGCCAGGAAGACCCGTCTGGCGGCGGCAGTGGTGAGACGGCCCTCTTTCACGGTGCCCAGGGCGAGGATCAGGAGGAACGTGCCCAGGAGGAGCATCCCCACCAGGTACACCCATCCCGTGACCCCCACCCACGTGGGGACCGCTCCCACCAGGAGAAGCGTGGCGGAGAAGGCGGTGATGTGCCAGGCGATACGCCGGCCCTCCGGGTCGGATTTCGGGATCAGGTAGAATCCCGCCCTGGCGTAGTCTTTCCGGAGGAGCCATCCCAGCGAGAGAACGTGAGGGAGCTGCCAGAGGTAAGCGATGGCGAAGATGGTGCCGGCCCCGAGGGTCAGTGTCCCGGTAGCGGCGCTCCATCCGATCAGGGTGGGCATTGCCCCTGGAAAGGCACCGGCAAGGGTGGAGATGTAGGAGACCTTCTTGAGGGGAGTGTAGAGGAGGTTGTAGCTCAGGGCCGAAAGAGCGGTAAGCGCCGCCGGTAGCCAGCCCACCGCGACGTAGAGAATTGCGATCCCTCCCACAGTGAGGATGTTCCCGAAGAGGAGTGCCTCCATGGGCCCCATCCGCCCGGAAGGGATGGGGCGAGAGCGTGTGCGCTCCATGAGGGCGTCCAGCTCCCACTCCACGAACTGGTTGAGGGCGAGGGCTCCGCCGGTGGCCAGGGCCGTCCCCAGGAGGGTGAACAAAACGGGGACCAGCTCGGCCCGTCCTCCGGCGGCGACGAGATACGTGACGCCGGCGGTCACCATGACGTATCCAGCGATACCGGGCTTCGTGAGCTCGTAGTAGACCGCCAGCCTGGAGGCCCGTTCCAGGAGGGGCCGGCGGCCGTTTTCCAGCGCTGTCTCCGTCATCTGTTCGGGATCATGTCCCCTGGAAAGAGCTTCACTCCGGACGGCCTCCACGAGAGGAGAGTTGCCTTCCGGTCCCCAAAGGCCGTCTGGCGCCAAGCGGTCTAGCGGGTCCCATCCGGCCAGAAGGAAGTTGTCCGGGGCGAGGGGGACTGGCAAGGAGGCCCCGGGGGTCGGAGAAGACTGCCGGGGCCGGCCGGCGGAGCCTCCGCCCCCCACCGAAACTCCGCCCCCCCCTTTCTGGTATATACTGGTATATAATAGTGAGTCTCGGGAGTGGGGCTCGGAAGACACCGGACAGCTTCGGCCGAGGCCTTGGGATGGATCAGGGAAAGCACAAGTCGGTGCAGGAACGGAAGGAGGCGGAGGGCCGCATCCTCCGCAGTGCCCTGCTCGTGTCCCTGTTGGTTCACGTCCTGGTCTTCACCTTATGGAAGACGGTGCCCATTCCCCCCTCACCTTTCGCTGCCGCCGGCCCCAGGGCAGGTGATTTCCGGGCCGCCCCCGGCGGGGGGATGCAGGCCATGAACCTCGCGGTCCCCCCCCCTCGACCCATCATCCCGCCCAGGATCCCCATCATCTCCCTGGACATGGAAGAGCCCGTAGAGTTCGATTTCGAGCCTGACATGGATCTGGCCTCCCTCATCGGAGAGGGCCCCGGGCAGGATGAGGGCCCGGGCATCGAGGGTGGCACGGGACTGGGCGACGGCGGAACCGCCGCGGAGGGGTTCTTCCGCCTGGTGCCCCCATCCCCCCGAGGGATGATCATTCCCCCCACGAACTCCAAGCTCAGAGGCAGTCAGGTGGAGGTCTGGGTGTTCGTGAACGAGGCGGGGCGCGTGGTGCCCGACTCCACCCGCTTGAACCCTCCGACCTCGGACCACGGATTCAACCGCCGCCTCATGGAAGAGGCGGCCGAGTGGGTCTTCAACCCCGCCATGAAGGAGGGAGAGCCCGTGGCGGCCTGGTTCCCCTATACCATCAGCATGTGAGCTCCCGGGCTCCCGCTTTCTCAGAACGCCTTCAGAACCTCCCGAACCAGGTCCCACCGGTCGAACCCCTGGCGCCCGTAGTCCAGACCCCGGCGTACGATGACCAGATCGTGGGAGGGCACCACGATGACATACTGCCCCCGGTTCCCGGCCGTCGAATAGGCGTCTGCCGGAACGTCGGTCCTGCTATCGGGGACGAGCCACCATTGGCCCCCGTACTGATTCCCACGTTGGGCGGTAGCTGGGGCGGGGGTCCTGACGAAATCGATCCACTCTTCGGACAGGATCCGCTCACCGTTCCAGACCCCGTTGTTGAGGTACAGCAATCCGAAGCGGGCGAGGTCCCTGGCATTCGTGTAGACCTGGCTGCTGAGGATGAAATCCCCGAAGCGATCCGTGCCTACGAGGGTGTTTCGCATCCCGATACGGTCCAGTAGGGCCCGGCGGGGAAACTCCAGGTAGGTGCGATGGTCCCCGAGAGCCAAGCGCATAGCCCAGACCGCCAGGAGGGTATCGTAGTTCTCATAGTCCCAGGAAGTGCCGGGCTCCCGAACGAGGGCCCGGCTCAGGGCTCCGCGGACCGAGCTGGCACCGGCCCAGTATGCCAGCCCGGAGCCCGTGGCGTATTCCAGACCCCCGTTGTCTACGGGGTAGAGGCCACTGGACATGTTCAGGAGATGCCGGAGGGTGATGGCGTTCCTGGGATCGGCCTCTGGGGAATCGGCCCGCGGCAGCCACTCGAAGCCCATGGGCTCGTCCAAGGCCATGCGCCCCTGGTCCGCCAGGATCCCGAAGAGGGTCACCGCGATGCTCTTGGCCGTCGACCATGTCCGGGTCCTGGTGGTGACGTCCACGCCTGGGGCGTATCGCTCGTGAACGATCCGACCCTCGTGCACGATGAGGAGACTCATCGTAACCTGCTCCGGTGATTCCCTCAGGAAGGCCCACTCGGAGGCGGCTTCCAGAGCCCCGCGATCTACGCCGGGAGGGAGGGCCTCGTCGGCGATCAGGTCTCCATCCGGCCACGGGATGGAGGCGGGATCTCCAGTCGGCGGTGCCAGGGTCTGGCGGGGGAGGCTGGAGATGTCTTCAAAAGTCTGGTCCGGGGCCAGGACCACACAGCCGATCCCTTCCCGGAACGCGGCGCGCATGACCGGGGTGCCGTCGGGAGCCCCTACGGCCACGGCCCGGCGTTCCCGGTCCACCACATAATCTCCACCGCGAGCGGTCCCCACGGGCTGGCTCACGTACGCGAGCTCCTGACGGAACACCTGCTCCAGAGTGCGGTTGGAGGTGAAGAGGCCGTTGCACATGAGAATGGCCTGGACCCCCCGCTGGATGACGGCCCGGTCAAAAGCCCAATAGTCATAGGATTCTTCCTGCTGGGCACCAGCGGTGCCCGGGATGATGAGGAGGAGGGCGAGGAGCGGCGGCAGGAAACGGCTCATGGCTGAGATCCTTGAGAACCAGTGGGGGTGTGGAGTAAAGCCAGGGGTCCGGGCGAATGATGGCGTAGATCATAGAGAATCACCAGGGGCATCGGGGAGGCCCGTCCCGGCTTCCGCAGTGCGGGAGGTCCCAAGGCCCCGGAGTCCGGGAGGCGCCCGGTCGGGGTGGTGCGGCGTAACAGGTGAGCTACCTCTCGAGTCCGGCCTTGAGCCTGGACCCCCTGGTGGAGATCTTAGTGGGGAGGTCTGTGGCCGGCCATGTCGTCCCGGGTGGAACCCCAGCGAGGATACCGACTCTGAGTAGCTCCCTACCGTGACTCCCCCCATCACCGAAGGTTTCGGAGAGCTCAGTCTGGAGGATGGCCCCCTCCAGTTCGAGCTTCGCCGCTCGTCCCGCAGATCCATCGGGATCACCGTCCAGCTCGGTGGGGCCGTCGTTGTGACGGCGCCCTTCCGTGCGCCCATGGGGAAGATCCGTGAAGCACTCGAAAAACACGGACGCTGGGTCAGGAAGAAGGTCGCGGAGCTTCGGGACGCCCCGGCTCCTCCTCCTCCTCCGAGGTGGGTCGACGGAGAGATCCACAGGTACCTGGGGCGAAGATACCCACTTCGTCTCTTCCGAGGTGAGGAGAAGGGGGTGTGGCTCACCGATCATGAGCTTCTGGTCCATTTGCCGGTCCCCGGGAGGCGGGAGGCGGTCGAAAAGCTCGTGGAGGGATGGATGCTGGAGGAGGCTCGGGCCGTGTTCCGACACCGCATGCAGAAGCTGATCCGGACGACACCGGCGCTTCAGCTTCGCCGGGCCCCCATCCTGAGCCTCCGACGAATGACGAGCCGATGGGGAAGCTGTTCCCCGAAGGGGCGGATTCTCATGAATACTCATGCCGTGAAGCTCCCGCTGAACCTGGTGGATTACATCCTGATGCACGAGCTCTGCCACCTGAGGGTCCCCAACCACAGCCGGGCCTTCTGGGATCATCTCACGGACTGCATGCCCGACTGGGAAAGGCGCAAGAAGGCACTGGATCGCCAGGCGGTGTGAGGGGATCCCAACATGCCACCTCGAGGGAAAGCGGGTCTCCTCAAGCAGAGCTTCCACTCGCTTCAGCGACGTTGGCAGCTCATCGCCGGGGCGGAATACGGGGCGGAAGCCGCGAACCTCCGTCCCTCTCTGCCCCCGGACGATTGGCCTCTCCTCCGTCAGCAGATGGCGAAGTGCCTGGAGGCCCGGGGTGGCGAGGTCCTGGCGCGCTCTCGGGCCGCGGCCCTGGGGCGGGCCTACCTGGCCCTGGACGGGACGGGAAGGGAGAACTTCCTTCGTCTCATGGCGGGTGAGTTCGACCTGGATGTGGAAGGGGCGGAAGGTGCGCTGGAGGAGATGCGGACGGCGGAGGACCCCGAAACCCGGCGCCGTGCCCGTCGACGACTCATCTCCGCGGCCGAGAGTCCCCGGACCCGGATCCTGACCCGGTTCAATGCCCTTCCTCAGGGCGTGAAATTTCTCGTGGACCTGCGAGCGGATCTTCTCCCTCTGGCGGCAGAGGACCCACTGCTGGCGTCGTTGGACGACGATCTCGAGGCACTCCTGATTTCCTGGTTCGACGTGGACTTCCTGGAGCTCCGCAGAATCTCGTGGCACACCGCTTCGGGGGCACTCCTGGAGAAGTTCATGGCGTACGAGGCGGTGCACCCGGTGGAGAGTTGGGAGGATCTCAAGAACCGGTTGGACTATGACCGGCGGTATTTCGCCTTCTTCCATCCCATCATGCCGGAGGAACCCCTGGTCTTCGTGGAGGTGGCTCTGGTGGAAGGGATGGCCGGGAACGTTCGAGACCTCCTAGACCCCGGCGCTCCCGTGCTCGACCCGTCTTCCGCTGACACCGCCATCTTCTACTCCATCTCAAACGCCCAGAAAGGGTTGGCCGGGGTGAGCTTCGGTGGGTTCCTCATCAAGAGGGTGGTGGACCGGCTCATGGGGGAATTCCCCCGCCTCAAGACCTTCAGCACCCTCTCCCCCCTCCCCGGCTTTGTCCCCTGGCTCGAGAAGGCCCTTCGTGAAGACGAAGGGGTCCTCCTCCCGGGGGAGACGAAACGGATCAAGAAGGCGATGGAAGGGGAAGACCCTCGGGAATGGATCGGAGCGGTCCTGAAGGATGGGGAGAGGGGTTGGGGGGAGTCGGTGGAGGCGCTCTTGCGGCCCGTCCTCCTTCGCCTCGCGGCGAGGTACCTCCTGGAGGAGAGGATTGCCCGGGGCAGGGCCCTGGACCCCGTCGCACGCTTCCACCTCTCCAACGGTGCGAGGGTGGAACGCCTGAATTGGATGGGAGACGTCTCACCCCGGGGTATGGCCCAATCTGCGGGCATTATGGTGAACTACCTCTATGACATCCGCCGAATCGAAGAGAACCACGAGGCGTATCGAGGCCGGGGACGAGTGGTGGCGTCCTCCGCCGTAAGGAGTCTGCTCAGAGGTTAGAGACGGGCCTCCTTGTGGCATCTCGTATCCACCCTGTGTAGCTTGCATTCCATGTTGTCGAGCGCGAAGCGAATCCTCTGGGTGGACGACGAAATCGACCTCCTGCGGCCCCACCTTCTCTTCCTTCAGCAGCGGGGGTATTACGTCGACGCCATCACGAACGGCGACGATGCCCTCGAGCTTCTGAGGGAGAACCCCTACGATCTGGTCCTCCTGGACGAGCAGATGCCCGGCACCTCCGGCCTGGAGGTCCTGGACGTTCTCCGAAAGGATGACCCGCATACTCGGGTCGTGATGGTGACCAAGTCGGAGGAAGACCGGACCATGACGGAAGCTATCGGGCGCCGGGTGGACGATTATCTGGTGAAGCCCACCAGCCCCCGCCAGGTCCTCTCCGTGGTGACCCGTATCCTGGAGGGATCAGCGATTCGCCAGCAGCGGGCCGCCCAAGCTTTCGCCTCCCGATTCCGGGAGTTGGGACTTCTCAGGCAGGAGGCCCGAAGTGCACGAGAGTTCGCGGCTCTCTACGAGGAGTTGGTGGACTGGCACGTCCGGTTGGAGACGGCGGGAGAGCCTGGGCTCATGGATTCCGTGGCCTCTCTCATGACCGAGATCCGTCGCGACTTCGGAAGCTGGATCCGGCAACACTACCCGCGATGGGTGAGAGGAGGGGAGGAAGGCCCTCTCCTGTCGGTGGATATCGTCCGGGAGTGTCTGGTCCCGTTGTTGGGTGTCAAACCGGTCTTCTTCGTGGTTCTGGACTGCATGAGGCTGGACCAGTGGCGGGTCATCGCACCCCTTCTGGCGCCTCATTTCGAGATCGAAGAGCGCCTCCATTTCTCCATTCTTCCTACCGCCACGCCATACGCGAGGAATGCCATATTCAGCGGGCATTTCCCGGATTGGATCTCCAGGAACTACCCGGGATGGTGGGACCTCTCGGATGATGAGGGGAGTCTGAACGCTTTCGAGGACGATCTTCTGAAGGGCCAATTGAAGAGGCTGACCGGCCGGGACGTCCCCGTCCACTATGACAAGATCTTCTCCGACAGGGAGGAGGAACAAGTCCGGGCCCGGGTCCGGTCTGCCCTCAAGAGGGAGGGGGCCGTCATCGCGCTGGTCTTCAACTTCGTGGACCTCATGACTCACGGTCGAAGCGAGTCTCCGATTCTCATGGAGGTGGCGAAGGACGAGGCAGCACTGCGAAGCATCACGCGGTCCTGGTTCGAGCGCTCCACTCTCCTGAGCGTCTTGAAGGAGGCGTCCGCAGGGGGGCACCATGTGGTGTTCACAACCGACCACGGGTCCATCCTCTGTCAGCGACCGGCTACCGTCTTCGCCCGGAAGGACGCCACAGCCAACCTGCGCTACAAGTTCGGCGGGGACCTCAGGGCGGAAGACTCGGGGACCGTGCTGGCCACAAACGATCAGAAGGACCTGGGGTTTCCCCCGGGGAGGTTGGGGACGACCTACCTCCTGGCCATGGAGGACTACTTCTTCGTGTATCCGACCAAGCTGCGGGAGTACCAGGCCCGGTACCGGAACTCTTTCCTCCACGGTGGGATCTCGCCGGAAGAGATGATCGTTCCCGTGGCCCACCTCACTCCCCGCCGCAGGGAGCGGATGGTCTGAAGGGGCGGGCGAACTCGTGAAGAGCTACATCCGAATCCTCGGGTACCTGAAACCCCACGCCGGGGTCTTCCTGGCGGCGGTGGTGGCCACCTTCATTTTCGCCGGGTTGGACGCATTCTCCTTCCTCCTGGTGATCCCGTTCCTGAACGTCCTCCTGGTGGATCCGTCCGGTCCGCGACCCGAGAGCATCAGCACCGGAGACGCCCTCCTGGACCGAGTCCTCAACGGGACCATCGGCCGAATGGTGGACTTCCGGGCGGCGCCCGAGGACGCGATTCAGGGGATCATCCTGTTTCTCCTCGTGGTGTTCGCGATCAAGAACGTCTTCGACTTTCTCAAGACCTACCTCATGGCAAGGGTCCAGCAGGGTGTGACGCGGGACCTCCGGGACCGGGTGTACGACCACCTGCTGGAGCTGGACATGGCCTTCTTCGGAAAGACGAAGATGGGTCAGATCCTGTCCCGCCTCACCTATGATGTGGAACAGCTCCGGGTCCTGGTGGCGAAAGAGCTGGGGAAGGTCGTCTCGTCGGTCTTCGAATTCCTCACAGTGTTGGTTGCTGCCGTCATCGTTTCCTGGAAGCTCACCGCAGTGGCGTTCGTGGTGGTCCCCCTCACCATGGGAGTGTGGGGCCCTCTCATTCGGAAGCTGAAGCGCAGGGATCGGCGAGTCCTGGACTCGGCCGCAGACGTCAACACGCACATTCAGGAGACGCTGACGGGGATCCGGCTGGTCAAGTCTTCCTCCACGGAAGGATACGAGAGGGGCCGGTTCCACGATCTCACCCTGCGGTATTACCAGCGGTTCCTCCGCTCCGAGAGACTCCGGGCCCTGGCTTCGCCCATCACGGAGATGCTCTCTGCCGTGGGGACGGTGATCCTCCTGTGGTTCGGAGCTCGCCTGGTCCTGGTCTCCCAGGAGCTGACAGGCCCGGAGTTCATAGGGTTCCTGATTCTCTCCATGAAGCTGTATTCCCCCGTGAAGTACCTGGCGAAATTCCCGGCCCTCATCCAGCCGGGGTTGGTGGGAGCGGAGAGGATCTTCGAGTTCATGGATGCGCCTGTCGACATTCGGGACCCTGAGGGGGCGAAACCGTTCCCGGGTCTGATGGACGAGATCGTATTCGACGACGTTTCCTTCGAGTACCGGGCCGGGGAGCCGGTGCTGTCCAACATCTCTTTCAGGGTACCGAAGGGCTCGGTGGTGGCGTTGGTGGGACCCTCCGGAGCGGGAAAGACCACTCTCCTGGACCTGCTGGCTCGATTCTACGACGTGACCGGAGGAGGCATCAGCATCGACGGCACCGACATCCGGGAGTTCCCCCTGAAGGGTCTCCGAGGTGCGCTGGGGATCGTGTCTCAGGAGACCATCCTCTTCCACGACACGGTGCGGGCCAACATCGCGTACGGGAGCGCGAACCCCGGAGGGGAAGAGATCGAGCGGGCGGCCAGCGCCGCCCACGCCCACGAGTTTGTCTCTCGTCTGCCCCAGGGGTACGACACGGTGGTGGGGGAGCGGGGGACCGAGCTCTCCGGGGGCCAGCGTCAGCGCCTGGCCATCGCACGTGCTATCCTCCGGGACCCGCCCATCCTGGTCTTCGACGAAGCTACCAGCGCCCTGGACACCGAGTCGGAGCGGTTGGTCCAGGAGGCCATCGACCGGCTTCTGGAGGGCCGGACCGTGTTCGTCATCGCCCACCGCCTCTCCACGGTGCAGCGGGCCGACCAGATCCTGGTGCTGGATGCAGGACGCCTGGTGGAGCGGGGGACCCACCAGACGCTCCTGGAGGCGGATGGACTCTACAGGCACCTGTACGAGCTCCAGTTCGCCGACGGGCAACCTGCCCTCCAGGCCGGAGTGCCTGTTCCGGAGATGGAGGGAGGCACCGGGGCCGAAGGGACCGGTTAGAATGGACCCTGACAATCCGGTCTCCCGTCATCCATGAGACGCCCTACCCTCCGTCACCGCCTGGAACACCTGGGATACCACCTGGGCTTGAGCGTCCTCCATCTCCTTCCAGAGGAGTTGGCCCTCCGCCTGGGAGAGGGGATGGGATGGGTGGCGGGGGTGGTCCTGGGAATTCGGCGGAAGACGGTACGGGCGCATCTCCGCCAGGCGTTCCCCCATGAGAGCGAAGCCTGGCGGCGGCGTGTAGCCCGGGCCTCTTTTCGCCACCTGGGCCGGGAGGCTTTGGCGACCTTTCTTTTGGGCCGGCTGTCACGGGAGGAGATCCTGGAACGTATCGAGATTCCGGGGTTCGAAGCCCTTCAGGAGGCGATGGAGGCCGGTGCGGGGGCAGTCCTGATCACGGCCCATTTCGGAAACTGGGAAGTCGCCGGTGCCGGTCTGGCGGCCAGGGGGCTCCCGCTGGACGTCGTGGCGCAGCGCCAACGAAACCCCCTGTTCGACGCCGACCTGACGGAGACCCGGACCCGTCAGGGGATGTCGGTGATTCTCCGCGGCGACGCGCCGAAGCAGGTGCTGAAGTCTCTCCGTCGGGGACGGGCCGTGGCCATCGTGTGGGACCAGAACGTGAGGAGGGGAGGAATCTTCGTGGAGTTCTTCGGGAAGAAGGCCTCCACGGCCCGGGGCCCCGCGATCTTCCCTCTTCGGACCGGAAGCCCTGTGTTCCAGGGGGTGAACCGGCGGCTGGAGGGCTACCCTTCCAGGTATCGGTTGGAGGTGGTCCCGGTGGATTTCACCCCAACCGGAGATCTGGAGGCGGACGTCTTCCGCCTCACGGAGGTCTACACCCGCTTCCTGGAAAAGGAGATCGTGCGGACGCCGGAGCAGTATTTCTGGCAACACCGGAGGTGGAAGACACGGCCACCGGACGAGTAACCAGCCGGTGCCTTCGTGGGTATGGGGCCCGGGGGTCCCTCGCCCCGGCCCTGTATGGGGCCGTTGGGTCCTCCATCGGTGCATGGGCAGGGATCCCAACCTGGCAGGAACCGGCCTCGGGGCCCTCGGTATTATAGGGGCGCCCTGGTTAGATTGCCTGGGGGCTGCGGACTTCGGAGGCAGGCTGAGATCCAGGCCGTGACGGGGTGGGTGGAGTGGGGGGGCAGGAGAAACGAGAGTCCAGAACGTGATCTATATCACCATTCCGGTTCACAACGAGGGGAGCACCATCGGGGTCCTCCTCTGGAAAATCCGGAACGTCATGGGAGAGTTCGGCCGGGACTACGAGCTTCTGGTCCTGGACGATGCCTCCACGGACGGCACTCCGGAGGCGCTTCAGCGTTACCGCAGAGCGCTTCCCCTACGTGTGTTCCGTTCCGACGAGCGGTTGGGGTATTCCGCCGCGTTGGAGAGGCTTCTCAGGACCGCGGTGGACAGGGCTCCCTACCCGAAACGGGATGCCATCGTGACCCTCCAGGGTGATTTCACCGAGCATCCCCGGGACCTGGTACCTCTCGTGAAGACATTGGAGGGTGGGGCGGACGTGGTAGCCGGGAGCTTCGGACCGGGTGGGGAGGGTATCCCGTTCTCCATTCGCATCGCCAGGTGGGCGGCGCCCCGGATTCTCGGCTCATCCCTGAGTACCTGCCCGGTTTCGGACCCCTTCTGCGGGTATCGGATCTACCGTGTCATTGTCCTCAAGAAGGCCATACGTGACCTGGGGGACGCTCCTCTGGTTCGGCACCTGGGGTGGGCGGCGAATGTGGGCCTGCTGGAGATGGCGGTCCACCACGCCCGGAGGATCGAGGAAGTCTCCCTCGGCCTTCGGTACGACGTCCGGACCCGGAAGACCCGCTTCAGCCCGCTCCAGACCCTTCGGGGCCTCAACCGTATTCGGGGAAAGGTGGATTGGACCCCGGAAGAGGACAGTGCATGAGGTTCCGCCTCTCCTGCCTTCTGCTCCCTTTCACCCTGGCCTTCGGGGCGGTGGGACCGGTCCTGATGGCACAAGTGGACCGTCTCCCCACCAGGGTCGAGCCTCGCCTGGAGGCACCGGCAGCCGTTCCCTTCGGGCCCGGTGAGCTTCTCAGGTACGACGTGCGCTTGGGGGCCCTGGGCAGGCGAGGGGAGGGGCATATGCAGGTCATCGGCCTGGAAACGGTGAGAGGCCGTACAACCTATCATGTGTCCATGGCCATCGAGGGAGGCCTTCTCTTCGCCAAGGTGAAGGACCACTACGACTCGTGGTTCGACGTGACCGACCTGGTGACTCGCCGCTTCATACAGGATGTGGACGAGATCAACTACGAGCGCTATCGCCACTGGGAGCTCTTCCCGGAGGAGCGGCGTTGGGAGCGTCCGGACAACGGGAACGAAGGAGACCTTCCCACGGACCTCCCCCTGGACGATATCTCCTTTCTCTATTTCGTTCGGACCCTGCCTCTGGAGGTGGGGGACGAATACTCCTTCGACCGGTACTTCCGGGAGAATGGGAATCCCGTGGTCATCAGGGTACTGAGGAAGGACACGGTCACAGTGCCCGCGGGAACCTTCGAGACCGTGGTGGTCCGGCCGATCATCCAGACCAAGGGGCTCTTCAGCCAGGGCGGCGAGGCAGAGCTCTACTTCACCACGGACGAACGGCGTCTCATGGTCCTGATGAAATCGAAGGTGCCCCTCGTCGGCGCCCTTTCGCTCCATCTCACGGAGATCAGGGCGGGGAGTCCGCTCCAGCCGCTGCCCGGGTCCATGGGTACGCCGCTGGAGCCCATCGACGATGCGGGAGTCTCACTCGCCACGGAGACTCCAGGACGGGGCGGATCCGGCCCCGACTGAGGCCGGCCAGCAGGGGTCTCCCCTTCCCCCAGGATCGCTCCCGATGACGATGCGGATCACGCTCCGGACCCAGCGTCTCAAACTGGCCTGGCTCCTGGCCGCGCCGTTCCTCTGGTTCAGCGACCCTGAGCCGAAAATGCTCCTGAGCGGAATCGTCGTGGCCCTCTCCGGTCTCGTACTCCGGGGATTAGCCTCTGGTCACATCGACAAGGACAGGGTGCTGGCCGCATCCGGGCCGTACGCCTATGTGCGCCATCCGCTGTACACAGGGAGCTTCCTGGTGGGGCTCGGGCTGGCTCTGGCCGGGGGTCTCTGGGCCTTTATACCTCTGTTCGTCGCCCTCTTTGGCTGGATGTACGCCAGAGTCATCAAGGCGGAAGAGGAGGGGCTCGCACGGATCTTCGGTTCCCATTATCGGGATTATCGGGCCCGGGTTCCGGCGTTTCTACCCAGGTTGGCCCCCGGGGGTGGATGGGACTTCCGGCTTCGGCGCTTCCTCAGGAACCGGGAGTGGGAGGCCTCCCTGGGGGTGCTGGGAGGCCTGGGGGTGCTCTGGCTCAAGATGCTCTGGATCGGATAGGGAGTCTCTTGGCGTGTTCCGGCCTCGGGATGCCGGCTGGGATTGCGGGGAGGACTCGTCCTCAGAAGGTTGAGGGAGCCATGAGAACCTTGCTTGCTGTTGCGACGACGCTGATGCTGACATCGGTTCCGTCGTGTGAACCGAATTCCAGCCGGATGCGGACGACTCCCGCGGACGGAACGTTCGTGGTCAAGCCCGTGAAGAACCCGGAATTCCACGACAACGAGCTGTTTCGGGCCTACGAGGACTATTACAGCCCGCGGGTCAAGCGTCTGCGCGAGCGATACAAGCTCGATGACGTCGTGCGCAGCGAGGCCGATGAGTGGAGACGTATCCTGCTGCTGCGCCAGTGGATCCACACGCATATCCGCATCGAGGACCAGCATCCCACCTCGTCGAAGCCCGAGGCGTTCGACATCCTCGACAAGGCGCTCGGGGGCGGGGGGTTCCATTGTGAGCACTTCTCCATCGTGCAGGACGCGGTGCTGAATAGCTTTGGCTACGTCGCGCGGCGGTTGGGTTGCGGTCCGGGCCTGAAGGACGAAGGAGGACACCACGGCGTAAACGAGGTGTGGGTCAACAAGTTCGCCAAGTGGGTGATCATCGACGCGAAAAACGACTTGTACTTCGAGAAGGACGGCGTGCCGCTCTCAGCACTGGAGATCCGCGACGAGGTGTGGAAGGACGGTGGGAAATCGGTCGTCCCCGTCTTCGGCGTCAACGGGAAGAGTCCGGGCGAGGCCTCCTACCAGGCGTTCGATGTCAACCCGACGACCTACCGCTGGTGCAGCTGGGAGACGGCGACCAACCGCTTCACCGCCTGGCCGTCGTCGCTCACCTCCACGCTGGTGATGCTGGACGACGACATCTTCCGCAACAACACGTGGTACCGCGACGGCGAGCCGCACTGGGCCTACGACACGCCTTATCTCATCGAGACGACCCAGCGTGGGTGGATCGAGTGGACGCCCAACGTCATCGCGTCGAACGTGAAGATCAACGGGGCGAAGGCGAACATCTCGCTGACTTCCTTCACCCCCAACTTCAAGACCTACCAGATGAAACGCGGCGACGGGAAGTGGACCGACTGCGAGATCGACGTCGAGTTGCCGCTGACGGACGCATCGAATCGCTTCACGTTCCGCAGCGTCAACCTGTTCGGCGTCACCGGACCGGAGCACGTGGTTCAAATCGATCGCCAGTGAACCCAGTAGGGGTCGATTCTAATCCAGGGCCCGCAGGACGTAGTTGTACATGACCATCTCCGGGACCTGATCGCTGATCCCGCAGTCATAGCCCTCGGTGGTGCACCCGAAGAACACGGCCACCAGGTCCAGATCGGGGACCACGAAGAGCTTCTGACCCCCAAAGCCGCTGCCCATGAGGATCCCGTACGGACGAGTCGCGTTTCGGGAGGGCGACCAGGGATACATCCACCACTGGAAGCCGTACTTCGCCGTGTCCCAGTCGGAGGTGACCCAGGGGGTGAAGGAATCCTCCACCCACTGGGACGAGAAGAGCCGCCGCCCGTAGTAATTGCCGCCATCCAAGAAGAGCTGCCCCAGGCGGGCCAGGTCCCGAGCCCGCAGAGAGAGGCCCCCGGCCGCGTCGATGGAGCCGTCCCCGAGGTAGGCCCACTGGTACTCCTCGATGAAGATGGGGTGGAAGAGCTGGTGGTAGATGAAGGATCCGGCCTCCTCGCCTCCCACGGTGCTCAGGATGGTGGCCAGGAGTTGCGTATCCCCACCCGAGTAATGGAACCTGGTCCCCGGCTTCCGAACCAGCGGCTTCTCCAGGATGTACCGCCCAGCGTCCTGGGCAGAGTAGATATAGATCCCGTCCCGGTTCCGACGGCTCGGGTCCTTGTCGTCCCAGGCCAACCCGGAGGTCATCGTCAGCAGATCCTGCACGGTGATCTCCGCCTTCTCCGGCTCCGCTTCGAAGATGTCCGCGTACTGGGGGAGGAGCTCACCGATGGTCTGTTCCAGTCCGGTGATGAGCCCCTGGTGCAGGGCCGTGCCCACCGCCATGGCGATCACGCTCTTGGTGACGGAGTTCAGTTGATGCAGGCTGTGGACGGAGGTGGCCGATTCGAAATAGCCCTCGTAGACCAGCGTTCCGTTTCGGGCGATGAGAAGCGCGTCGACCTCCTCGATGCGGCCTGACCGGAGGTCCACGTTCATGACACTCATGACGTCCGGATCGAATCCGTATTCTGTCAGTAGTCCGACAGGCCAGCCGTCGTAGAGCTGATCCGGAACCGGTGGAGCCGCCGGGTCGGGCCAGTTGGCCGTATCGGTACAGCCCACCGCCAGGGCGAGGATGGCCAGAGAGAACCTCAGGGTCTTCATGGCTCACCTCCACAGAAGACTGTAGGTGGCGGAGAGGCGGAGGTCAGCGCTCTTGGCCCACCCCGGGGGCAGGGGATCCTTCTTCAAATCCGTCAGCCCCCACACCAACGTCCCTTCCACGATCAGCCTCCCGGGGCCCACCTCCAGGCTGGCACCCCCACCGCCGATGGCGCTCAGCTCCATTCCCTTCCACGCCCGCCCGACAACCGGATCGTCACAGGTGGTCTCCCCCACCACAGCCACATCCACGAGTTTGCATCGCAGCTTCAGACGAGGGGAGAAGCCGGCGGTGAGGTGAGGAGAGATCCGGGCCGGGAGCCTTGCTCTCAGGATCAGGGGAAGTTCCAGGAAATCCATGGCCACGTCCCAGGGTTGTCCCCCCTTTCCCCCTGATCCCCCCTGGCTGAATAGAAGGGAAGCCTCCGCCTCCAGGTACGGCGTCAGCCCCTTGGCCGCGCTCACCCCGAGGTGAAACCCCGGCTTGAGTGCCATTTGCTCTCGGGCATTTGGATCCTGGAACCGAATCGTGGAGAAGTCCGCGCCGGCCCTCAGGCCCACCCGGACCTCCTGGGACGCTACCGGCGCCGTCGCGGTCAGGAGAATGATGACCGCCATCGTCACGGCTTGCCGGCAGCCTGTGCATCCCATTCCCTGGTTCATGCTGACCCTCCCGCCGTTTCTTCCCGCAGGGTTCGCCAATCCCGGGGTTCTCCCTCTGGTCCGCTGCGCGTGCTCCTGGCCCGACCCCGTCTCATCCAGACTGCCGGAAGGGGCAGTTTGTTCCATTCGAGGATGCAGTGACCTGCTCGTCGTTCCGCTCTCGTGCCCGTGATGGTTCCCTTCTTCAGGGACAAGGGCCGGGCAGTTGAAGGGACCGTTGAGCTCTCCGGACTCCGGCTGGGATTGCGGAGAGACTCCATCCTCCGGAGGTTGATGGGGCGTGGTCGGGTTGGTGGTGGGTGGGGGAACCCAGGAAAATACCAGTCTGGAGGGGGAGGGCCCTCTCCGGCGGTGATGGGAGAGAAAGATGTTGAAGCGTTCCATGTTGACGGCTCTTTTGGGATCGGTTGCCCTTGGCTGCGGCCCGGGGGACCGAGGGGAGGGTCCCGTGTCGGAGATCGAAGCCAAGCTGGCGCAGTACGAGACCGTTCGGCTCACCACGGACACGAGCCAGCTGTCCCAGGCCGAGAAGGAGATGATTCCGCTCCTGATGGACGCGGCAGACGCCATGACGGACGTCTTCTGGCTCGAGGCCTACGGCGACGGTGACGAGTTCCTGTCTTCCCTGGCGAACCCGGCGGAGCGGGCCTACGGCATCATCAACTTCGGCCCCTGGGATCGCATCGACGGGAATGCTCCCTGGCTTCCCGGCTTCGGTCCGAAACCCCCCGGGGCGGGCTTCTATCCCGCGGACATGACGGTGGAGGAGTTCGAGGCGGCGGCGGCCGCGGCCCCGGATGGGGGGGAGGCCCTCAAGAGCCTCTACACTCTGGTGCGGCGGGACGCCGATGGGAGCCTGCACGCCATCCCTTACTCGGAGGCTTTCGCCGAGGCGCACAACCTGGCCGCCGAGAGGCTCAGAGCCGCCGCCGAGTTGGCGGAGGACCCGGGCTTGAAGCGTTACCTGCAGCTACGGTCCGAGGCCCTCCTCACCAACCAGTTCCAGGCCAGCGATTTCGCCTGGATGGAAATGAAAGACAACGGCATCGACGTGGTCATCGGTCCCATCGAGACCTACGAGGACCAACTGTTCGGCTACAAGGCCAGCCACGAAGCCTTCGTGCTGGTCAAGGACCGGGAGTGGAGCGAACGCCTGGCCCGCTATGCGGCCTTCCTCCCCCGACTCCAGACCGGGCTGCCGGTTCCTCCGGAGTACAAGGCCGAGACGCCTGGCTCCGACGCCGATCTCAACGTCTATGACCTGATCTACGTCGGTGGGGATGCCAACGCCGGCTCCAAGACCATCGCCATCAACCTTCCCAACGATCCCGTCGTGCAGCTCCAGAGGGGGGCCCGCCGCCTTCAGCTCAAGAACGCCATGCGGGCCAAGTTCGACGGGATTCTGGTGCCCGTCGCCGATCTCCTCATGGCGGAAGACCAGCGGGACCTGGTGACCTTCGATGCCTTCTTCGAGAACACCATGTTCCACGAAGTGGCCCACGGACTCGGGATCAAGAACGTCCTGGACGGGAGTGGAAGTGTACGGGAGGCCATGCGGGAGCAGGCTTCCTCCCTGGAGGAGGGGAAGGCGGACGTCCTGGGGCTCTACATGATCTCCTCCCTCCAGGAAATGGGGGAGATGGGGGAGGGACACGATCTGAGCCAGAACCTGGTCACCTTCACCGCATCCATCTTCCGGTCCATTCGGTTCGGAGCCTCCAGCGCCCACGGTCGGGCCAATGTCGCCAGGTTCAACTACTTTCAGGAAATGGGGGCGTTTACGCGGGACGAGGCGACGGGCACCTACCGAGTGGACCTGGACCGGACCCTGGCGGCGATGGACTCCCTCTCCCAGCGCATCCTCCGGTTCCAGGGGGACGGGGACTACGATGGCGTGGTGGCGTTCATGGAGGAGTATGGGAGCATTCGGCCCCAGCTCCAGGCGGACCTGGATCGGTTGGCCGCGGCCGGAATCCCGGTAGATATTGCCTATGAGCAGGGAATGGATGTCCTGGGGCTGGAGCGATAGGGAGCCGGACTCATTTCTGGAGAGGATCACGACATGCCGCCGTGGATCCGAGGGATCGTCCGGAGAGGGTGGAAGGGTCAGGCATTCCCTCTCTTTGCGGTCTCCGTGCTTGTCGTGGGGTGTGGGGATAGCTCGGAGCTCGGGGAGGCGCCGGGAGCCTGGGATTACCTGCTGACTCCCGGCCAGAACCGGTTCCTCCACGTCTCGTCGTATGACACCACCGGAGGGAACCGAGACCGCTACGAGCTGGCAGCGGGGGATAGCGCCGTCCTCCTGGAGTTGGACGGTCCCGGCGTCATCCGCCAGCTGTGGATGACCGTGGCGAGTTCGGATCCCCACTACCTCAGACGCATCTCCCTGAGGATGTACTGGGATGGGGAGGCCACTCCCTCCGTCGATGTTCCCCTGGGAGACTTCTTCGGAAACGGATTCGCGAAGACCCACTACACGGCCCTCCCCATGGGCGTCTCCAGTGGAGGGTTCTATTCCTACCTGCCCATGCCCTTCAAGCGTCGTGCTCGGATCCTGGCGGTGAATGGCACGGGCCAGGTGGTAGACGCGTTCTACTTCAACGCAAATGTGGAAACAGATGTGGAGCTGCCTTCATCCATGGCCACCTTCCACGCCACGTGGAACCGTGACCCCCGAACCACCTCCCCTGGACCTCACCGGATCCTGGAGGCGAAGGGCTCCGGGCATCTGGTGGGGGTGAGCCTCAGCGCCGAGGGGTACGAGGACGGATATGGATTCCTGGAGGGGGACGAGATCTTCACCGTGGATGGGGAGTTCCGGGGTCAAGGGACGGGGACGGAGGACTATTTCAACGGTGGCTGGTACTTCCAGGACGGTCCCTTCGCGGCACCCTATCACGGTGTGGTCTTGATGGACCCGGAACGGAGTCGGGTATCCGCCTACCGATGGCATCTGTTGGATCCCGTCCGCTTCAAGGACTCCGTCCGGCTGGAGATCGAGCACGGGCACGGGAATGAAGCGTTGGCGGACTACGCCACCGTGGCCTACTGGTACCAGACCGAGCCCCACGCACCTCTTCCCCCCCTCCCGCCGGCGGACGAACGAAGAGTCCTGGAGGTGAAGGTGCCCTCGGGGGCGGTGCTGGTGGATTCTGCCTCCGTCCGGACAGGGGCAGGCGGGGCCCGCACCCTCGAGGTTCCGGTGCCGAGGCCTGACCGCTACGACATCTGGGTCTACCCCGTGGGCCCCGACGCCCGCCCCGGGGAGGGAGTCCTGGCCCGCCGGGAGGTGGAGGTGGGGGGAAAGACGGTGGAGTACCCGGTTCCGGAGGGGGAGCCATTCCCCTACGCCATCCTCCCTCTTCCGGCCCGGAGATGGGCCACGGAGTGGCTGGTGGTGGGGCCCTTCCCCAACCCCCAGAGAGTCGGGACGGAGTACAGCCCGGCGCTGGACAGCGTGTACGGTCCCGAAGCGGATCCGGTTACGTCACGGTCCTATGCCGCCATGGGAGAGGGCACGGCTTCCTGGCGGGGCGCGAGTGGGGACGACACCGGGTATGTGCGGTTGAACCCCCATTTCCAACCCAACGATCACGTGGCGGCATACGCCCAGGCCTTCCTCTTTTCCCCGGATGATCGGGATGCCCTTCTTCTCCTGGGGGCAGACGACGCTCATCAACTCTGGCTGAATGGGGAGGAGGTCTCCAGGAGACAAGGAAGGAACATCTCCGTGCAGGACGACCTGGAGGTCCCCGTCCGCCTCCACGCCGGGTGGAATCGTGTTCTCCTGAAGGTGGCGGATCTGGACGGTGGGTGGGCCTTTCACCTGAGAGCTGCGGATCCCACCGGTGAGCTCAGGTGGAGCAGACGACCTTGAAGACCACCTCCGTCAA
>Ga0316578_10000096_pt1 | contig 20375 bp, 17 predicted proteins | sample J0NA_2_FD_203076 | JGI IMG/M metagenome (GOLD analysis project Ga0316578, IMG submission 203076) | Rhizosphere microbial communities from salt marsh grasses in Alabama, United States - J0-2_160517rDrC | ecosystem: Host-associated > Plants > Roots > Rhizosphere | place: USA: Alabama | collected... | reverse complement strand
GACCTACTATTATTTAACCGGCCCTCATCGGGAAATAAAATCAGGACATCATCCGCTTTTAAACCCAATATTCCATTTTTCCACCCATCCATTATTCCATAACTTACTTAACGGCAAACACCACCTTTTTGGATATAAGTCGTTTTAAATAAGTCATAAAAACAACTCAGTGATTTATGATTTTTTGAATTTCTCGCTTCATTTCCTGATAGTTCGTCGTTATCGGGAATTGTGGAAATTCAACTTTCACATTATCAGGCGGGCGGAACAGGATGGCCTTTTCGGCTGTCTTGAGCATGGTGATGTCGTTATACGAATCGCCGATGGCAATGACCTTATAATTCAAATTTTGAAGCGCAGCTGCCACCTTTCTTTTACCATCTTTCTGGCGCAGTTTATATCCGGAAATTGACCCGTCGTCTGCAACCGAAAGCGTGTTGCAAAAAAGTGTCGGCCGGCCGAGCTTTTCAAGCAAGGGACCGGCAAATTCCACATAGGTGTCCGATACGATAATGACCTGAAGCTGAGATCGAAGCCAGTCCAGGAATTCCCCGGCTCCGTCAAGCGGCTGCATTTTAGCAATAACCGCCTGGATATCCTGCAGTTTCAATCCATGTTCATCTAAAATGGCCAGACGCTTTTTCATCAAGACATCATAATCGGAAATGTCCCGCGTCGTCAGTCTGAGCTCTTCTATACCGGTGATTTCAGACACGTTAATCCATATTTCAGGTGTAAAAATACCTTCCATGTCAGCGCAAATAATATACATAGTTCTCTCTTCCGCCTAAAGTTAGCGTCTTAAATTTAAAAATAAGTTAAAATTAAATTTAATCGAGTTGTTCATCCTCAATCCGGATCAGGACGGTCTTTTCACCGACGACATCCAGATCATTGATTTCAGCCAATGCATCCTGTACGTCGGACTCCTTCGCCTGGTGGCTCACCATAACAACCGGCACGGATCCATCTGTTTTACGGCCTTTCTGCTGCATCGATTGAATGCTGATATCGTGGCTGCCCAAAATGCCGGAAATTTTCGATAGCACGCCGGGCCGGTCGAGTGCTGCGAATCGAAAATAATAATGCGTGACGATTTCATTCATCGGCATAATACTAATATTCTGGACATGATCCCTTTGAAATGAAAGCGCAGGGACCCTGCGGGTCGTTCCGGCCATCAGGTTGCGCGCAATATCCACCGCGTCGCTGATTACCGCGCTGGCGGTCGGCATCATACCGGCACCCCGCCCATACAGCATGATATCACCAACTGCGTCGCCGGATACCATTATGGCATTTACGGTGCCGTTGACATTAGAAAGAAGATTGTCAAACGGGATCATGGTGGGGTGTACCCTTGCCTCTATTCTGTCGCCCTTTCTTTTGCTAATGGCCAGCAGCTTGATCCGATACCCGAAATGCTCAGCAAACTCCACATCCAGCGGCGTAATCCTTGAGATGCCTTCGATGTACACACCTGGCAAATTAATTTCCGTTCCGTAGGCCAGCGCCGTTAAAATCGCTATCTTGTGGGCGGTATCGATTCCGTCGACATCCAGGGCGGGATCGGCTTCGGCATAGCCCTTTTCCTGTGCTTCGGCCAAAGCATCGTCGAACGGTCTTCTTTCGTCGGTAATTTTCGTTAAAATATAGTTACAGGTTCCGTTCAATATGCCGGTCATCGATTGGATATGATTGGCGACCAGTGATTCGCGCATGGATTTGATGGTCGGCATACAACCGCCGACTGCGGCCTCAAATGCCAAATCCACACCTTTTTCTGCAGCCGCTTTAAACAGCGCGTTGCCCTGGCTGGCCAAAAGTGCCTTGTTGGCCGTTATCACCTGCTTGCCGTTGTCAATGGCTTTTAAAATGAGTTCTTTGGCGATTCCTTCGCCACCGATCATTTCGATAATGATATCGATTTCCGGATCATTTACAAGCGCATTTGCATCGGTCGTCAGTACCCCTTCATCAAACTGGACACCACGATCTGTCTCGATGTCAATATCGGCAACCCGTTTCAGATTCAAGGTCGTCCCCAGGCGTGCACGAATGACCTGTCGGCTGTTAATAAGTAATTTTGCTACGCCGGTACCCACCGTTCCGCAGCCGAGTAAACCTACTTGGATTTCTTTCATTACTCATTCTCCTTTTGTATGCGAGACGTGATGTCTTCTTTTTATTCGAATGACTTCAGAAATTCGAAATCCGAATCTCGAAATTCGAAACAAATTCGAATATCGAATGACAAAAATTCAAACTTTTGAACATTTGGATTTGGGATTTTGAATTTGTTTCGGATTTCGGATTTTAAAATTCGTATTTAATACTTCTAAACAGCGTGTAGTAAAAAAATATAACCTAATTCTATTTTATTTCACTACATAATTTTCCGGATCCCTCTGATGGCCTGATTAATCCGCATGGGATTTTCAATCAAGGCGAAACGAACATATTCATCACCATATTCTCCGAAACCTAGACCCGGTGATACGGCAACCTCGGCTTCGGCTATCATTAATTTAGCAAATTCAACCGAGCCCATTTTTATAAACTTATCCGGAATCTTTCCCCACACAAACATGGTGCCTTTAGGGCGTTTAATATTCCAGCCGATACGGTTCAATCCCTTAACGAGCGCATCTCGTCTTTCGCGGTATGTATCACGGATCTGCTCGACGCAATCATAGGGTCCGTTTAATGCGATGATCGATGCAATCTGGATCGGCTGAAAAATTCCATAATCCAGATAGCTTTTTATGCGGCGCAAAGCAGCAACGATCTGCGCGTTGCCTGCGCAAAACCCCACACGCCAGCCCGGCATACTGTAGCTTTTTGAAAGAGAGAAAAACTCGACACCGATATCTTTGGCTCCTTCTGCCTGTAAAAAACTTGGGGCTTTATAGCCATCGAATACCAGGTCAGCATAGGCGAAGTCATGGATGACCATAATGCCGTTTTCTTTGGCGTAGTCGACGATTTTTTGAAAAAAAGCCAGATCCACAACCTCAGTGGTGGGGTTATGGGGATAGCTGATGATAAGAACCTTAGGCCGGGGCCATGTGGTCTTGGTGGCCGAAACCAGGTTTTCAAAAAAATCAGCCTCCGGCCCCAGCGGGATTCCCCTGACATCCCCGCCGGCAATGATCGCTGAATATGGATGAATGGGATATGTCGGATTCGGCGTCAATACAACATCCCCCGGCCGAATGGTTACCAGAATCAAATGTGACATTCCCTCCTTGACGCCGATGGTTGCAATGGCTTCAGTGTCCGGGTCAATGCTAACGCCAAACCGGCGTTGATACCAGCTGGCGATGGCCATCCTCAGTTTGGTGATTCCCATTGAGGCCGAATAGCGATGATTCTGCGTCTTTTGAGCGGATTCAGCCAGTTTATCGACGATATGTTGCGGGGTTCCCAGATCCGGATTTCCCATTCCCAGGTCGATAATGTCTTTACCCGACCGCCTGGCTTCCATTTTGATTTCATTAACCATTGCGAATACATAGGGCGGTAACCGATCCAGCCTGGCAAACGTAAACATAACCTGCTCCTGATTTATGCTTTCAATCCCGCAAGGTCGTCTTGTTGATGCAGCCGTTACCTAAAAAAGGCAACTTTATTTGCGAGATCGAACTTGGCTTCCAAAAATTCTTTGACTTTTATGCCGGATGAGATTAATTTTCAAGGGTTTTTCCTCTGGCCACGTGTTATGGTCTTTTTGTACCACGAGAGCATGAAATCGTGAAAACACGAAAAAGAAAATTTAATTTCGTGCTTTTCTTATTTCGTGTTTTCGTGGTTGATTTTTACATTGCCTGTTTAAAATCGAAAAAATAGATTTATTTTAATTTATCCCACAGGCTCAAAATTCGGGAGATCACTATGAAGGAATCTTTCACTTATGCCGATGCCGGCGTTGATATTGACAAGGCCAACAAGCTGGTGGATGCCATCGGGGAGATTGCAAAACAGACCGCGCGCCCCGGTGTTATGAGCGATATCGGCGGATTTGGCGGTCTTTTTTCGCTTAATCTTGCAAATCTGGAAAGACCGGTCTTGGTCAGTTCGACCGATGGGGTTGGGACCAAGCTTAAGATTGCGTTTATGCTGGATAAACACGATACCGTCGGCATAGATCTGGTGGCAATGTGCGTCAACGATATCATAGTTCAAGGCGCAAAGCCACTTTTCTTTCTCGATTATCTTTCAATGGGAAAGCTCGACAATCAACGTGCGACGGATATCATCAAGGGAATTGCTCAAGGCTGCAAACAGGCACAATGCGCCCTGATAGGCGGTGAAACCGCAGAGATGCCCGGATTCTACCAGGCCAATGAATATGATTTGGCCGGATTCACCGTAGGTGTTGTCGATAATAGCAAGATTATTGACGGAACCGAAATACGGGTCGGGCACAAACTTATCGGTATCGCATCCAGCGGCCTGCACAGCAACGGCTATTCCCTGGTTCGCAAAATTTGTTTTGAAGTGCTCAACCTCAAAGTCGATGAGCACGTAGCGGAACTCGGTAAAACCATCGGTGAAGAATTGCTGTCACCGACCAAGATTTACGCTGCTACCATCAGCGGCCTTTTAAAAGATTTACCGATTCATGGGATTGCGCATATTACCGGCGGTGGTATATCGGATAATATTGTGAGAATCGTACCCCAGGCCTGCAGCATCTTAATTCGTGATGAAAGCTGGGATATTCCGCCCATTTTTTCTTTTCTGCAACAGGCCGGGAACATATCTGCAAAAGAAATGTCCCGCACATTTAACATGGGCATTGGAATGATTTTGGTTGTTCCCGACTACGCCGTCGAAGATGTCATGCAGCGCATTGACGCAATGGACGAGCATGCCTATCTTATTGGTGAAATTCTGGATTGTAGAGAAGCCGGCAAGCGCCTTGTCTGGGAGTAGCAATGGTAGAAAACAAAAGCGAACAAAGCCCGAATTCGTCATTTCGGAAGAATTTGATTAAAAAGATAAGCCGTTTTTTTGATTGGATAGCTGAAGGGCAGACAGCCGGCGCTTTATGCAAGGGTTGAGTCGGTAGCAAGACCGATGCTCGGAGAGTATCAATAAAGAAAAAGTAAACGATTGTATATTTTAGGTATTGAAACATCTTGTGATGAAACCGCTGCGGCCGTCGTTCAGGATGGATCCGCAATTTTATCTTCTAAGGTTTCTTCTCAAATTGAAGTGCATCATCGTTACGGTGGCGTCGTTCCTGAGTTGGCTTCCAGAAAGCACATTGAAGCCATTGTCCCGGTAGTAGAAGCGGCTACCAGCGATTCCGGGTTAAATACCAGTCAGATAGACGCCATCGCCGCAACCTGCGGGCCGGGGCTGGTCGGGGCATTGTTGGTGGGGTTTTCATTTGCCAAATCTTACGCCTATGCCCTGGGTATCCCACTGATCGGAGTGAATCATCTGGAAGGTCATGTCAACTCGGTGTTTCTGGAACCGGAGGCACCGCCATTTCCCTTTGTCGCCTTACTGGTATCCGGAGGGCACACCGGCATTTATTATGTAACTTCCCACACGGCGATTGAACTGATGGGGCAGACGCGTGATGATGCCGCCGGGGAAGCCTTTGATAAGGTCGCAAAATTGCTCGGCCTGGGATATCCAGGCGGCGGGGTTATTGATAGGCTTTCAAAAGAAGGCAACCCCGATAAAATCGTCTTTACCCGACCGTATCTGAACAAATCCGATTTTGATTTTAGTTTTAGCGGGATCAAAACCGCGGTTAGCCTTTATGTCGGCAAGCATCAATCCGATTACAAAACCCGAATGGCGGATATTGCGGCCGGATTTCAGGCGGCTGTGGTTGAGGTGTTGGCCTATAAATTAGTCAACGCAGCATTAAGAAAGGGTTGTGATCATATCGCAGTTGTCGGCGGAGTGGCCGCCAACAGTGGTTTGCGGCACAAAGTCCGGAGTGCCGCCCAAGACCGAGGCCTGAAAGTCCATATTCCTTCCGTCGAGCTGTGTGGTGATAATGCGGCAATGATTGCGGCGGCAGGCTATCACTATCTAAAAGCAGGAACCCATGCGGAGCTGACGGACGATGTTTTCTCCAGAGCAAAGCCTTGATCCAATCGAGTGATGATCCCCAGGCATGGGAAAAACCACGAAGATCACGAAGACCACGAAGCATGATATTTAAAGAAGGCTATGGTAAAGTCTTATGGACTTCGTGTTCTTCGTGGTAGAAAATATCAGTGCGACATAAACAAGGGTTCGATGGAGTTTTGCAACTCCATCTCAAACATCCAGGTACTTCTTTTTCAGCGCCATAATTCTTTTTACCGATTTAATGCCCATTGCTTCTATTTCAGGAGAGTCTCGCAGGTGCTTTAAGATCTCTTTGTAGGCGATCTCAATATTGGGACCTTGGTGGCAGATCAAGGTCATGTCAATGTCGGCCTGAAGGATTTGGCGGATGGCTGTCTTAATATCATAATGTTTGTTAATGGCTCCCATGTCAAGGTCATCGGTCATCGAAATTCCCGAAAAGCGCATTCGCTCCCGCAACAGCTTCAGGGCAATTTGTTTTGATAAACTGGCCGGCCAACGAGGGTCAATTTTCCTATAGATCACATGCGATAGCATGATGCCGGCGACTTCCTGCTCGATACTATCTGAAAAGGGTATGAGGTCACAAGATTCCAATTCGGCCAGGTCGCACTCGCAAGACGGCAGATCAATGTGGGAATCAGCGACGGTACGGCCGATGCCGGGAAAGTGTTTGGCCACTGCCATGATGTTGTTTTGCTGTAAATGCGAAATTATCGTCAGGCCCAGTTTAGAAACCCAAAAAGGATCCTGGCCGAATGATCTGGCAGCCATAATGCTGGTGATTTCATCAGAAGCCACATCCATGACAGGGGCCAGATTCATGTTAATACCAGCGTGAGCTAATTCTGTCGCTGTCGTCTGGGCAAAATAGACCGCATCGGCAACATCGGTCATGGCGGAATTTCCCGGAAACTGCGTAAACGGTTCTTTCAGTCGTGCGACCTCGCCACCCTCCTGATCAATGGCAATCATTAACGGCGGTTGTCCATTTAAGCGCGCATATTCCTGCACCGCATCGCACAGGGTTTTGACCTGATCGGGTGTTTTGACATTTTGTGAAAAAAGGATGATCCCGCCAACCTTTAGGTCCCGGATAAGAAATTTTAAATGCGCATTAAACTGCCTTCCTTCAAAACCAACCATTAAGCGTTGTCCGGCGAGTTGTTCCGTTGAAAATGTCTCTGGATTCATAAGAAGAGTCTTTGGTTCAAATTTCAGGTCTCAGGTGTCCCGCCTTCGCCTTAAAGGCTTCGGCGGGCAAGCAGGTGTCAGGAAAATTCAGGACTGAGGACTGAGCAAAAAAAACTGCCTGATTCCTGTGACTGAAGGTCATATTTTTTAATCCGCATTCCACATTCCGCATTCCGAAATCCTTTTACTCCATTACTCCAGTGACGGATAATCGTCAACCGTTGCTTTGATTATAGCATAATTGTGCGGATCGGGTAGGATAGATCTAATTCGACAGCATCGCCGGCAAAGAGAAGTTGGCGTCCGGGTTTTCTTCAGAGAGTTTGATGATGTTTTCAATAAGTTGATCGGCTTTAGGTTTGCTCAGTGGTTTTGAAAACAGATAGCCCTGGCCAAACTGGCAATTCATTTCCCGAAGTATGGCAAGCTGCTCCTCGGTTTCCACCCCCTCGGCCACCACGACCATCTCCAGACGATGGGCCAGTGAAATAATCGCCTCGACAATATTGCGGTTACCGTCCGGCTCAGATGTTATTCTTGAGACAAAGCTGCGGTCGACCTTGAGGGTATCAATGGGCAGGCGTTGCAGATAGCTCAAGGAAGAATAACCGGTTCCAAAGTCATCGATTACCAGCTTTAAACCCAGATCTTTTAAACGGTGAACCAGCCGTATGGTTTCATCCGCATCTTCCATCAGGGCGGTCTCGGTAATTTCCAATTTGAGCTGGTCGGGCGGCATGCCGGTTGTGTTAAGAATTTTTTTGATATCCTCCAGCAGGGTGGGGGATAGAAAATGCTTGCTGGACAAATTGATATTCATGGTGAGTTTGAGTTCATCCTGGAGTTGATCTTGCCAGTGGCACAGATCGCCGCAGGCCCGTTGGGAAATTAGCTGGGTCATGGGCACGATAAGTCCGGTTTCTTCGGCAATCGAAATAAATGAGCCCGGATAAATAAGGCCCAGCTGGGGGTGGTTCCAGCGTATCAGCGCTTCAAACCCGACCAGGGATGAGTTCCGTAAATCCACGATGGGCTGATAATGATTTTCAAATTCATCGCGCTGGATCGCTTTGCGTAAATCCGTTTCTCTTTCCAACAGGTGCAATGCCTTTTTGTGCAGGGTTTTATCGAAAATTTTATATTGTGCCTTGCCGTTTTCTTTGGCGTGGTACATGGCGGCGTCGGCATCCCGGATGATATCTTCAGCCTCCTCATAGTCTCTGGTATTTAATACCACACCGAAACTGGCCGGTGCAAAGACCTCCTTGCCCTCAACCATAAACGGGCGTTTCAGTTCCTGCTGCAGCCGATCAGCCACACCGCTGGCGTATTCACTATTTTCGATATCTTCAAGCAGGATAACAAATTCATCTCCTCCAAAGCGCCCCAGCGTATCGATATCCCTGAGGGATTCCTGGATACGGTCGGCAAAGGCACTTATGAGGCGGTCGCCGACGCTATGGCCGAGGCTGTCATTCACCAGTTTGAAACGGTCGATATCCAGATAAAGAACTGCAAAGCGATATTCATCACGGCGTTTGGCGCGTTTTACGGCCATATTTAAATGCTCCATAAACAGGGCGCGATTCGGCAGGCCGGTGAGGGTGTCATGGAAAGCCTGGTGATAAATCTGACGCTCCGCCTCTTTAAGTTCAGTAATATCGGCCAGGGAAACCACGCTTTTATCGGAACCCGGGATTGCGGCCAAAGAACACAGCATATCTTTTCGAGCGTCGTCTTTATCGATGAATTTGCATTCGAAATTGGGAGGGATCTGATCGAATTGCAGATGTTTCTTTATAATCTCTCCGTTGCGTATTTTGTGTTGGGTCTTCTCATCGATAAAATTCAGCCAGGATTTGATATTTTCGATTTCATTTTTTTCGAAACCGGAAATATGGGCGAACTCAGAATTTGCCAGCGAAATGGTCATATCTTTTTCGATGATAACCGTTGCCGCACCGGTATTTTCAAAAATCGTGCGATATTTCATTTCGGATTCACGAAGCTCGGCGGTGCGCTCGCGGACTTTGATCTCCAGGGTTTCATTGGCTTCCCGCAGGGCTTCCTTGGATCGATTGATATTATTGATCAGCAATTGGGTAAACAAACTGATGAGCAGGATGATACCCACCGTAATAAATATGGTCACACTGGGACTGGACAGGATGGACTTTTCAAAATAATAATAGAAGAAGGAAACGCCCGAACCGATAATGACCAGGCCGATACTGTCCAGATTGATACGCTGCTTTTTTTTGTTCATTGCCTGCCTCTCAGGGAAGCATATCTCTGTTATAGTTTGATTTTTACGGGCGCAGGTCCATCTAAAATTTATTGATCGCTAATGATTATAATAACTTAGACCCAGGTCCCAATCAAAAGATGTGCCAAGTATTTATCGGCCATTTGGGGTGAAAACTTAAGCGGCAGGACGCTAATGTAAACTGGTTTTTGGAAGATCGGAATTCTGGTGCTGTTTGGCTGCTAAATATGCTCAGCGAGCGCATTTGATGGGGCGAATGGGCAAGGGGTGGAATGTAAAGCGCGATATGCCGGTTTTTCTATGGCGCATCGACACGACCAAAACAATCATCGACCAACCGCTTTCCTATCCCTTGCGGGATTGATAACAGCGGCGCTCGAAATAGGTCGCTGTGGTTTCATCAAAAACGGCTTCATTTTCATGGATATACTTTGGCTCGCCTTCCCAGGAGCCGCATGCCAGTACGACCGGCTCACCTAATGCAAACTTGCGGTTGCAGGCCGGGCAGCCCTCTTCGTTGAGGCGATTCAGCTTTTCAAGATCAATGATGGTCTTAAACCGATTTTTATCCGAACGGGCCATGGATCCTCCTCTACGGCTTTACACCCTTTGTTTCGACTTATTTTTTGTCTTCAATTTTAATCCGGGTGATGGTGTTCATTATCAAGTTAAATTCCAATGGCTTCCCTGTCAAGATGATTTATTTTCAGTGTCCAAGATTCAGCGGACAGAGGTCAGTAAACAGAAGACAGATGACAGCAAACAGAGGACAGATAGGTTGCTTCATCTTGCAGTTTTTTCATCTGTCTTCTGTCGTCTGGCCTCTGTTTTCTGATACCTGAACACTATCGGCGAAGCTGGTATTTTCGCACCGCCTGATTGTGATCTTTTAGGTTGGTGGAGAACTGATGGGTTTTATTTTTTTTGGATACAAAATAAATGAATTTCGTATCGGCCGGATAGAGGGCGGCCTCTAGGGATTTTTCCCCTGGGTTGGCGATGGGGCCGACTGGCAGGCCTCTGATTTTATATGTATTATAAGGCGTTGGAGTTTCAAGGTGGGTGCGTTTTAAATTGCCGTCAAAGTTCTTTAACCCATAGATTACAGTTGGATCGGATTCCAGACGCATCTTCTTTTTTAAGCGATTGTGGAATACCGAAGAAATCACGGGCCGCTCAAAAGGCGCACCGGTTTCTTTTTCAATAATCGATGCCAGGGTGACGATCTGATGAATCGAGAACCCGAGCTGTTCTGCCCGCTCTTTCCACGCCGAATTAAAAATTTTCCAGAAGCGGTTGACCATGGTTGTTATGATCGTTTCGCTGCTCACCTTTTTGGGGAAATAGTAGGTTTCCGGAAACAGGTAGCCTTCGAGAGTTTCAGCGGGTATGCCGTTTTTGTGAGCCAGGCTGGCATTGGTTGCTGCCTCGATAAAACTGGATTTCCGGGCAAAACCGGCCTGGGCCACGAGATCGGCAATCTGGTAGATATTACAGCCTTCCGGAACGGTGAGTTTATATAGCTCCACCTCTCCTTTAACCAGTTTTTCCATAATCTGGATCGGAGCCATGGTGGCCGACAGTGCATACTCTCCGGCTTTAAGGCGCTTGTCATAGCCCTTCAGCCGGGCGACCATATCGAATTTAAAAGGGCTTGTGATGATTCCGTTTTTGAAAAGCGCTTCTGCAGTGGTTTTTAGTGACTGGCCGACGGGTATGGTAATTACCATTTTTTCCGCCGCCGGACCTGCCGGCTGTTCGGCATAGTGTTTCAGATTTAGGAAAAAAGCGGTGCCTACGATTATTACCAGTAAACCAAAAATGAGGGTGAAAAGCAGGATTTTTTTCAATTTTTTAGAACCTTTTGATCCGCTGGGTATGATAGCCCCCATATCTGTGATGAAATCAACGGGTGCTTTTAAACGGTCGCCTTTTATCAGCATATTAAAAATTCGTATCTGTTGTCAAAGAGTGAATGCGAGGCGTCCCTGTTTTCCTTGACATCCCGCGGTCAACCAAATATTCTAAACGATTTGCAAAAGGCTGCATTTTTATTATAAAATCGTTATAAGCAGATCGCCAAGGAATTTCAAATCATGGGAAAGCCAAAGTTGAAAGAACACCACATCAATCCGAATTGGTGCAAAGGGTGCGGGATTTGTGTTGCGCTTTGCCCCAAAAAGGTGCTCGCCTTAGATGAAAGGGAAAAGGTAACTGTCGTCCGGGCCAAAGATTGCATCTGTTGCAAACTCTGTGAGCTTCGGTGTCCCGACATCGCCATTGAGGTAGAAACCGAAGAATAGGGCAATGATATGAACGACAATATTAAATTCGTCCAGGGCAACGAGGCATGCGCCGAAGCAGCCTTATACGCGGGGCTGGATTTTTTCGCTGGCTATCCGATAACGCCGTCTTCTGAAATACTCGAAGCCCTGGCCTATCGTTTGCCGCAAATCGGTGGCAAATTTATTCAGATGGAAGATGAAATCGCGTCGCTGTGTGCCATCATCGGTGCTTCACTAACCGGCAGCAAAGTGATGACAGCGACCAGCGGGCCGGGCTTTTCACTGATGCAGGAAGCCCTCGGATACGCCGTTATGGCCGAAATTCCGTGTGTCATTGTCAACGTGCAGCGCGGCGGGCCATCCACCGGATTGCCGACGCACGGCAGCCAGGGGGACGTCAATCAAGCCCGCTGGGGGACGCATGGCGATCATGCCATCATTGCACTTACGGCTTCCAATCACCAGGATGTTTTTACAATTACGGTGGAGGCGTTTAATTTAGCTGAAATTTACCGGACACCGGTAATTTTGCTGCTGGATGAGGTTATTGCCCATATGCGAGAGGGTCTCGTTGTTCCGGAACCCGGCAAAATTCCGCTCGTCGAACGGTTAAAAACCACTGTTAAACAGGGCGTAGATTATCATCCCTATTTGCCGCGCGAAGACGGCCGATTGCCCATGTCTGATTTTGGCGGCATTCACCGCTTTAATGTGACCGGGCTGTTTCATGACATGTGGGGCTTCCCATCCAGTGAACCTCCGGTAGTCCATGGTTTGTTGCATCATCTGGTCGATAAACTGGAAAATCGCGCACATCAGTTGGCGCGTTACAAGGAGTATTATATTGATGATGCCGAGCAGTTGTTACTGTCCTACGGCTCGGCAGCGCGCTCCGCCCGTCATATTGTCGAAAAAAGAAGATTGCGCGGCGAACGACTGGGCCTGCTGGAACTGCAGACATTATGGCCGTTTCCGAAGGATATCGTGCGGGAAAAATGTGCGAATGCCAAATCGGTTATCGTGGTGGAACAGAATATGGGGCAGATACTTCAAGAGGTCAAGGTTGCGGTCGATCAACCGGGTAAGGTATTTTTGGCCAATCGTATTGATGGCGTCTTCATAACGCCGGCAGACATCATGAATATTCTGAGGATTATCAAGGGAAAGGGAGTTTAAGTCATGGCGATCAAGGATTATTTGCGCGAACGGTTTTTCCCCCACCTCTGGTGTCCGGGATGTGGTCACGGAATGATTTTAAACGGTCTTTTGCAGGCCATTGAAAAGATGGGGCTGAGCAAAAACGAGATCGTGATGGTTTCCGGTATCGGGTGTTCATCGAGGATTACCGGCTATGTCGACTTTCACACCCTGCATACCATTCACGGTCGGGCGCTGGCCTTTGCCACCGGCGTGAAAATGGCTCGCCCTGAACTTAACCTCATTGTTCCCATGGGGGATGGTGATGCCCTGGCGATCGGGGGAAATCATTTTATTCATGCGGCCCGCCGCAACATTGATATCACTGCCATTGTTATGAATAACCGAATTTACGGCATGACCGGCGGCCAGTATTCGCCGTTATCGGGTGAAAACATCCGTGCCACCACCGCACCGTATCTGACGATCGACCCCGGCTTTGATGTCGTGGCGCTGGCAAAAGGCGCCGGTGCGACCTTTGTGGCGCGAACAACAACCTACCATATTCAGCAGATGGCGGACGTCATTCAACAGGCCATTTTGCACGAAGGTTTTTCGGTAGTGGAGGTTTTGTCGCAGTGCCCGACCTATTTTGGCCGAAAAAACAAGGTCGGAGATGCCGTTGATATGATCAAGTATTTTAAGAAAAGTACAACCGCGATTGGTTCAAAGGCCAAAAGAGAAAATCCCGATCTGGTGGAGCGCGGTATTTTTGTACAAAAAGATATGCCGGAATATTGCAGTCAATATGATAAAGTGGTTCAGAAGGCGATGGAAGGTCGATAATTATGGAAAAATGCCGGATGGTATTTTCAGGATCAGGAGGGCAGGGTGTCATTACCGCCTCTATTATTTTGTCTGAAGCAGCGGTGCTTTACGATAGCCTGATTGCCGTACAATCCCAATCATATGGCGCTGAGCCCAGGGGGGGAGCAACCCGCGCAGATGTCGTTATATCCGACTCAATCATTCATTACCCAAAAGTCATTCAACCCAATGTGCTGATATGTTTGACTCAGGAGGCTTATGGCAAATTTTATTCGATTGTTCGTCCGGGGGGCTTACTGATTACTGACCCCCGATTTGTGAAAATTGAAAAAAAGGTCGATGCCCGACAAAAAGAAATAGAGATGTATGAAACCGTAGTGGCCGAAATCGGCAAACCGATTGTGTTTAATATTTGTATGCTCGGGACCGTTATTGCCTTAACGGAACTGGTGAAACCCGAATCCATCATGAAATCACTTGAGAAACGGATTCCGGCGGACTTTCTGGATATGAACCGCAAAGCGCTGGATATCGGGCTTAAGCTGGGAGAGAAAGCTAAAAACTAAACGCCAAATACAAAACACACTCACAAAAAGGCTGTTTTTCTGACTTTTTGCGAGATTATCAAATTTTATAAAATTAAAATCTGGAATTCGACTTTACCACAATCGTTGTGCATGTTCTTGTGGAAGGCCTGCCGCCTGTATTTTTTGAACGACCACCGCAATATTATAAGTCACAAACCTCACTTCAACCGTATCTTCGGCGGAGTCCCAGATCAGATATTTTGATTTATTGTTTCCGTCTCTGGGTTGCCCGACGCTACCCGCATTAATGATATACTTTCGGCGGGCATCCAATTTGTTGAGACCCTTTTTGAGATAGCCATACTCAAGCCCCTGTCGATCGTAACCGATTAAATCCAGCGTATGCGTATGCCCGATAAAACAGCGCTTTTCAGACAAATTTTTCAGGGTTTTTAACATTTTAGTTTCAGATACCTGGAATAAATAGGTAAGGGGACAATTCGGCGGAAAACCATGGACAAAGCGGCATCCATATGCGGTGAGGTGGGTTTGCAGCTTTGAGATAAATTCGATCGACTGACCGGAGAGAAGTTTTGCGGTGACCTTCAATGATTGCCGTGCGGCGTTGTTAAACCAGCTAAGATAGCTGGGCTCTATCAGGGCCAGTTCATGATTACCCTGTACCGAAGTGATATCTTGCTGCTGGATACGTTTTATGACAAAATCCGGTTCCGGGCCGTAGCCGATATTATCCCCCAGACTGATAATGTCTTTGACCGGCAAGGTTGCGATATCCGCTAAAACACGCTCGAATGCGTCCATATTGCCGTGGATATCGGAAATAATTGCAACTTTCATGACGGTCTTAAAAGATTAAAATACCAGGCAATCAATTGGGGCCCAAAAAGAATATAAGCCGTACCGCCCATGGCCAGAAAGGGGCCAAATGGAATCGCCAGTTTCATCGTTTTGCGGGTTTTGAGCATGATAAGCAAGCCTGAGATTGTGCCGATCGCTGATGCCAAAAATATCGAGAACAAAACCCCCTGCCATCCGATAATGGCTCCCATCATGGCCAAAAGTTTAATATCTCCTCCGCCCATGCCTTCTTTATGGGTCAGCAAATGATACAACCAGGCGACCAAAAATAAGCTTCCGCCACCGATTAAAATTCCCAAGATGGACTCCACAAAGGTAATTTCCGGAAGAACGAAACTGGCGGCAAAGAAAATCGGAATTCCCGGCAGGGTGATCAGATCAGGGATAATCTGGTGATCAATATCAATAAAGGTGATGACCAGCAATGTGGCAACAAAGCTATAATAAACCAGCGCTTCAAGGGTGAGGCCGTACTTAAGAAAAACCCCTACTGCAAATATGCCACTCAAAAATTCGATTACGGGATAGCGAAACGAGATGGGCGACTTGCAATGGCGACATTTCCCCCTTAAGGCGATATAGCTTAAAATCGGGATATTGTCGTAAAAACGGATGAGGGTCTCACATTTGGGGCACATCGAACGGGGATGGACAATTGACTTTGATTCCGGAAGCCGGTAGATGCATACATTTAAAAAGCTTCCGATACACAGACCAAAAATAAAGATCATAAATTCGGTTAGATAAGGTGCCATCATCGGTTATTCGTCCCCGTTCCTGGTGATGGCATGCCTGCCATCTGCATAGGTGAACCTATCCGGTATATGGTTATGTCGGCTTTAAACAATAAAAAATGACCTTTTTCTGGTCTTGAGGTGTTTCATAGAAAAATAAGATGGATATTGTCAAAGAAAAATTCTGTCTTATTATAAATCGGCATAGATTTACAATCCCCTTTAAGCAAGACCAATTTATTATAGTTTCGGTAAAATTAGGGTGGACCTTGAATCCCGGAGCGATTCCCTGGAGATGAAATGGCACAAAGCGATACTGATGATTTGATCAGCCTCATCGAAGATGATGGCGAAATTTCTGAAATTCCGACTTCCCTTCCCTTACTGCCGGTTCGCGATGTTGTCGTTTTTTGTGACATGGTGCTACCCTTGTTTGTCGGTCGCGATAAATCGATCCGGGCGGTTGAGGAGGGGGTGGCCAAGGACGGATTTTTGATGCTGGCGACCCAAAAGGATCCCGCAATAGAAGACCCGGTTGCCGATGACATATATGCTGTTGGCACTGTCGGCCGGGTGCTGCGAATGTTGAAACTGCCGGATGGTCGCGTTAAAGCACTGGTGCAGGGCGTCGCCAAGGCCAAAATTATGCGATACCTCAGGAAACGGTCCTTTTATCGCGTAAAAATCGAAAAAGTTGAAGAGCAGCCCGCCGGTGAAATCAATCTGGAGATCGAGGCCTTGATGAGGACGGTTAGGGAAAATTCAGAAAAGATCCTTTCGGTGCGCGGGGAGATGTCCGGCGATATCAGCACCATTTTAGAAAGCATTGAAGCGCCCGGCAAGCTGGCGGATCTGGCGGCATCCAATCTAAAACTCAAAATCCAGGATTCCCAGGAGTTGCTTGAATTGGCCGAGCCGGTCGAGCGTCTTAAAAAAGTAAACGATTTGCTTTCAAGAGAACTCGACCTTTCAACGGTTCAGGCCAAAATCGAGTCCGAGGTAAAAGATGAAATCTTCAAATCCCAGCGAGATTATTTTTTGCGCGAGCAGGTCAGGGCCATTTACAAAGAGCTCGGAGAACAGGATGACAGGACCGTTGAGATTGAAGATTACCGCAGAAAAATCAAACGCGCCAGGATGTCCAAAGCGGCAGACCAGGAAGCCATCAAACAGCTCAAACGCCTTGAGCAGATGCATCCCGACTCTGCTGAAGCAACCGTGTCACGGACCTATCTCGACTGGCTGGTGGATTTGCCATGGAACAAATCATCACGAGATCGTTTTGATATCGCCGGTGCCAAATCCGTGTTGGAAAATGATCACTACGGATTAAACAAGGTAAAAGATCGTATCCTTGAATATCTGAGCGTCCGAAAACTGAACCCGAAGATGAAAGGCCCGATTCTTTGTTTTGTGGGTCCTCCTGGCGTCGGCAAGACCTCGCTGGGCCAATCAATTGCCCGGGCCCTCAAACGCAAGTTTATCCGAATTTCGCTGGGCGGAATTCGCGACGAGGCCGAAATTAGGGGCCACCGGCGGACTTACATTGGTGCCTTGCCCGGTCGCATTCTACAGGGGCTGAAGCAGTGCGGCAGCAACAATCCGGTTTTTATGATGGATGAAATTGACAAGCTAGGTGATGATTTTCGAGGTGATCCGTCTTCGGCACTTTTAGAGGCACTGGACCCGGAGCAAAATTTTGCCTTCAGCGATCATTTCATCAACATACCTTTTGATCTATCTAAAGTGGTGTTTATCCTGACGGCGAATTTAACGGATACCATCCCCTCAGCCCTGCTGGATCGGATGGAGGTTATCGCGCTTTCCGGTTACACTGAAGAAGAGAAAATCGTGATCGCCAAAAATTACCTTATTCCTCGACAGATCCAGGAAAATGGCCTTAAACCCCGCTCAACGTCTATCAGTACCGGAGCACTGCAGCAGATGATCACGGAATATACGTCTGAAGCTGGACTGCGAAACCTTGAAAGGGAGATTGGCGCAATTTGCCGTAAAGTGGCGCGTAAAATTGCTGAAGGTCAAAAAGGATCCTTTGCGGTTACCAGAACCAACCTGCATAAATATCTGGGGCTCCCCAAGTATGGTCCGGAAATGGATAAGGAAGAAAACCAGGTCGGCCTGTCTACCGGGTTGGCCTGGACTCAGGCCGGAGGAGAAGTGCTGTATGTTGAAGCGTCTTTGATCGGCGGAAAAGGTGATTTGATTGTGACCGGGCAACTGGGAGACGTGATGCAGGAATCCGCCCGGGCGGCGGTAAGCTATGCAAGGGCAAATCTGTCTTTACTCGGGCTGGATGAAAAGAAAATCGAAAACTTTGATATCCACATTCATGTACCGGCAGGCGCTATCCCCAAAGACGGCCCTTCTGCCGGCATCGCCATGGCGACAGCGCTGATATCCGCATTAACAAACAAAGCCGTTCGCAGTGATGTGGCCATGACCGGCGAAATCACGCTGAGGGGCCGGGTTCTTCCCGTTGGCGGTTTAAAAGAAAAGGCCCTGGGCGCTATGCGGGCAGGAATTCGAACCGTCATTATACCTGAAAAAAACAAAAAAGAACTCTCTGAGTTGCCCCGCCATCTGAGGCGCAAAATTGAGTTTGTCCCCGTAAGGCAAATGTCTGAGGTTGTGGCGCGGGCGATTATTGGGACTAAATCCCGGCGCAAAGTAAAACGGACAAAAACCAGACGCAAATAACTAGAAGCTATCTCAAAAATATATTTAACACCCGATAGCAAAGTTCTAAAACGATAAAAGGTGCTTACAACAATAAATGAGCTAAAATTCAAAATGATCTAAAATGCCTAAAATTATAGTGTCGCTACGCTCCATCTTTTTTAATAGAATAGATAGAATTCTTAAACTTTAGGCATTTTAGCTCATTTTAGTCATTTTAGGCATTTATAACTTTAGAGCACCTTTGAAAATTTTTTTCTCTGTCTTCCAAGGTCAACTGCTAATTTTGAGATAGCTTCTAATGAAAATCCTTGCACTGGACACAGCCACAGACAGCTGCAGCGTCGCCGCAACAGATGATGGGGCCCTGTCCGCTGAATTGACCACACGTAAAAACCAGACGCACTCCAAACACTTAATGGAATTAGTCCATTGCGTTCTGGAAATCGCCGGTTTTGGTGTTGCAGACCTTGACGGCCTGGCCGTTACGATCGGTCCGGGCTCATTTACCGGCCTGCGAATCGGCATCAGTACGATCAAGGGATTGGCGCATGCGCTGGGCAAACCGGTTGTGGGGATATCAACGCTTAAGGCGCTTGCCTGGCAATGTGGTCAGACATCGTATTTAATCTGCCCGCTGCTGGATGCTCGCAAAGGCGAGGTATATGCGGCCACTTATCGTTTCAATGCGGGCCAGTTAGTTCAAAAGTCAAGCGCGCGCGCAATGATTCCTGAAGCGGTCGTTGAGGATATCAAATCACCCTGTGTGTTTATTGGAACCGGTGCCCGGCTATATCGCCAAAGCATTGTCGCCGCGGCGGGAAGTTTGGCCTATTTTGCTCCCGCAGGCCAAAACGTGGTACGGGCATCGAGCGTTGCCTTTCTGAGCATGCCAAGATTTGAGGCCAATGATACCGACGGGATTGCCGGTCTGGTCCCGCATTACATCCGGAAATCGGATGCAGAATTAAACTTTGGCCAATAACGTTGCGGTCAGAGTGCGAGGGGCCAGGGGGAATCGAATCATGTCACGGTAATCATTGACAATCTGTATTCATATTGATATGAATGCAGGTTAAGGTTTACGGGAGATACTTCCGTAAACCCATTTTGATTTTAATCCTCGGGACAAAGATTCCATGAACCCACATTCTTGGCCGGATCCACCGGGCCAGACGGCTTTTCCGGTAGCCAGAGCCGGTTATCCACCGATTTTTGCTGCGGCATTTGTCACCTTGATTTTGGCCCTGTTGGGGATGACCTACCTGACTTTATTCGGCCTGGTGGTTACTTTCTGTTTTTGCGGGTTTTTCAGGGACCCGGATCGGGTGATTCCCAATCAATCGGATGCCATCGTTTCGCCGGCGGATGGCAAAGTCATTTCGGTGGGCCCTGTTGATGGCACTTCATTTTGTGAAGGCAGTTGCCAGAAGATCAGCATCTTTATGTCTGTATTTAATGTGCACGTCAATCGGGTTCCGTTTGACGGTAAGGTCAAAAAGGTGGGTTATTATCCGGGTAAATTTTTTTCGGCGAACCTGGATAAAGCATCTTTGCAAAATGAACACAATGCGGTTTTTCTGGAAACTGCAGAGGGCAAACGATTCTGTACCGTTCAGGTCGCCGGATTGATTGCCAGAAGGATTATCTGCAAGGTGCAGTCCGGTGATGATGTGTGTAAGGGCCAGCGTTTCGGAATGATCTGTTTTGGTTCGCGGCTCGATGTGTA
>Ga0316578_10000095_pt1 | contig 20400 bp, 13 predicted proteins | sample J0NA_2_FD_203076 | JGI IMG/M metagenome (GOLD analysis project Ga0316578, IMG submission 203076) | Rhizosphere microbial communities from salt marsh grasses in Alabama, United States - J0-2_160517rDrC | ecosystem: Host-associated > Plants > Roots > Rhizosphere | place: USA: Alabama | collected... | reverse complement strand
ACCTCCGCTACCTCCGGACTCACCACCATATGCCCTGGTCCCTCGCCCTTCAGGAGGTGGAAGAAGCCCGCCACTTCCGGACGTCCCTGTGTGAGGGTGCCGGTCTTGTCGAAGGCGATCACCTTCACGCCGGCCAGGGCGTCCAGATGAGCCCCTCCCTTGAAGAGGATTCCGCTCCTGGCGCCATTCGAAACCGCGGAAACGATGGTGGCGGGAATGGAGATGACCAGAGCACAGGGAGATGCGACAACGAGGAGGGTCATGGACCGGTAGAAAGCATCATGAAATCCCCACCCCAGGACAGTCATGGGGATGACGACGGCCAGGAGGGCTCCCAGGAGTACCACGCCGGCGTAGGTGCTTTCGGCGTCTTCAATCCAGCTCTGGGCCGGCGCCTTCGCCTCCCGGGCCTCCTCCACCATGCGAATGACCTTGGCGAGGGTGGAGTCACTGGCCCGGCGAGTAACGCGGATGTCCAGGGTCCCGGAGGAGTTGAGCGTGCCGGCAAAGACCTCGTCCCCCATCTTCTTGCGAACGGGAACTGCTTCCCCCGTCAGGGTGGACTCGTCCACCGGGGACTCTCCTGCCACCACCACTCCATCCATGGGGAGACGTTCTCCGGGGCGGACCCGCACCACGTCCCCGGGAGAGAGTTTCCCGATGGGAACCGTGGTTTCCCCAACACCGTCCACCAGAGCAGCCACCTCCGGGCGCAGCTCCATGAGGGACCTGATGGACCGTCGGGTGCGCCCGAAGGCGAAGGTCTCCAGCGTATTGCCGAGGGAGAAGAGAAAGAGAAGGATGGCGCCTTCGGCCCAATGACCCAGGAGAGCGGCTCCTCCAGCGGCCGTGACCATGAGCAGGTCCACCTCGAGGCTGGCTCGCCTGAGGGCCTTCAACGCCTCCAGAGCAGCTTCCCACCCCCCGGCGAGGTACGCCACGGCATACAGGGCCATGCCGAAACCCTGAAGGCCGAGGAGGCCGTGGACGCCGGCCCCCATGAGGCCGAAGAGGGCGCAGGCGGCCGTGGATAGGGCAAGCGGGCGCCATCCCGGGCCTTCCTCCCCCTCCCCCTCCCTCCGGAGTGGGGGTGTTTCCTCTTCGGCAACCGACGCGGGGGGCGATATCAGCTGGGGGAAAGGGATTCGGGTCAAGGCAGGCCTTGGAAATGGACGAGAGTCTCTGTGAAAAACTAAGACCAGGCGGGCCACCCCTCAACGTCGGGTCTTGGTGAGGCGGGACCAGGACGGAGGGAACGGTTCGCCGGAGAATCGACATTCTTCAAGGGTCTTGTGCGAATGAGAACGAGGCGCAGCTTCAAAAGAGTCGCGCCGACGATACGGCTACCGGGAAGATTGACTTCGGGCCTTGGCTTTCGGGGGGGGGAGGGGGAACCTGCCTCCCGCACCGGATGGCTGGCCTGTTATCCTTGATGAGACTTCTTTCGCCGGTTAACAGGTTCTGGGCCGCCTCTCCCTGGGGAGTAGGTCAGGGGGCCGAAAGGGAGCTGAGAGCATGCACGATGTTCTGAGAGCGAGACTCCTGAGGAAGATCGAGAGTCTCCCGGAGGAGCAGGTATACCAGATACTGGATTACATAGAGTTCCTGGAGTCCAAGTACGCTCGGGACATTTCTGCCGAAGCGTCGGGACTCCAGAGCTTCGCCGAGAAGCTGGAAGACCAGCTGAGGAAGCGGACGGTCAGCCCGGCGAGCCTCCGGGAGGCCTTCCAGCTCATATCTGCTGCCGACCGGGTCCTCTCCAACGTTGCCAACGTCGGAAAGGAGCTCCTGGGAGATCTCAACGGGAGCTCCGAGGGAAAGGGTGGGAAGGGAAGGGGAAGACCCACCAGGGGCACGAAGGGGAGTGGCGGGTCAGGAGAGGATGGGCACGACGAGGATGGGGCCGCCAGTGGCGGAGGCTCCGGAAAGTAGTGCACTCGGTTCGGGTTGACACCCTTCCGGAGCCCCGGATATCATGGCCCGATACCTTCGGCGATGGGAAGGTCGGTTCGACGGCGCAGGCCGATTCACGCCCGCCCGCCGAGGATCCGGTTCCGGTACCTCGGAGAGTCGGCGTAACTCGTAGAGAGAACCTTCATTTCGAGGAGGGAGCTCATGGCGGAGGTCGTGGGAGCTAGGGAGAAGATTCTCGGGGAGGGACTGACTTTCGACGACGTCCTTCTCGTTCCAGGGCATTCCCTGCTGCATCCCAGGGAGACCTCCGTCGCCTCACTTCTCACTTCCCAGGTTCCCCTCCAGATCCCGCTGGTTTCTGCAGCCATGGACACGGTGACGGAGTCCCGGATGGCCATCGCCATGGCGCGGGAAGGAGGGCTGGGGATCGTTCACAAGAACATGCCCATCGAGCGACAAGCCCAGGAGGTGGACCGGGTGAAGCGTTCCGAGAGTGGGATGATTCTGAACCCCATCACGCTGGGCCCGGATGGCACGCTCCGGGAGGCGCACACGCTCATGGCCCAGTTCTCCATCAGTGGCGTGCCCATCGTCCGAGAAGATGGGCGTTTGGTGGGGATCGTCACCAACAGGGATCTACAGTTCGAGACGGACCTCGACCAGACGATCCGGGAAGTCATGACCTCGGAGGGGTTGGTCACGGTTCCGGTGGGAACCACGCTCGAGGAGGCGGAGCACCTTCTCCACAAACACCGAATCGAGAAGCTCCCCGTCGTAGACGAAGACGGGAAGCTCCGAGGACTGATCACGGTAAAGGACATCTTCAAACGGAGGGAATTCCCCAACGCCTCCAAGGACGAGCATGGACGCCTGAGGGTGGGGGCCGCCGTGGGGGCATCTCCTCAGAAGGACCTGGAACGGGCGAAAGCTCTCGTTGAGGCTGGGGTCGACGTCATCGTCATCGACACCGCCCACGGGCACTCGGAAGGGGTCCTGCAGGCCGTTTCCAGGGTTCGAGATGCCTTTCCCGACGTTCAGCTCATCGCGGGGAACGTAGCCACGGCAGAGGGAGCTCTGGCCATCCTGGAGCGGGGAGGGGATGCCGTGAAGGTGGGTGTCGGCCCCGGGTCAATCTGCACGACTCGGGTGGTCACGGGGGTCGGGGTCCCCCAGCTCACCGCCATCATGGAGGCGGTCCGGGGAGTGGAAGGGAGGATCCCCATCGTGGCGGACGGTGGAATCCGGTATTCGGGAGACATCGTCAAGGCACTGGCCGCCGGGGCGCATTCCGTCATGATGGGCTCCATGTTCGCTGGAACGGAGGAATCGCCGGGAGAGAGTTTCCTCCTGGAGGGGCGTCGGTTCAAGGTGGTGAGGGGGATGGGGTCTCTCTCGGCCATGGAGGAGGGATCCGCGGATCGGTATTTCCAGGATCCCGACGCCGGGAAGCAGAAGCTCGTGCCCGAGGGGATCGAAGCCCGGGTTCCATACAAGGGAGCCCTCTCCGATACCGTTTACCAGCTGGTTGGAGGCCTGAGAAGTGGGATGGGGTACTGCGGGGCCAAGGATCTTCATGAGCTGAGAGACGTGGCCAGGTTCTTCCAGATCACCTCCGGTGGGTTGAGGGAATCCCATCCCCATGACGTGACCATCACCCGGGAAGCACCCAACTATCACCTTTAAAAGGAGTGGCAGGGTTGGCAGACGGGCCAACCGTCCGGCCTCCATTCTCGTCCAAGACGTGATGATCCCATTGCCCGGGAGGTTAACCCCCGCCTGGAGGAGGAGCCCCGTCCTTCTCCTGCTCATCGTGCTCACCGGATGTGGATCCCTGGTGGGGACAGCGGGGCCTCCTTCCCCCGAACCCACGCTTTCTCCCGGGCCCCCGGCGCCCGACCGCTCTCTTCCGATCCCCTCCCCGAAGGGTGTCGAGGTCGATGCGCCGGTGATCTCGAGGCCCACCTGGGCCCCCCTGGATCCCATTCTCGATTCTCCCTGGACCGTTGCACAAGGGCTGGAAGAGGACGTCCAGTACTGGTTGGAGTCTTTCCAGACCCGAGAGGCGGAGGCTCTTCGGCAAGGTCTGGCTCGCCTGGGGCGCTACCGGGAAATGGTGGAGCGGGAGATCGCCAGCCGACGGCTGCCGCCAAGCCTCGTTTTCCTCCCCATCGTCGAAAGCTGGTATAACCCCACGGCCGTGAGCTGGGTCGGCGCTGGGGGTCTCTGGCAGTTCATGGCCCCCACGGCAAGAGGACTCGGGCTACGTGTGAATCGGCTCGTGGACGAGCGGCGGGATCCGTTCCTGGCCACGCCTCTGGCGTTGGATTTCCTTTCCCAGCTGCACGACCAATTCGGATCCTGGTTCCTGGCCCTGGCGGCCTACAACGGTGGACCCGGCAGGTTGGAGAGGGCTCTGAGGCGCAGGGCGCCGGAGACGGCGGCCCACGACGGCCTCTTTCTCTCGGTCCGGAGGGACCTCCCAAGGGAAACCAGGGACTTCGTCCCACGCTTTCTCGCTGCGGCCATCATCGCCAGGGATCCGGCGAGCTATGGCTTCGGAGACGTGGTGCCCGATAGCCCTCTGGCCTTCGACGAGGTCGAGGTGGAGGCTGCCACCTCCTTGGACGTGGTGGCCAGGGCTGCCGGAGTGGAGCAGGAGGCGGTGGAGCGTCTCAACCCTCAGCTCCTCCGGGGTCTCACTCCCGCTGGCGTGAGCACTCGGATCAGAATCCCACTCGGTGCAGGTCCCACCTTCGCCGAAGCCTACCCCCGCATCCCCCCCGAGGAGCGGGTGACGTTCCTGGAGCACGTGGTGGCTTCCGGGGAAACCCTGACCCATATCGCTCGGGACTACGGGGTCACGGTGGACGACCTCCGAGCCGCAAATCCCCGGATCCAGCCGCGGCTTCTCCAGATCGGCCAGCGCGTGGTGGTCCCGAAAGCTCCCTCGGTCCGGACCTCTCTCCCAGCTTCCAGACCAGCCCTGGAGGGAGGTGCAGCGGACGGATTGCTCATCTACCGGGTGCGCTCCGGCGATACCCTCACGGCCATCGCGGCCCAGCATCGAGTCAGAGTCGGAGATCTCCTCAGGTGGAATGAACTGACCCGGGAAGCCATCATCCGCCCGGGGGACCAGGTCAAGATCTACGTCGGGGGAGGGGGGGGGTGAGCCTGGCGGGATCCTACGGGTCTTCCGCCCGCACCCACTTCCCCGAGCGCCCACCTTCCTTGAGAACCAGGCGTATCCCCTCCAGGACCATCCCCCGATCCATCGCTTTGGCCATGTCGTAGACGGTGAGGAGGGCGATGGAGACCGCCGTCAGAGCTTCCATTTCCACACCGGTCTGCCCCTGAATGGTGGCTTCTGCCATGGCCCTGATTCCCGGGAGGTCCGGATCCGCCTCCAGGTCAACAGCGACGGATGCCCCCGGCAGGAGGTGACACAGGGGGATGAGCTCGCCACTTCGCTTTCCGGCCTGAATCCCTGCGATCCGGGCCACCTGCAGGACGTCACCCTTGGGTGACGCCCCCCTGGTGATGGCTGACAGCGTTTCCGGATCCATTCGGATGGCCCCTTCCGCCACGGCCCTCCGAGAGGTCCCACCCTTCCCCGAGACGTCCACCATGCGCGGCCGCCCGTCCGGGTCCAGGTGAGTGAGTCTGTTGGCGGGATCCGTCATTTCATTTCCCGGATGGAGGAAGCTGTCCCCTGGTTGGTGAGGACCTCCCTGAGGGCGGTGACCAGTCCGAACACGATGAGCTGAGGGTTGACGTTTCCGGCGGCGAGGGTCCGCGCCTCGTCCACGACGACGAGGGCCTCCGCTGCCCGGGGCGGGTGGATGGACCAGCGGAGAAGGGCATCACGGAGGTACGCCTCCTCGCCGGGATTCAACGGTGAGGTCTCCCCCTTCGATGCAGCCAGGGCGAGGTCTCTCAGCCATTCCTCCAGAGACTCGAAGAGCTCCATCAACCCTCGGGAGCCCGTGGGTCTGAAGGCCAGGGATGTCCGAAATGCCCCGGCGGGATCGGGAGCGAGTGTAGCCTGCAGGAGGTTGAAGGCCTCCCTCCGGATCCTCTCCAGAGATCCCGGGTCCTCCCCGTCCGGGAGCAGGCGAAGGGCTCTACCTATGGCTCCCTGGGAAAGGAGCCCCACCTTCGTGGCCTCCTTCTCCTGGACTCCCCGGACGGTCATGAGGAAGTCCGTCACTTCCTCGTTGGAGAGAGGTGGCAGGTGGAGGTGGGTGGTTCGGGATCGGATCGTCGGAAGGAGCCGCCCCGGCTCACTGGAGGTGAGGATCAGAGCGGTCCCTGGAGGTGGCTCTTCCAGCAGCTTCAGGAGAGCGTTCGCAGCTTCTGAGCTCGATTCCCCCTGCGCAAGCGTCTCTGCTTCCCCGATGATGAAGACCTGACGGTCTCCCATGGAAGGACGATTCTGGGCTTGTCGGCGAAGAGTGCGGGCGGCGGCCAGATAGAGGGTCCTGGCACCGTCCACAGTGAGAGGCTTCAGCGGGTCTTTCCGTATCTCGGAGAGGACTTCCCCGCGAGTTTCCTCCAGAGCCCGTGTGAGCTTCTCCGGCGTGCTGGCCGTTTTGGGCCTGGGGAGGGGGAAGAACCAGTGGAGATCCGGGTGCTCCAGTCTGAGGGCCAACCGGCAGCTGAGACATGTCTCGCAGGGTCCCTCCGGTCCGGGCTGCGGGCAGAGAAGGAGCCGCCCGAGCCAAAGTGCCAGATGCTGCTTTCCGACCCCTCGCGGGCCCTGAACGAGAAGGGTCGCCGGGAGAGATTCCCGGGCACGTGCGGTGGAGAGGGTCTCCAGGAGTTCTTTGTGCCCCCAATGCGGGTGGAGGGTCATGGGATGCCGGACCTGTTCCTCAGCCACTGCAGCGGGTCCATGGCCTGGGGAGCGCCACCTCCCACAGGTGCCCGGATCTGGAATTCCACATGAGGCCCTTCCGGGGTCTGAGCGCCCCCCACCGTCCCCACGACCTGTCCCGCCTGTACCTGCCTTCCCTCAACCACGCCTACTTCTTCCAGGTAGAGGTAGAGGGTATAGAAACCACCGCCGTGGCTGAGGATCACGGTGGGCCCGTACCCCTCGAAGGGTCCGGCAAGAGCGACGGTCCCTGTCTTTACGGCCCGTACAGGCGTGCCGGTGGGGGCCCGAATGCCGATGCCGTTCCACTTGAGGACCGTTCCGTTGGGCTGGCGGTCCAGCCCGAACCTGTAGAGGATCTCGCCGTCCACCGGCCACTCCAGGGACCCGGCATCGTTACCGGAGAGCGTGGTGGGGCCCTCCCGCCCCGCCCCGGAGATGGCCGCGCGACGCTCGGCCTCCCGCCGGCGCTGTTCCAGGACGTCCACCAGGTCGGTCAAGCGCAACTCGTCGGCCTCCAGCTGGCCCAGACGGTCCTCTGTCTCCTGAGCCTGACTCCTGAACACCCCCAGCGTGGACTGTCTCTCCCTTTCCACGGACCGGAGCTCGGCCACCTCACTCAGCTTCGTCTGTCGCAGTCGCCCCAGCTCGGCCAGGCTTGCCTGGAGCTGCTGGTTGTGAATCTCCAGCGCCCCTTCCAGCTGGGTCACGCGGTCCACGAGGTCGCGATCGTAGGCCGCGATCTGTTGGAGGTAGCGATATCGTTTGAGGAGGTCGGTGAAGGAGTCGGCTCCCAGGAGGACCCGAACGGAGGAGAGGGGGCCACGCTTGTAGATGTCCCTCAGACGCCGGTGGAGAATGGCCTTGGCTTCCTCCAATTCCTCCCGGGTCCGGAGAAGAGCGGCCGTGGTCTCCTCCACCTGGGAGGTGGCGAACTCCACCTGAAAGTCCGCTTCCGCCAGGGCCGAACGGGTGGCGCTGAGCTGTTGCTCGATGTTGCGGAGCTCGGACGAGGCGTTCCGGACCCTGGATCGAACCTGTTCCATCTCGGCCTGGAGACGGGCTCGTTCGGCCCGGATGGCCTCCAGCCGACGCTGACTCTCCAGGATCTGGCGTTGCAGGTCGGGGTCCTGGGCCGGTGCCGGGGAAGGAGAGAAGACGAAGAGGCCGAGGGCCAGGGAGATCGCCCTCCGGGCCGAAAGGGATGATCCTGAGCCGCCCACGTCAGATCTCCTGGAGGTACCGCCGCACAGCCATACCGCTGGCCAGGACACCGAAGACGAGCCCCGCGCCGATCCCTCCCCAAACCCACTGTCCGGGAATCCAGTCCAGGGAGAAGAGGAAGTGGTAGACAGCCTGGTAGGTACCCCAGGTGAGGAAGGTCGCCAGAAGGCCACCCAGGAACCCCGTCATGGCTCCCTCCAATAGGAAAGGCCTGCGAATGTAGCCGTTGGTCGCTCCCACCAGCTGCATGATGGAAATCTCGTCCCGCCTGGAGAAGACGGCAATTCGAACCGTGGTGCCGATGATGAGGGCCGCCACCAGGGCGAAGGCGCTTCCCAGGGCGAGGGCGGTGATGGCTCCGATTCGCCTCAGAGAGAAGAGCCGGTCCACCCACTCCTGCCCGTACCTGACGTCCTCCACCGCCGGCATGGCCAGAGCCGCGTTTGAAACCTCTTCGATGGCCGCGGCATTTCTGCTGCCGGGAAGGAACCGTACCTCCAGCGAAGCTGGGAAGGGGTTCACCTCCAGGTCGGACGACACCTCTTGAATCTCCGGGAGCTCAGTCAACGCTCGCTGGAGGGCCTCCTCCTTGGAAACGTGAATGACCGCTTCGACGCCCGGGATGGCGCGGAGCGTCTCGATGGTCGCGTCCACGTCCACGGTTCGAGCGCCTTCTCGCAGGAACACGACAACCTCCACCCGCTCTTCCACCGCGGTCAGCGCCTGCCGGAGGTTGTAGGCCACCAGGGAGAAGAGGCCCAGGACCAGGAGGGCCAAACCCACCATGAGGGCCGAGAGGCCGGTGAGAAGTGGTGCGCGACGGAAGGCGGAGAGCGCTTCACTCAGGGCGCGGGGCATCTCAGTTCGCCTCCTGCGAGTCGTACACCAGGCGGCCCTGGTCCAGCTCCAGGACTCGGGCTCGGGGGTAGGCGCGGATCAGCTCGAGGTCATGGGTGGCCATCACCACCGCCATGCCCAGGGCGTTGATGGTCCAGAAGAGCTCCAGAATCCCGCGGGTGGCCCGCTCGTCCAGGTTTCCGGTGGGCTCGTCTGCCAGGAGGATCAGAGGGTCGCTGGCCAGAGCCCTGGCGATGGCAACCCGCTGTTGCTCTCCTCCAGACAGCTCGCCGACTCTCGAGCCGGATTTGGAGGAGAGGCCCATCTGGGTGAGGAGTCTCTGGGCACGGGGGCGTATGTCTTTCTGGGCCGTACCCGTAACCTCCAGGGCGAATGCCACGTTCCCGAGAGCCGTGCGACCCGGGAGGAGGCGGAAGTCCTGAAAGACGAAACCCACCCTCCTTCGGACCTTCCAGAGCTCACGGTTGGACGTCCTCTGGCTGGAAAACCCGCTGACCCTCACCTCTCCGCTGGTGGGGCGCTCGGCCATGTGGATCAGGCGCAGGGTGGTCGTCTTTCCCGACCCGGAGTGGCCGGTAAGGAAGACGAACTGTCCCTTGGGCACGTGGAGGGACAAGCTGTCGAGGGCGGTCCCTGTGCGGGGAAACGTTTTGGTTACGTTCAGGAGTTTGATCACGGGACGATGGGGACAGAGGCCTCGGTTCTCCGGGCGAATCCAAGCTACCCCTGAGCCTGGGGGGTGTCAAAACGGTTTCCCGCCAGCCAGGCCGCCAATCGCACAGCCTCCCTGGCGGAGCCGAAATCCGCCTTCCCGGAGCCCACGATGTCGAAGGCGGTGCCGTGGTCGGGTGAGGTCCGGATCAGGGGAAGCCCGAGGGTCACGTTCACCCCCGTTCCGAAAGAGACGCTCTTGAACGCAGCCATCCCCACGTCGTGATACGGGGCCACCACGGCATCCAGCCGCCCGTCGAGGGCTCGCCGGAACACGGTGTCGGCAGGGAAGGGCCCCTGGACATCGAATCCTCGTTCCCGGAGCTCCTCCAGAGCCGGTCCGTAGATGACCTCCTCCTCGTTCCCGAACAGGCCCCCATCCCCGGCGTGTGGGTTGACGGCGCAAAGACCCACGGAGGGGGCCTCGATCTTCCAGTCCCGTTTCAGAGCCTGGACGAGAAGCGTGGTCTGGCGCACCAGAAGCTCTGGCGTGAGGTGATTGAACAAATCACGGAGGGGGAGATGGGTCGTGGCCAGGAGGACGCGGAGCGGGGCTCCCAGCGCCGTCTCCTCAGCGCACATGAGCATCCCGACGTCCGCAGCTCCCGTGAGGCGTTGGAGCATCTCCGTCTGGCCCGGGACGTCCCACCCCGCGGCTCTGAGTGCCGGCTTATGGGATGGCCCTGTGACGAGGGCTCCGATGGAGCCACCCTCTGCCATCTGGATCCCCTTCTCGATGGCGGCCGCCGTGATCCTCCCCGCTCCGGTTTCCGTACCGTCCCAGGATCCGATGGCCAGATAAGGTGTGAGACCGGGATCGAGACCTTCCGGCCCCAGAAGGAAGAGGGAGGGGGGAGCCGATTGCCGGAGGATGGCACGGACGGCCTGGGGCATCACCTCGGGTCCGATCCCTCGAGGGTCGCCCAGCGTGACAGCGATGCGGAGGGTTCCTCCTGGCAGGGCCCCAGCGCCATTCATGGGGGCGCCCCTATATGCGAATCTGGACGTAGGTCTGTGCTCGAAGCTCCTCCAGGATCTTCTCCACCAGCTTCTCTTCCTGGAGCCGTTGCCGGATTTGAGGACGAATCTCCTCCAGAGAGAACTCGCCCCCCTCGCGCACCGCCTGGACCTGGATCACCGCGAACCGGGCCCTCCCGGCAGCTTCGTACTCTATGGGTCCGATCACCTGGCCTGCGTCACTCTGGAGAAGGGGTTCAGCGTATCCGGGAGGGAGCTGACTGAGCTGATCGAAGGGGTATTCGAGGGAGTCCGCCGACTCGAGATCACCGTATGCTTCCCTGAGGGCGACGAAATCCTCCCCTGCCTCGAGGCGCGACTTGACCTCCTCTGCCGTCTGGAGGGCCCTGAGCCTGTCCGCCTCCGAAGTCTGGGGTTGAATCAGGATGTGCCTGGCCCTCACCTCCCCCGACCTCCTTCTTTCCACCTTGATGATGTGGAAGCCGAAGGGAGTCTCCACCACGTCGCTGATCTGGTTCACGCCCAGGTTGAATGCCGCGTCCTCGAAGGCGGTGACCATCTCTCCCCGCCGGAACCAGCCCAGGTCCCCACCACTATCCTGGGCTCCCGGCTCCTGGGAAAAACGTCGCGCGAGCTCCTCGAAATCCTCGCCCTCCACAGCCATCTGTCGGATCCGCTCCGCCTCGGCACGGGCGGCGTCTCGGGCGGAGTCTGAGGGAGTCGAGGCCACGATAATCTGGGTGAAGGCCACGGAAGGGGGCCGCTGCCCCAGGTTCTCCCTCTGCTCGTCGAAAAAGGCCCGGATCTCGGAGTCTTCGATGACGATTCCCGCGAGATCCCTGGAGCGCTTGGCCATGTATTGTTGGTAGAGTCGGTTCTGCCGCACCTGCCCTCTCAGGAACTCCCTGAAGCTGGCCAGCGTGAACCCCTGGGCCTGAAGGGTCTGCTGGAAGGCCGCCTGGCCTCCGAACTGCCGGACCCTCTGCTGGAGATCTTGTGAGACGATCTCTTCGATGTCGGCTTCATCCACGGCAATGGTGGTGTCCCGGATGGCGGCCTGGACGATGAGCTGCTCTCCGACGATCTGATCCAGGATTTCTCGCTGGAGGCGGGCGAGAGCTCCGGCATCCGTCGGAACCTCGAGTCCCTGGGATCTGAGCTGGAAGATCCGCTCCTGGATCTGAGTGAGGGTGATGACCGAATCGCCCACCACGGCCGCGATGCGGTCCACCAGGTTGCCTTCCTGGGCCGCGGCGGGCCGAATGGTGGGCTGGAAGGGGCCCACCAGCAGAGCCAGTGCGGTGAGTCCGCCTACCACTGGAGCAGTGGGACGTCTCCTCAACATGAAACCTCCAGGGGGACCGGGGAACCAAAGAGTTCCTGCCCCACGCGTAATATCCGGGCCGGGGTCAGGGGTACCGCGGCCCGGATCTCTCTAAACCGTTCCAAGGGCCCGGGTTCCGGTATCAACTCCCCGATCCCCCGGAGTCGGGAACCGCCGTGTCGACAGCCGGAGGGACGGGGCTCGGTGGGGATACCGGCTGCACCTGGGTTCTGATCTCCGTGATTCGGGTGACCGTGTTGTCGATTCCCACCTGGTTGATGAGGGATTCGAACTGCTTCCGCAGGGCGATGGAGACTCCGCCCAGGGGGATGACCTCCTTCTCTCCTCCCACGACCTGCTCCAGAAGCCTTCTCACGGCCTCGTAGGCAGCGTCGTCGGTGCTCTCACCCTCTCCCGGAGAGAGGTTCAGCAGCCCGAGCTGCTCGGCGGCGCCCTTCACCCCAGACCGGATGTCGGTGGCCAGGGAGTCCCTCCTGGACTCCGAGACCTGGATGCCCTCTCTCTCGGCGGCACGAATGAGGAGCCGTTCCCGGGTCAGATTCCTCAGGAACCCATCCAGTTGTTCGTCGGTCGCGCTTTGAATCTGGGCGCGAAGGTTGGCCGGCTGGAGCTGAATCCAGTCCTGCAGGTCTCCCACGGTGTAGGCTCCCCCTGAGAAGCTCACAATCGGGCGCTCGCGAGCTCTGGGAGAGAGCTCCATATTCGGTGTCTCCGCCAGAAGGCGGGCCGTCTCGAACCCATCCTGGTGCACCTCCACCCCGGCGGCCTCGATGATGCCGGCCACGTAGGTGGACTCCGCCTCAGCCACTCTGCGATTCTGAAGCTGGGTCCGGAGCTGATCCTGATTCCCCTCGAGGGGGGGGACGATGCGCTCGTCGACACGGATGATGTGGAGCCCGAACGTCGTTTCGACTACCTGGCTGATCTCCCCCACTGCCAGCGAGAAGGCCGCCTCCTCGAAGGGTGGGACCATCTCACCCCTCCCGAACGTGCCCAGATCACCTCCATTCGCAGCGCTCCCCGTATCCTGACTGTATTGACGGGCAAGGGTCGCGAAATCCTCTCCGGCCACCAGCCGGCTTCGGAGCGACTCGGCCAGTGCCCTCACACTGTCGATCTGGGCCGGAGTCGCGTTATCGGGAAAACCCAGGAGGATATGACGGGCTCGAATCTGGGCCCCGGGAAGCGTGCTCTCGTAGGCTTCCTGAACCTCTTCGTCCGAAAGTGTCGTGTCCACCTGGATGACCTGGTCCCGAAGCTGGAGGACCATCTGCTGGTTCACGTTCTGCTCGACGAGAGAGCTGACGTCCAGGCTCGCCAGGGTGGTGTCTTCCGCGGCGACCTTCGCCAGAAGGAAGTAATCCACCCAGAGGTTCGCCAGTGCCTCCACCACCTGGGCCTGATTCGGGAGCTGGGTGTGGGGGGCGAGCATCTCTGCGGCGGCCTCCACGGAAAAGGTGACGCCAGCGGCTTCGGCCACGGTGTCGGGGGAGGGAGGTCCCCCGGTTCCCTCGCAGGCTCCCAGAAGGATGGTCAGGAGCGGAACGAGAATACTCCGCATCTTCTTCAACACGATTCTCCTTGGGACGTGAGTTCGCAGAGACTGCAGGAAGCACCCCTGTCCAGACTCCATCGTCTATTCAATCTGATTCGAGAACGGGGAGGGATCGTTGGCTCCTCCACACTCCCCTCTCGAGCAAAGGCTCAAAGAACTCCATCCATCGCTCGGTTCAGGACCCCGAATGCCTCCTTCAGGGTGGCGGCCAGAGGCACCGGACCAACCTGGCGAAGCTGAAGCGAGAGGGGATCGACCCGTTTGACCACCACGTCCACCTGCTGGTCCTGAAGGGGGCGCTCCAGATGAGCCAGTGGAGGAACCACCCCCTCCCTGAAGTTGATCCTTCCCTCCCGGCCCTTCAGGAGAATCCTCTCCACCCCCAGACTCCTGCCAAGAAGCCTGAGCACCGTCCCATGGAGGAGCACGTCGGTTTCCGGGGGAACGGGGCCGAATCGGTCAACCATTTCCCGGCGGAGCTCCTCCACCGCCTCCGGGCTCTCCAGTCTGGAAAGCCGACGGTACAGGTGTAGCTTCTGACCAGAATCAGAAATGTAGGTGTCAGGAAGAAAAGCGGAAGCGGAGAGGGTCACATCCGGTTCGGCGTGGAGGACTTTTTCCTCCCCCATCCGGAGTCTCTGAACGGTCTTCTCCAGAAGCCGGAGATAGGTGTCCAGACCCACGGCGTGGGCAAACCCAGACTGGTCCGCCCCCAGGAGATTTCCTGCCCCTCGCAACTCCAAATCCTTCAGCGCCACCGAATACCCGCTTCCCAGCTCGGTATAGTGCTCCAGGACACGGAGCCGCCGCTCCGCCTCGTCCGTAACCTCTTCCGGAATAACAAGATAACAATACGCTCGACGATCGGAGCGCCCGACTCTACCTCGAATCTGGTACAGCTGTGCGAGCCCGAATCGGTGAGCCCCGTCCACGATCAGGGTGTTCGCGTTCGGCACATCCAGGCCGTTCTCGATGATAGAGGTGCAGACCAGGATGTCCACCTCCCCGTCCACGAAGGCGCGCATGGCGTCGTCCAGATCTCGGGCCGCCATCTGCCCATGAGCCACCGATACCGAGGCCTCCGGTTCCAGGCGTCGGATCCTGGCGGCAGCCGTGTGAATCGTCTCCACCCGGTTGTGAACCAGGAAGACCTGCCCTCCTCGATCCATCTCCCTGTGGACGGCCTCGCCGAGAATCTGATCCGACCAGGGCAGGACGTGGGTGATGATGGGCATCCGGTCCCGGGGTGGGGTCTGGATTAGAGAGAGGTCCCTCACCCCGGACAGGGAGAGATAGAGCGTTCGGGGGATGGGGGTGGCAGTCAGGGTCAGGACATCCACCGAAGATCGGAGCCGCTTGAGCCGCTCCTTGTGCCTTACTCCGAAGCGCTGCTCCTCGTCCACCACCAGGAGGCCCAGGTCCTTGAAGACCACATCCTGGGATAGGAGCCGATGGGTGCCGATGACGATGTCCGTCTCCCCCTGCGCCAGCTCCAGCAGGAGCCGCTGTTGAGCCCCGGGGGTTCGAAAGCGGCTGAGGGCGCCGACCCGGACCGGGTAGTCTGCCAGGCGCTCCTGGAAGGTCCTCCGATGCTGCTCCACGAGAATCGTCGTAGGAGCCAACACCGCCACCTGCTTCCCGTCCTGAACCGCCTTGAACGCAGCCCTGACCGCCACTTCCGTCTTTCCGTAGCCGACGTCCCCGCATACGAGGCGATCCATGGGTCGCCTCCCTTCCATATCCCCCTTTACCTCCCGGCTCACCGTTCTCTGGTCCGGCGTGTCTTCGTACAGGAAGGACGATTCCATCTCCCGCTGCCAGCGGGTGTCCGGAGAGAAGGCGAATCCCCTGGCCGTCTCCCTCTGGGCATAGAGCTCCAGAAGCTCTGTGGTCATGGCCTCGATGGCCGCTTCCGTTCTTCTCTTCAGCGATTTCCACTTCTTGCCACCAATGCGGTGCACCTTGGGAGGGGCGGATTCGTCTGTCTCGCCGACCCAACGCTCGATGAGGTCCACCTTGTAGACCGGGAGCCTGAGGATCTCGCCCCCGGCGTATTCGATGGCCATGGCCTCGATCTCCTCCCCCTCCACCGACAGGTGCTCGAGGCCCCGGAAAACGCCGATGCCGTGATCCATGTGCACGACGTAGTCTCCCGGGGTCAGCTGGGACAGGCTCTCCAGAGCGGCGGCCCCGCGGAACTGGCGACCTCTCCGGAGGCGCCTGGACCTCCGGAAGATCTCGTGATCCGTGAGGACCCGGAGAGGGGGGGTGGCGGAGTGGAGGAGGAATCCACCGGCCAACGCACCGATCCCCAGGATGGTTCCTCTCGGGATGCCGTGCTCGTCGAGGATTTCCTCCAGGCGTTGGACCTGCCCGTCGTTGTCACAGAGGATCAGCGTCTCCTGACCTGTCGCGGCCCCCTCCACCAGGAAAGCTCTCAACCGCTTCATGTCCCGGTCGAAGGCCGGCGGGCACTCTGTCTCCAGATTCAAGTCCCCCAGGCGCTCTTCCCGCAAACGGACCCTGGGGAAGGTGGCAAGCCATTCCAGGGCAAGGTCCGGAGGGACAAAGAGGTTTTCGAGAGGCTCCGGACGCAGTCCCTGCTCCTGGAGCTCCGACCGGATGTCCCGGGCGTGGCTCCACGTCCTCTCCAGCTCTGATGGCCACTCCTGCGGGCCCATTTCGACGAGGATTCCGTCGGACGGAAGCAGCTCCAGGAGAGACCGGCGGACCTCGGGTCCGTCCTGGGGCCGTCGGAGATCGACGGGGAGGACGTGAACGGTGTCCAGCGGTCGTACCGATCTCTGATCCAGGATGTCGAAGGCCCTGATGGATGTGACCTCGTCTCCCCAGAACTCGACCCGTAGGGGCTCCGGTGATCCGAATGAAAAGAGATCGACGAGCCCACCCCGCACCGCGAACTGGCCCACCTCTTCCACCAGCGGGACCCGCTCGAAACCCCGGGCTTCCAGCGCATCCACCAGCTCCATGAATCCGATCTCCTGCCCGACGGATATCGAAAGGCGGAGCTCCGCCAGTGAAGCTGGGACGAACGCCCTCTCCTGAAGTGCCCTGAAGGTGGTGACCAGGAGGCGGGCCCTCCCGCTGAAGATGGCCTCCAGAGCTTCGATCCTGAGCCCGCCCACCTCCAGGTGCGGTTCAGTGGCCTCGTAGGGGAGGGCCTCTCGCTGGGGGTAGAGGAAGGACTCCGACGGTCCGAGGAGGGCCGCCATGTCCGTCTCGACAGAAGCCGCGTCCCGGGGTGATGTGCACACCAGGACGAGAACCTGATTCTCACGAGCCCTGTGCAGAGCCGCCATTGCCGCCAGCCCGCTGGATCCGACGGCCCCCCCAAGCGTCATGACCTCACCGGGCTCAGGAAGCGCGTTCTCGAGTCTCCGCACGAAGCCCGAAGAGGTGAATGCATCCAGGACCCGATTGGGGGGCGACGTCATCGGATCGGCCCTGGAATCGGCGTCGTGGAACGGTTCGCAACGATCATACGACAATCTAGCGGCATTGAGTCCTGATCCTGAATCGTGGGGATGAGAGGCCGGACGTCAGGCACGGAGAGCCTGTCCTCCCACGACCTCGGACCTGTCCACCAATTAGGACGGGCCTCTGAGCTCGGGAAGACAATACACCAGGATTTGCCAGGGTTTCTCCTGGAGGACCCCTGGCATGGGTCCTGCACGCTGGCTTGGTGGAAGGATGCGCTTGAAAGGAGAAGTCCCATGAGGGCTCAACGGCTCTTCACGACTCTGACCGCGGCTCTGCTCACCGGCCTGGGGGCCGACCGGATACCCGCCGATGCCCAGGAGTACGAGGAATACCCCATCGAAGCCCGGGTGTGGCTGGATCGGGGGCAGGAACCCGTCCTCCAGCGCGGGGAGGGCGTTCGAGTCTATTACCGGACCTCTGAAGACGCCTTCGTCGCGATATTCCACATCGACACCAACGGAACCACACGGCTCGTATTTCCCAACTCTCCTCAAGAGAACCACTATGCGAGGGCGGAGCGGGACTATCGGGTGCTCTTTCCGGGCTCCTCCTACTGGTACGTGGATGAAGACCCGGGAATAGGGTATTTCTTCATCGTCGCCTCCCCCGAGCCATTCAGCTTCGCCGACCTTCGTTACTCCCACTACAACGGGGGTTGGGATCTGAGCTTCGTCGGACGCCAGGTATACGGGGATCCCTACCTGGCCATGGACGATTATGTGGCAGCCCTCATCCCGGACTGGGAGTACGTGCCCTACGGCCTCGATTTCACGGCATACAATGTCGAGCAGAGGTACGACTATCCCCGGTTCATGTGCTACGACTGTCACGGGTTCCGGCCGTTCTACACGTGGAATCCGTACCAGTACGCCTGCACGAGCTTCAGGGTCGTCATCTACAACGACCCGTACTACTACCCGGTGACACGGTACCGGGGTACCCGGGTCGTGTACGTTCAGCCCCGCAGAGGCATTGCGCACTTCGCCTTCAAGGAACGGGCTGCCGGTGAGCCGTGGACCCCCCAGATCGTGGCTCGAGAGACGCCTCCGGGCACCCAGCCCGGAGTGGGGGGCACCGCCGTTCGTAGAGTGCAGCCCAAGGAGCAGGGGGGCGTCACTTCGGGGTCTGCGGCTCCCGGCGTGGACAGGGGAGCGATCCGGCGACCTGGCACGACGCAGGGCGGGCAGGCTCCACCGGGTGTCGTGGGAACCGATCCCGGGCGGACCGGAGTGACCTCCCCGACCTCCCCAGGGCGCCCCATCGTGACGCCACCCTCCACGAGGGGGGGGGAGCCACCCGTCATCATTCAGGGCCGTCCGACCGAGGGTTCGTCGGCGACGCCGAGGAGTGGATCGCCTGGAACCGGGACCGTGATCACTCGGCCCTCTGCTCGCCTCAGGACGGGCGGTGGAGGTAGCAGCTCCGCATCCGGGGCCGGGCGGGGTTCCAGCGTTGTGGTCCCCCCAACGGCCCGGAGCGGGAGTTCCGGCGCCACGACCCGGCCCACGGTCCGGAGCGGGAGTTCCGGCGCCACGACCCGGCCCACGGTCCGAAGCGGGGGTTCCGGCGCCACGACCCGGCCCACGGTCCGGAGCGGGAGTTCCGGCGCCACGACCCGGCCCACGGTCCGGAGCGGGGGTTCCGGCGCCACGACCCGGCCCACGGTCCGGAGCGGAGGTTCCGGCGCCGCGACCCGGCCCACGGTCCGGAGCGGGAGTTCCGGCGCCACGAACCGGCCCACGGTCCGGAGCGGGAGTTCCGGTGCCACGACCCGGCCCACGGTCCGGAGCGGAGGCTCCAGCGGCGCGACCCGGTCCCCCCCGGCCCGGACCACGCGACCTCCCGCCAAGAGGAGGTCGGGAGGGGGCCTGTAGGCCTCCGGGAACCCGGACAGGCTCCTTCCTTCCCATAGGCGGGGCTGCTCTGCCGAAAGGCACGAAGGGGCAGCTCCGCCTTTCTCGTTCCCTTCCTTCTACCCGGCTCGATGGGGATGGGAAGGGTGCCAGCTCCGGGGTCCGGTCTTCGATTGATCCGGGTATCGCCCTCAATTATGTTGAAAAGCTATTTCTCCCAACGGTTTCCAGCATGGCGGCCCATTCCACGTGCGCACTGATCACATCCGGAACTTCTCCATCATAGCCCACATCGACCACGGGAAGTCCACCCTGGCCGACCGCCTTCTCGAACGAACGGGCACGATCCAGCAGCGGGAGATGCGCGAGCAGGTTCTGGACACGAACGAGCTGGAGCGAGAGCGGGGCATCACCATCAAGCTTCACGCCGTGCGTATGGACTATCGTGCCCCGGAGGGGGAGAGCTATGAGTTGAATCTCATCGACACCCCTGGCCATGTGGACTTCACCTACGAAGTGTCCCGGTCCCTTGCGGCATGTGAGGGCGCGATCCTGGTGGTGGATGCCAGTCAAGGGATCCAAGCCCAGACCCTCTCCAATCTCTTTCTGGCGCTGGATGCGGATCTGGAGATCATTCCCGTCCTGAACAAGATCGATCTTCCCGGGGCTGAGCCGGAAAGGCGGCGGGATGAGCTTGCCGATCTCCTGGGGATCGATCCCGAGAGCGTGCTCCTCGCCAGCGCAAAGGAAGGAAGAGGTATCGAGGAGTTGCTGGAAGCCATCGTAGCCCGGGTCCCGTCACCCCGGGGGGATCCTGGCGCTCCCCTCCGGGCCCTCATCTTCGACTCCTACTACGACCAGTATCTCGGAGCTGTTCCCAGCATCCGCGTCGTGGACGGAACGCTGAAGGCCGGGATGACCATCGGTTTCGGGAACGTGAGAGCTCGCTATGAGGTGGACGAGGTAGGTTCCCTTCGTCTGGGGCGTGTCCCCCAGTCGGCTCTGGGACCTGGCCAGGTGGGGTACCTGGTCGCGGGGATAAAAGAGGTCTCCCACACGCGGGTGGGGGACACGATCCTGGATGCCGAGGCCCCCGCCTCCCAGCTGCTGCCGGGCTATCAAGAAGCCCGTTCCATGGTCTTTGCCGGCCTCTACCCCTCGGACGCGGACGACTACGAGGACCTCAGGGATGCCCTGAGCCGGTTGGTTCTGAACGATGCCTCCCTCCATTTCGTGCCCGAAACGTCGTCTGCCCTGGGGTTCGGCTTCCGATGTGGATTTCTGGGTCTCCTTCACATGGAGATCGTCCAGGAGCGCCTCGAGCGGGAGTTCGGCGTGGACCTCATCACTACGGTCCCGAACGTGGAGTACCATGTCGATCTAACCGATGGAGCCACGTTCGTGGTGGAGAACCCGGCCAGCCTCCCGGACCGGGGTAGGATCGAGACCATCTCAGAGCCCATCGTGAAAGCCCGGATTCTCTGTCCCTCGGAGTATATCGGCAACGTCCAGAAGCTCTGTCACGAGCGTCGAGGCGTCTTCAGAGGGATGCACTACCTCGATCCCAAGCGGGTGGAGTTGGACTACG
>Ga0316578_10000094_pt1 | contig 20545 bp, 21 predicted proteins | sample J0NA_2_FD_203076 | JGI IMG/M metagenome (GOLD analysis project Ga0316578, IMG submission 203076) | Rhizosphere microbial communities from salt marsh grasses in Alabama, United States - J0-2_160517rDrC | ecosystem: Host-associated > Plants > Roots > Rhizosphere | place: USA: Alabama | collected... | reverse complement strand
TAGCCCCTCGGGGGGCCTGGAGGGTGTGCCGCCGAAACGGGGCCGGCGTGTTCTGACCGACTATGCTCGGGCTTTTCCCCGCCGAGCGCAAGCCTATTGCTTGCTCGACGAATGGATTCCCGCCCAAAGAAATGCATTGTTTTATCAGTACATTCGAACGTATCGATTGACTCGGCGCCGACGAGGCTGGCCGGGCGACTGACGCCCTGTTCCGCACGAGGCGCGAGGGACAAGCGCCGCGCGGGTCGTCGTGTCTGGGTCGGGCGGCGCTCGGGCTGGCTCGGGGCGTCGGAGAATGCTAGCCGATCCTGGCTAGTTCCCTGTCCAGGCTGGCGATTTTTAGGGTGACCAAGAACTGACCAATCTGAGTCCGGGCCAGTAACCGTACAGCCCTGGAGCGCCTCCGCAACGCTTGCCCACAGAGTTATCCACAGGGTCTGTTGGCATCTCGGAAACCCTCTTTGGTCTTGCAGTGTTACCGTATGGTTTCCATAGTCTGTCAAAAAAAAACACCTAATATATTGTAAATAAATGTATTTATTACGAAGTGGGCGTCATGGGCCTGTTTTCAGCTCCAAGATGATCCAGCACCAGCGCGCGTGCTCGCCGCTCGGCATATACTCTGCGCCTCGTCGGTTATCCCCAGCCGGACCTGGGACCACCCTGCCGATTTCAGCGTCTCCCGGAGCACCTCGGCCGTGATCGAGAACCTACGAAACATCGCTATCATCGCCCACGTGGACCACGGCAAGACCACCCTCGTGGACAAGCTGCTGGAGCAGTCTGGAACCCTCGGGGAGCGATTCGGCCCGGTCGAGCGGGTCATGGACTCCAACGACCAGGAGCGCGAGCGCGGGATCACCATCCTCGCCAAGAACACGGCCCTGCGCGTGAAGCTGCACGGTCGCGACTATCGGGTCAACATCGTCGATACCCCGGGCCACGCGGACTTCGGCGGCGAGGTGGAGCGGGTGCTCTCCATGGTGGATTCGGTGCTGCTCCTGGTGGATGCCCAGGAGGGGCCCATGCCCCAGACCCGGTTCGTGACCTCCAAGGCCTTCCAGCATGGGTTGCGCCCGATCGTGGTCGTCAACAAGATCGACAAGCCGAGCGCCCGTCCCGATTGGGTCATCGACCAGGTCTTCGAGCTGTTCGATCGGCTGGGGGCCACCGACGAGCAGCTCGACTTCCCCATCGTCTATGCCTCGGCGATCAACGGCTACGCGGGCCTCTCGGACGATGTCCGCGAGGGGGACATGACGCCGTTGTTTGAGGCCATCGTGGAGCATTGCCCGGCACCCGAGGTGGATCCCGACTCCCCCTTCCAGATGCAGATCTCGACCCTGGACTACTCGAGCTTCGTCGGGGCGATCGGGGTGGGACGGATCCGTCACGGCAGCGTGCGGCCCAATCAGCAGGTGGTGGTGGTCAAGTCGGACGGTACCCGGCACAAGGGAAAGGTGGGCCTGGTGTATGGCTATCTCGGCCTGAGCCGATACGAGGTGCCCCAGGCGACCGCGGGGGACATCGTGGCCATCACGGGGCTGGAGTCCCCCAACGTCTCCGATACCCTCTGCGATCCGGAGCACGTGGAGGCCCTGCCGCCCTTGGCGGTCGACGAGCCGACGGTGGCCATGACCTTCCAGGTCAACACCTCGCCCTTCGCCGGACGGGACGGCAAGTATCTGACCTCCCGTCAGCTCAAGGAGCGCCTCGAGCGGGAGCTGATCCACAATGTGGCCCTGCGGGTGGAAGAGGGGACGGACCCCGAGAAGTTCCGGGTGTCGGGGCGCGGTGAGCTGCACCTCTCGGTTCTCCTGGAGACCATGCGCCGGGAAGGTTATGAGCTGGCGGTCTCTCGGCCCGAGGTGATCTTCCGGGAGGTCGATGGGGTGATCTGCGAGCCCTACGAGCTGCTCACGGTGGATCTGGAGGAGACCTCCCAAGGGGCCATCATGCAGGCCCTGGGGGAGCGCAGGGGAGAGCTCAAGGACATGGTCCCGGACGGCAAGGGACGGGTCCGCCTCGATTATGAGATCCCGTCCCGGGGGCTGATCGGCTTCCAGACGGAATTCATGTCGCTCACCTCCGGCACGGGGCTCAAGTACCACGTCTTCGACCATTACGGTCCAGCGAACCCCGGTGGCATCGCGCCCCGCCGTAACGGGGCCATGATCGCCAACAGCCAGGGCAAGGTCCTGGCCTATGCCCTCTTCAACCTCCAGGAGCGGGGGCGGATGCTGGTTGCCCCCGGGGACGAGGTCTACGAGGGCCAGGTGGTAGGCATCCATTCCCGGGACAACGACCTGGTGGTCAACCCCCTGAAGGCCAAGCAGCTCACCAATATCCGTGCCGCGGGGTCGGATGAGAACATCCTGCTCACCCCCCCGATCCGCTTCACCCTGGAGCAGGCCCTGGAGTTCATCGAGCACGACGAGCTGGTGGAGATCACCCCGAGCTCCATTCGCATCCGCAAGCGTTTCCTCAAGGAGCACGAGCGCAAGCGGGCTGGCAGGCTGTGAGGCCCGGGCGCCGAGGGAACGGGTCCGAGGCCCGCGGGTCGGGACACGGCTGGGCCCCAGCCTCCGCTCCCGCCGACGAGTCGCCGAGCCCGGAGCTGCTGAAGGCCCTGCAGGGGCTTCGGGAGATCCTTCACGGCGTCGGGCACCCGAGGTCCGCGGACGTCGACGCGGCCTTGCTGCTGGCCGATCGGGACGCGGCGGCCTTCTGGCGCGCCATCGACGGCAATGCCTTGTGGGGCGGGGCCGGATCGCTGGCCGCCGAGACCCTGGGGGACAATCCGGGGTTACCGAACGTCGAATGGGAGGCCACCGTGCGGGAGCTGCGGGCCTGCCTGATCGAGGTCGGCGAGACCCTGATGGCACGCAACCCCCATAACCCGGGGATCTCCTCCTGGGTGCTCGCCTTCCGAAACTGGAACGAGTCCCAGGTCTGAGGGGATGCTGATCGAATGCCATCCCGGCATTCGATTCAGCTCGCGCGTCGCGAGGCGCGACTCTCGACGTGCTCCAGCTTCGTTGACTTGTCGCCAACCGAAACCGCCGGGCGATCCCTCGCCGGACGAGTCGCACCAAGTCAGCGCCTCTGTAAACCATCTTCGACAGTGACCCAGGGGTCCTTCCCATCGGACCGACGCGCGAATGGAAGACGGCAGGCTGGATGTCAAAGGGCTAAACTTGCAGAGCGGCCGTACGCCTACGCGCGCCGTTGGACCCACCCAGGGGGATCGAATCCGATGCCGCACCTGCCCCTCAGGTACCGCGTGGTCGGTCAGGACGATTACATGCTGGAGATCGACGTCGGCACCGACGCGTGCTTCGTCGTCAACAGCGGTGACCACACCAGCCACGAGCCACGGCGAGGTACCTTGACACCAAGCCAGGGGGCCAAGCTCAACGGCCTGCTCGATCAGCTCGGCGAGCCGCGGGATCACCCCGCCCCCGAGGGGGCGTCGGGCTTCATGGCGGTCCTGACCCTGGGCGAGGGTGGGCGGACCAGGGTCTTTCACTTCTGGGAAGGTGCGCTGGCCGAAGACCCGGGCCTGGAAGCGGTGGTCCGCGCCCTGGAGGTCCTGTGACCCCGGGCTGGGTGACATCTGACAGCGATCGGCGGCCGGGATCCAGGCGGGACTCGGCGGCGCAGCCGAGGATCCAGCGCCCCCAATCCACGGCTCGGCCGGCGCCCTATCTGGAGTGGCGCGAGACCTGGACCCTGGAGGTGGGGTTCATGGATGAGGACCACCGGGCCCTCGCCGTCATGCTCAACTGCCTCGCCCGCGATTATGGCGTCGACCCTCCGGTTCTCGGCAATCCGATGCGCCGGCCCGATGCCCCGTCCTTGCAGGAGGCCCTCGAGGAGCTCGTCGGGTACACGCGCGCCCACTTCCAGCGGGAGGAGGAGGTCATGCGCATCGACGGCTACCCGGGCCTCGCGGACCACAAGAGCGAGCACGATCTGCTCTTGGCCGAGCTCAGCATGCTGGCGCGGGGACTTCGCAAGTCCGGTCGCCAGTGGCTCGACAGGGATCTGCTCGATTCGCTTAAGGACTGGTTCCTCGGCCACCTCCTGGAGCAGGATCGGGAGCTCGCGGACTTCCTCAAGCGCCCGGGCCCGCCTGGAGACGGGGGACCTGGCCTGTAGCCGGTCGGGGCGGACGGCCCCGCCGCGGGGCTGTCGGGTGCCAGGCCAACCCCTGGTAGACTCCAGGTCCCGATACTCGTGCTGTCCCACGCGATGCCTGAAGCCAGCTCAGCCGAGACCTTGCCCCGCGCCGGTCTGCCCGTGCCGTCACTTCCGGCCGACCCGCGGGTGCACGGCATACCGGATCCGTTGCTCCTCCGCCGGACCCTGGCGGGGCAACCTGGCGCTACCGGCGAGCGATGAGCGTCACCGAGGCCCGGGCCTTTGACGACTCCCAAACCGCCGGATCAGCCCCTCCAGCGGAGGGGCTGGCCGACACGGTGGACGACCTTGCCTGCCGCGATCCATCCGCTCACCCCCGCGCGCTGCGACGGGTGTTTCTTTGGGCGGGTCGGCTCGTGGGTGGTGCCGTTATCGCGATCGCCCTGGCCTCGGTGGCGGCGGTCGGGATTCTGCGCTGGGTGGACCCGCCGGCCTCCTCCTTCATGCTGCGGCATGCACTGGTGATGGTCGGGCTTGGCCGTCCGCCGCCCTACTACCATCATCGGTGGGTCCCCTGGAAGGAGATTCCGGCCAGCGTCCGTATCGCCGCGATCGCCGCCGAGGATCAGCGGTTTCCCGTGCACCACGGCTTCGACCCGGTGGAAATCCGCAAGGCCTTGGCCGAATACCGACAGGGCGGGACCCTGCGCGGCGCCAGCACCATCAGTCAGCAGACCGCCAAGAACCTCTTTCTCTGGCCGGGGCGCTCCTGGCTCCGCAAGGGGCTGGAGGCCTGGTTCACCGCGTGGATCGAGCTACTCTGGTCCAAGAAGCGGATTCTCGAGGTCTACCTCAACATCGTGCAGCTGAGCCCGAGCACCTACGGGGTGGGGGCGGCGAGCGAGCGTTACCTCCATCGCCACGTCTCGGAGCTGTCCCTGGAGCAGGCGTCCCTGCTGGCTGGCGTGCTGCCCGCGCCGGGGGCCTATCGGCTGGACAAACCGTCCGATCGGCTGCTGCGGCGAGCCGCTTGGATCGCGGATCAGAGTCGCCGGCTGGGCGGGGTCCGGTATCTAAAACGGCTCTGAGCCCGGGAGAGTCCCCGAGGCCCGCGCGCGGTGCGCTCAGCCGGTGCGGGCGCTCGAGGGCGCCAAGTCGGTCTCACCTCGGGCCCCCTCTCCCCTGAGCTTGTAGGCGAGCCAGGAGGCGAAGGGCATCAGAAAGGACCAGCCCCCCGCCAGCACCGCGAACCCCGCAACCGGATCCGGGATACGGACGCCGCCGAGCCTCATTCCCGCCCAATAGGCCAGGGGTCCACCGACCGCGCCGAAGAGCAGGGCCCAGTACCAGCGGCCCTGCAACCAGGCGAGCGAGACGTTGAGGGTGGTCGCGAACCCCACCCAAAGGGCGATGATCCAAACCGGGGCGAGCCATGGCAGGAACATGCCGGATGGAAACTCCAGAAAGCCGAGCCGCGCAAGCAGACCATCCCAGAGGGCGCCGATGCAGCCAAGGGAAAGCATGAGCACGGACTCTCGGGCGGGCGAATCGCTCGAGACCAGGTGCAGCAAGGCCACCAGCCCCATGACGCCCACACCGAGCCAGGGCCATCCATGGGCGCCGCCGAGGACGCAAGCCAGCCAGCCCAGCTGGAAGGCGACGAGATTGAAGAGGAGGTAGCGCACAGGGTTTCGATGAGTTGCTTCGGGCTTCCCGGAAGCTGACGACCCTCGAGCCGAAAAACAAGCCGCTTGCCTGCGGGCCTTCAGCAGTCGGGGCCGCGGCTCATTTGGGCGCGCAGTAGCGCCCCACGAGCAACTGGTGGTACTCGAGCATGTGCTCGTCGTGCTGCTTCTCTTCCTGGGTGCGGTAGCCGTTTCGGACCTCTTCCTGCCAACGGGCGGCCTGCGCCCTGTGCTTGGCGCACTTGGCCCGGTCCTGGCCGTTTCCCCGCGACTTGTCCCGGGTGGCCTTTGCCGCGCGCGCCCTGGCCTTGCGCTCCTTGGCGCGTGCCGACTCAAGGGCCCGGAGCTGGCCCTCCACCGAGAGGTCCTTGCCCCCGGGGGAGGCATTCGAGCCCCCGGGCCGGCTTGTGTCCACGCGCAGCTCGCCGCCCTGGCTCGATTCGGCGCAGGGTCCCTGCTGGTAGAGGATCGCGCCGTCCGGCCGGACGCACTTGTAGGTCCCCGCCTGAGCCGGCAGGGCGATCAGCGCCAGGAGGACAAGGTGTAGTCGGCCCATGGGAGTCTCCCTCCGTTGGAACGGACGCCGAGCCTGGCCCTTGCGGGCCTGCTTGTACCCCGGGTTTAGGGCTCCCGGCGGCGGGCAGCGGCCTCCGCCAGCTCCTGCAGCATGGGAATCGTGTCGGTCCAGCCAACGCAGGCGTCGGTGATGCTTTGACCGTAGACCAGGCCCGTGGGGGTATCGAGGTTCTGGCGACCCGCCACCAGGTGGCTCTCGATCATGACCCCGAGGATCCGGCGGTCGCCGCGGGCGATCTGTCCCGCGACGTCCCGGCAGACCTGGACCTGCTTCTCCGGCTTCTTGCGGCTGTTGGCGTGGCTGAAGTCGATCATGATCTTGGGGGTGAGGCCAGACTCCTCGATCTGCTCGGCGGCGATGTTGACGCTCTCGGTGTCGTAGTTTGGCCTGTGTCCGCCCCGCAGGATGATATGGGTGTCCAGGTTTCCGGCGGTGGAGAAGATGGCGGAATGCCCCTCCTTGGTGAGCGACATGAAGACATGCGGCCGGGCTGCCGCGTGGATGGCGTCGATGGCCACCTTCACGTCGCCGTCTGTCGCGTTCTTGAATCCCACGGGACAGGACAGACCCGAGGCCAGCTCCCGGTGCCCCTGGCTCTCGGTGGTGCGCGCACCGATGGCCCCCCAGCTCACGAGGTCCGCGATGTACTGGGGGCTGATGAGGTCCAGGAACTCGGTGCCCGCGGGCATGCCCATCTCCGCCAGATCCAGCAGGAGCTTGCGGGCCAGGCACAGCCCCTTGTTGATCTCGAAGCTTCCGTCCAGGTTGGGGTCATTGATCAGGCCCTTCCAGCCAACCGTGGTGCGGGGCTTCTCGAAGTAGACCCGCATGACGATCATGAGGTCTCTTTCCAGTTCGGCGCGCAAGGGCAGCAGCCGGCCCGCGTACTCCAGGGCCGCCGAGGGGTCGTGGACCGAGCAGGGACCAACGACCACCAGCAGCCGGTCGTCCTCGGCCTGCAGGATGCGTTGGATCTCACGGCGGGCCTGGAAGACGGTGGCCGCCGCGCGCTCGGAGACGGGAAACTCCTCGTGGAGTGACTTGGGCGAGCGCACCTCCGTGATCGTGCGGATGCGCAAATCGTCGGTCTGGTAGGTCATGGGATGACTAGGCCCGCGGCGGAAAATTACTCAGTATAAATCAAGGGAAAAATCGGTGGGGCTCGAACCCGCCTAAGCTGTCCCCCCTCCTGAGCTACGTCAGCTTGTGATTGGGTCGCAGATGATCTGGATCACTGTGACTTTTCCGAAACTGTCCCAGATCATGATTCGGGCGACCCGGCAGGCTCCGGCGACCAGGGCCGACTCGCTGCGAGACCATCCCCGGGTGGTGGATCCCCGTCTTTCGGGGATCCACGGCGCGAGCGCCCGCTGGCGGGGTGACGCCGCCAGTGCCGAGGCGCTACAGTCTCACCGAAAGTGGCCAGAGACCCGAGCGATGAAGCGAAAGATCTACCAAGGAATCCACAACGAGCCCCAAGGGGGCATGACGCCGACCGCCAACATCATCCGGGACGCCTGGGTGTTCGGTCTGCTCCCCGAGGAGGAGACCTGCGAGGGCTGGACCATTCAAGGCATCGAGGATCTCTACGACAAGGTCCACGCCGCCTGGAAGCCTTACGGACACCTGGTCTCTCGCCTGCCCCCCGAGCTCGCGGAACGGCATGCCCGTATCTACGGGGCCGCGGTAGAGCGCGCCCGTGCCGCCGGATGGGACCCGGACCTGTCGGACGAGTCCTGATCCGAGCCTCGGGCATGTCCGACTTCCGCGTCCGCGAGACCTTCTTCCGCCCGGATGAGCCCCGTGGCCAGGAGGCCAGCGCCCTGCCGGCCGACGTCCACAATGGCCTGCAGCTCCTGCTGGCCCGGGAGCCCGGCTCCTGCGTTTTCCTGCCCATCCGCTCCATGCAGTACCAGGCGGTGATCGACCGGGAGGAGGTGGTCTTCGTGGATGCCCATGGCGGTTATGCCCACCAGGACGGGGTCGGGGGACGTCTGATCCGAATCGCCTGGCGGCCCCGCGCCGGCCGGCGGGATTCGCTGACGGAGCCGGTCCCCTGCGAGATTATCTACTACTTCGACGGCCTCAAGGACACCCAGCGGCGGCTCCTGGGCGAGACGCGCGCAGCCCTGCGCCAGGTCCTGGAGCGTCAACGCGGGCCGGCCGCGGCCCCGATCGAGCGGCGCGTGATCCCGTTTCGCCGCCCTGCCTCGGGCTAGGGAAGCGCTGATATATTGCGTTCCCCCCCTCTCCTCGGGGAACTGGTAACAGGGGGGCGGGTCGCACTGCGATCAACGAGCGCCGGGTCAACCGTGCGCCGACCACCACTGGAGGTTGCCCATGCAGAGGTCCATCCTGGCGTTGGCCTTGCTCGGATTTTCCTTGGTCGCCCAGGGCGCGACCGAAGGGCCCGCGGCGCTCGATCCCGGCATGCAGAACCCGGGCTACCAGGAGAAGCCCGCGTGGTTCAAGCAGTCGTTTCTCGACATTCGCGGGGACCTGGCTGAAGCGACGGCCGCGGACCGGCGCCTCGTCCTCTACTTCTATCAGGATGGGTGTCCCTACTGTGCCAAGCTGTTGCAGGAGGGGCTGGGGGACAAGACCATCGGGACCCTGGCCCGGCAGCGCTTCGACTGGATCGCCATCAACATCTGGGGCGACAGGGAGATGGCCGGATTCTCGGGCGAGCCCACCACCGAGAAGAAGTTCGCCGCGGACCTCAAGGTGCAGTTCACGCCAACCCTCCTGCTTCTCGACGAGGGGGGCAAGGTCGTAATGCGCCTCAACGGCTACTATCCGCCCCACAAGCTGGAGGCGGCCCTCACCTATGTGGCGGAGCGGCGGGAGCAAGTGGGCGAGACCTTCGCGAGCTTCTATGCCACCCTCAACCCGACGCCGTCCAAGGGCAAGCTCCATGAGGAGGGTGGCTTCCTGCCCGAGCCGCCACGGCTGGCGGACAATCGTGACCTCTCGCCCCGCCCCCTGGTGGTGATGTTCGAGCAGCTCAACTGCAAGGACTGCGATGAGCTCCATGAGGTCGTCCTGCGCCGGGAGCCCGTGGCGTACTCGCTCACCGCCTTCGACGCGGCCATCGTCGACGCCTACTCCAAGGAGCCCATCCAGACCCCGGACGGGCGGGAGATCCCTGTGCGCGATTGGGCCGCGGAGCTGGGGATCGAGTACACGCCTAGCCTCGTCTTCTTCGACGCCGCCGGACGCGAGGTCTTCCGCACCGAGGGCTATCTCAAATCCTTCCACATCCACGGGGCCCTGGACTACGTGGCAACCGGGGCCTACCTCCTCCAGCCGAGCTTCCAGCGTTACCTGTCCGCCCGGCGCGAGGCGCTGCTGGCCCGGGGGATCCATGTGGATCTGATGGAGTGACACCGGGGGCGCGAGGCGGCCCGGTAGGAGCGACCTGGCGGGGCGCCCCGTCGCCACGTCGGCAGGCTGACTGAATGCCCTGCCGGCGTTCCCTCTGCGCTTGTCCCCGCATGCTCGCCCCAGTCGGGGGATTCCTGGCCCTTGAGGCCGGCGTCCCCGCCTTGGCCCCCAGGGCACGCGTCGCGCCTCCCTGTGCCCCCCGCGCGAGAGGCCCGCGAACCGACGGGTCATCTCTGGGATAATGACCCCTCACCCACGCACTGGTCCCCACCGTGTCCGCTATCGCTCGACCAGCCTGGCTCGCCGCCCTCCTGAACCGCCGGATGCTGATCTGCATCTTCACCGGCTTCGCCTCGGGGCTGCCCCTCTACCTCCTGCTCAACCTGGTCCCGGCCTGGCTCAAGACTGAGGGGCTCTCGCTCAAAACCATCGGGGCCTTCGCCCTGATCCAGTTTCCCTATACCTGGAAGTTCCTCTGGGCACCCCTGCTGGATCGTTACGGCATCCTGCCCTGGCTCGGGCGGCGCCGCAGCTGGATGCTGGTGACCCAGCTCGGGCTGCTGGCCGGGATCGCCTGGCTCGGCCGGCTCTCGCCGGTGGAGAATCTCCCCCTCGTGGTGGGGCTGACTGCGGTGATCGCGGTCCTCTCCGCCACCATGGACACGGCGCTGGATGCCTTTCGCCGGGAGATACTGCCCGACCACGAGCTGGGCCTGGGCAACGCGATCCATGTGAATGCCTACCGGATCGCCGGTCTGGTGCCGGGATCCCTGTCCCTGATCCTCGCGGACCACCTGCCCTGGGACCAGGTCTTCCTGATCACCGCGCTCTTCATGCTGCCCGGCCTGGGGATGACGCTCCTGTCCCGGGAGCCGCCCTCCGCGGCGGGGCGCCCGCGCACCCTGCGGGCGGCGGTGGTGGAGCCCTTCAGGGAGTTCTTCGGCCGACATGGCGTCGCCTCGGCTCTGACGGTGCTGGCCTTCATCTTCGCCTACAAGCTGGGTGACTCCCTGTGCACCGCGCTGGCCACGCCCTTCTACCTGGACATGGGATTCACCAAGACCGAGATCGGGGTCATCGCCAAGAACGCCGGCCTCTGGCCGATGGTCATCGGCGGCATCCTGGGGGGCATCTGGATGGTGAAGCTCGGGATAAACCGGGCCTTATGGCTGTTCGGGGTGGTGCAGTTGGTCACCATCCTCGGCTTCGTCTGGCTCGCCTGGCTCGGATCGGCCCCGTCCGACGGCGGCCGGCTGGCGGCCCTGGCCCTGGTGATCGCGGGCGAGGCGATCGGCGCCGGGCTGGGCACCACCGCCTTTGTCGCCTTCATGGCCCGGACGACCCACCCTGCCTATACGGCGACCCAGCTCGCCCTGTTCACGAGCCTGATGGCCGTGCCGCGTACCTTCATCAATGCCTCGGCGGGCTGGCTGGTCGAGCAGATGGGCTGGGTCATCTTCTTCTGGCTTTGCTTCGCGCTCGCCATGCCCGGCATGCTGCTCCTGCTGCGTGTCGCCCCCTGGAACGGCCAGGCCGCCGTTCTCACGCCCAGCCCGGCCGCGGCGCGCGTCTCCTGATCCCAGGGGCCGGTGTTTGAGCGGCTGCGCGTGCTCGCCAGTTACGCTTGGTCCCCGCGGGAGGCGCAAGAAATAGGTCGTCCCCGGCCGACCTCAGCCCTGGGTCAGGATGAGGACACCCAGGAGCATCACGACCGAGGCCAGCAGCTTGGTGGCCAGATAGCCCTCGGCGAAGAACAGACGCCCGAGAAGCACCGAGAAGAGCCCCGCGGTGCGCTTCACCGCCATCGCGTAGGAGGCCAGGGTGAGGCTCAGGGCGATCTGATCCGCGATGCGCATGAGGGCGAACAGAAGCCCCAGGAGCAGTAAGGGGTGCAGCTCCCGGCGCAGGTCGGGCGTGATGAGGCGGCGGTTGAAGCCCCGGTCCCTGAGGGTGAAGACAACCCAAAGAATCAGTGTATTGACCACCGCGACCACCACCGAGAACGACAGGGGGTCGCTGAGTTGGATCCCGATGCGACCGAAGACGCTGGCGCCGGCGAAGCAGGCGGCCGCGAGGGTGGCGTACAGACTTCCGGCGTCGAGGAAGAGGCGTACCAAGGGCCGGTGCCAGTTGGTTCCGTCCGAGCTCATGCTCAGGATGTACCCCCCCACGACCAATAAGAGGACCCCGACGACCCCCAGGGGTCCCGGAACGGCGCCGGTCAGCAGCCACTCGATGACGATGACGAAGCCGGGGGTCAGGGTCATCACGGGTCCGACCAGGGAGACCTCGGTTCGGTGCAGGGCTGCGTTCAGGAACCAACCCCCAAGCCCCGAGATCACCCCGCCCCAGAACACCGCCGTGAGATACCCCGGGGTCTGGATCGGGAAATTGTGATGCCAGATGGCCAGGGGGAGGGTCACCACCAGACTCGCGACGTTCACGTAGAGGGTCAGCACCTCGGTGGAGAAGCTCAACGAGAGGCGCTTGGTGACCGCGAGCCGCGAGGCGTGGAAGAAGGCCGAGGCCAGGGAGAAGAGCACCCAGAGGTGGGCGAATTCAGACAGGTCCATGGCGGAGATCAGGGGTCCTGCGCCGGCTCCGGGACTCAGGTGACCCAGCCCTGGGAAGGCCCGCCGAAGCGGCGCACCCGAGACGGCCGAATCGCCTCCGCGGTCCCCTCCGCCCCCAGGAGCCGGCCCTGATTGAAACAGGCGAACTCCCGCTGGAAGTCTGCGCGATGCCCCCATTGCGTGTGACTGAAGGCACCCTGTCCCCGAAGGACGCGCACGCTCGGGACGCCACCCAGCGTGAGCAGGCCGGCCCCCCCGATGCCGGAGAAGAGCTTGGGTTGGATGATGAGATGCACCTCGGCCCCGTCCGCCAGCGGATCGGACTGGGATCCCGCGGCGTGGAGGTTGAGGGCATAGCTGGGCTGGTTCAGGGTCATCAGATCCATGCGTCGTCGGGGCGTGGCCTGGGCCAGCCAGCGGGCCGTCCCGGGCGCGAGGGCGCGCAGCTCGCCGGCAAGGATCCGCAATCCCTCCCTGACCTCGGTGCTGAAGGGGAGGTCCGCGATCCTGGCGCCGATCTCCCTCATCGGGAGCAGGGGGTGGCGATGCCATGGGGGCGGGGTGTCCACCCGGCCGGTCAGGGCCTCCAGCACCAGGGCCGCGAGCGCCTCCAGTCGACGGTGGATGCGCCGCACCAGGTCCTCGAACGCCTCGGAGTCGAGCACGTGCCAACTCGGCAGGGACAGCACGGCGCCCAGCGGGCGGGACCCGGCGAGGGCCGCCCCTTCGTCCGAGGCCAACAGGGTCGCGCCGGGGACACCCGGCGGGAGCCCCTGGAGCCCCTCCGTGATCAGCCGCGCGCCGAGGAAGGTCAGCGGATCCAGGGCCTGGCGGCGCAGCCGCCAGTCGGTGATCTCGCCCAGGGGCTGGGCCTGCCCCAGGGGCTCCAGGGCCTCAGCCCCCCAGTAGAGCAGATGCAGATGGAACTGCTTGGCGGCCTGGACGCTCTCCCGGTCCCACGTGTGGGGGTCACAGTTTAGGGCCAGGTGGAGCTCGCCGCCCGACAGCCCGAAGCGCTCGCCCACCTCCCTCTGGGCGCAGAACCGCACGAAGTTGAGCCCGGTGCGCCACAGGGTGAGGCCCGTCCGCGGGCTGACGTCCGCCGCCGTGGACTTGGGGGGCGCGGAGACCTCCGAGAGCATGAGGTCGTAGAGGCTATGGGGGGACGCCTTGTCGATGAGCGCGAGGGTCTCGCACCCTGGGTCTCCGGTCGGGCCACAGTCGAGGAGCTGGATGGCCCGTCGGGCGAAGCGGCGACGCGGGTCCGGGTGGTCCAGCTCCTCCCCCTGGAGCCGGTACTCGGGCGGTGGACCCGGGACGCGCAGGTGGTGCCAGGCCACGCGCAGGCGCTCGACGCCGGGCGCGAAGAGTGGGGCGAAGGGTGCGTCACCGGCGGTGTCAAACACCGGCAAGGGCCCGCCCCAGCGCGCGACTTGCGGCCATCGTGGTGCTTGCCGGAGCCCTGGATCTCATGCGCGGATTCTCGCCTCCGAGCTCGGCTCACTGGGCCCGGGCCGCGCCGAGACGCGCCTTCAGGGGCTGGAGATCCCGGACCACCTCGGCCACCAGCCGCGCGGTCAGTCGGTTGAATGCCTCGGCCATGGCGTCCGGGGTATCGCCGAGCAAGGGCTCCTCGCCGCTGTAGCGGCGGCTCGCGAGCGTGCTGCGGTCCCCGGCGCGGACGAGGGACAGATTGATGCTAGCCGCGACCCGGGGAGGGGCGTCCGTGGGCAAGTGCTCGAATTGCTCCACCTCACCCCCGAGCATCAGGTCGAAGCGTGCCCGATCCGTCGGCACCACCACGACCTGCACCACGTCGGCCCCTCGGATGGCGGCGACTAGGGCCTGGGCCAGGGAGCGCGTCGGCGGATCCTCCCACAACAGGTCCTCGTAACGCTGGGCGACAAGGGGCTGCTCGCGGGTGCGGAAGACGATGGCGCGACCGCCGAGAAAGCCCCGGGCGGCCAGGTTGTTGACCAGCAGGACAACGGGCGCCGGGTGTCCGCTCGGCCCCTCCAGCACCGCCGGCTCGAGCCGGTAGAAGCGGTCCGGCCGAATCGGCTGCGGGGACCCGCAACCGGGGATGGAAAGGACCAGGGGAATCAGCATCGCCGCCGGCCAGAGCAGGGCCGGGGCCATCCACCGGATCACTGGAACCAAGGCGTTTGCTCCTCGACCTCGCGGCCCTTGATGATCACGGCCGGGTTCCGGCGCAGGTCCCGGGCCAGGGCGGAGAGGTTGCGGGTGGCATCCTCTATGTTGGTGAGGATGGGTGTCAAGGCGGCGGACAGCTCTTGGAGCAGGAACTGGGTGTCGTCGAGGGAGCGCTGGACGGCGGGCTTGTTGTCCACCACCAGACCCCGGATGTCCTTGGCGAGGTCCCCATAGTTCTTCACCGTCTTCTGGACCTCCTCCGTGCTCCCCGTGAGCCGAGAGGTGACCTGGGTGAGGTCGGCGGACATCCGCTCCACGGAGCCCAGGATGGCCTTGATCTGATCGGGCTTGACCAGCTTTTCGAGCTTTGCCGAGAGGCCGCGGAGATTCTCGAAGGCACCCGCCAGGCGCTCCCGGTTCTCGTCTTGCTCCCCGCCCGTTCCCAGCAGGGTCTCGATGGTCTGGATCTGCGCCTTGATGCTGGCCAGGGCCGGCTCGATCGTCTCCTTCACCAGGCCGTCGAGCGACTCCGTGAGGGCGGAGAGCTGCGCCATCAGGTCCCGCTCCCGCCCCAGGGCGTCGATCACGGCCCCGTCTTGCAGCAGCGCCTGCGACGACCCGGGCTGCACCTTGATCGCATCCCCCGAGAGCAGCCCCGAGGAGCCCAGCTGGGCCTGGCTGTCCACGGGCACCGGCCAGTTGTTGCGGATGCGCAGGGTCGCGCGGAAACAGGGCAGCGCCGGGGATCGCCCCGAGTCCTCGGGAGCGGGTTTCGGGCACAGGCTCGCGTCCGGGTCCCGGCCCGGGAAGATCGGCGAGACCCCCTCCACGAGCCCGATCACATAGCCCTCCTGGAGCACCTGGATGCCCGGGTCCAGGCCCCGGGCATCGAGAAAGTAGGCCTCCAGCCGGTACTGGCGCCCGAAGATTCCGGGGATCACCAGGGCGAGGGCGGCCAAGGCGACCGCTGCCATGGCGAGCACGAACAGTCCGGCAAGCCATAGGTCCCGGCGCCGGGACCGGCCTTCGCGCTTGCCGGGGGCGCCGATCTCCGGGGGCGAATAGAGGCGTTCGAGGCGGCTCATGAAGCAGGGGCCGAGGGTCGAGGGCCGAGCGCCGAGGGCGGGCTCCCGGGAGCGACGACTGCCCGGCGAGGGTTCGCTTTTCGCAGTTGGGTACGCAAGGGCTCAGGGCCTCCCCTGGAGCAGGTAGCGCAGATCGAGCCGCTCGGGCAGGGCTTGCGCGAGGTCCGACGGCCCCCCGTTGAAGACGGTGCGGCCGCGCTCCAGGACGGCGACGCGGTCGCAGGTGGCCCCGAGGGCGTCCGCCCCATTGTCGGTGGCGATCAAGGTCAGTTGCCTGCTCCCCCGTTGCTCGCTGAGGACCTGCAGGGTCTCACGGGCGGAGGCCGGGTCCAGTCCGTCGGTCAGCCCGTCCCAGACGAGCAGCTCGGGCTTGTGAATCAGGGCCCGCGCCAGCTCGACACGCCGCCGCTGGCCCAGGGAGAGGGAGCGAGGCTGGTGGTTCTCGAGCCCGTCGAGCCGCAGCAGGGCCATCACGAGCCGTGCCTCCCGGGCCAGCCGCGCTCGCCCCCCGGGCAGATCGCGAATCGGCAGGAGCAGGTTCTCGATCACGCTCTGGCCCTTGAGGAGGGACCCGCCCTGCAGCACGGCCCCCAGCCGCCCCCGCAGGCGGGTCACGCCGCGCCAGTCGAGCCTCTGGATGTCCTCCCCGAGGACTCGGATTGTACCCGCCGAGGGGACATCGAGACCGAGGATCAGACGCATCAGCAGGCTCTTGCCCGCGCCGTTGGGCCCAGCCACCAACAGCCACTCCCCGGCCTCGACCCGCAGATCGATGTCGGCCAGGGCGGCGTGTCCCTGAACGTGCTGGAAGACCCCGGACAGCTGCAGGGCCGGTGGGGGCGACCTGGTCATCCTCAGCCGCGCGCCAGCAGGATCACCGCGAAATCGGCAACGAGGATCGCGGCGATGGCCCCGATCATGGTGCGGGTGGCGGCCTCGCCAATTCCCTGTGGGTCGCGATCCGCCGCCGTGCCATTGATGGTGGCGATGAGCGCGATGAGGACGGCAAACAGCAGCGGCTTGCCGAGGGCCTCCAGGAGGTCGGAAGGGGTGAGGGTCTGGGCCAGGGCGTCCAGGAACATGGCGGGCGGGATGTTGACTTGGGCCCAGAGCCAGAGGAAGGCGGCGGCGAAGGTGACCAGGCTCACCCAGACCACGAATCCGAAGCTCATGAGCAGCATCGCCAGCAGCACGGGGGCCACGGTGAATTGGATGGGGTGGATGCCGCTCACCAGGAGTCCATCCACCTCCCCGGTGACCGAGAGGGTGGCCTGGCGTGCCGCCAGCGCCACCCCCGCGCGGCCGGCCACCAGGATCCCTACCAGCACCGGAACCAGCTCCATCACCAGACCGTAGGTGACGGGCAGGAGCACCAGGCCCGGCAGGTCGAACCGACCGAGGATGGTTTCGGTCTGGCGTCCCAGGATGGCCCCCACCGCCGCGGCCACCAGGGTGATGGCTGGCAGGATGGAGAGCCCGGACTGGCGGAGCGCCGCGGCGAAGGCGGGCACGTCGAGCCGCGCCCGCCCGAGCAGGATCCGCAGATAGAGTCGCAGGCAGCCCAGGAGGGTCAGGGCCGCGAGTCCGATCCCCTCGATCCAACCGACCGGCCCCTCGAAGGGCCGGTCCGGCGCATCGCGCCACCCGATGTCATTGGGCCTGGCCATGAAGCTCTGGGGTTGGGCTCGGGTAACGGAGGATGTCAGTCATTCTACGGGCTTTGACTCGGACCAAGGGAGGTGCGCCCCGCCGCTCGCCACCCGCATCAGTACTCGAAGCTCCAGTCGAGCGCACCCCTGGCGGGATCCAGCAGGACGCGCTTGCGCGCACCCGCCGCGGCGGGCTCCGCCCCCAGGGCCAGGATGATCTCCGCCCGCTCGGAAAGCCAGCGCCCGACCTCCCCACGCCCGGCCAAGGTTATGCGCCGCCTTGCCCGGGCCGTGAGCTCCAGGACGTCCCGTCGCGCCCCGGCGTCCGGCTGCCCCTCCAGGAGCTCGCCGATGGGTTGCGGGCAAAGGAGATAGAGGCCCGCGCCGACGCCCTCGATGGCACGCCGCACCACCAGCCGGGCGCGCGGGTCGTCCAGGGTGGAGGCGATGACCAGGGCGCGATCGGGGTAGCGGGCGACCAGTCGCCCCAGGGCCTCATCGGTCAGCCGGCGCAGGGGCGCCCCGTCCGGGCAGGTCGGCGCGGGCTCCGGGAGCCCCAGGATGAGGACCCGAACCACCCCGAGCCCAGACCGGGCGAGCAGCGCGGGCACGCCCCGCACGGCGTAGCGGTCCAGGTCCTTCATGGGCTCGCTCAGCTCCGGGTAGGGGATGAGCTGGGGGTGGTGCTTGAGGGCGTTGTCCCGCTTGGGGGCATAGGTCCAGCCGTCCAGGTAGCGGTCCGCCGACCACCGCAGGTGCTCGATCTGCGCCAGGCGCTCCGCCTCCCGGGGGGCGAAGGCGAAGGATTCCACCCGCTCCTCGGGCACCGCCGCACAGTCGGTGACGGCGAGCTTGGCACCCAGGTGGTCCGCCTGCCGACGGTTGGCGTCCCGATAGGTGCCCGCGAGGCGCGACCAGGGTCGTCCCGCGGGCTCCGACCCCGGGTCCCGGCCCTGGGCGGCGATGCTGTCCGTGTAATGCTCGTGGATGGTCTGGGCCAGCCGGTCCCCCTCCCCATCCAGGAGGACCCGAGGGTGGCAGGCCTCGCGCAGGTAGGAGAAGGGGAAGGTCTGACCGTCCCAGTCCTCGATGGCCCCCCTGGGCTCGGCTTCGCCGACCTCCAGCAGGATCGGGGGCGAGGCGCGTTGGACCTTTGCGAGACGCGCGGCCAGCAGCTGGGCGAGGTTCAGGCCCAACCCGGGCGGATCCAGACAGACCAGGACCTGAGTCACCGGGGGCGTCAGGAACTCCTGGCCAAGATCCAGCGGGTCCAGGGCAGCCCAGCGGATCTCCGCCACCTGTCCTGCCTCGGGATAGTCCTGGGCGAAACGCTTGGCGACCGACCCGGCATTGGCGCAGGCCACTGTGACCCGGGCGCGCTCCTCACCATAGTGGATCAACCGCAGGGCCTGGAGCAGCAGGGCCCGGGCCGGCGGCGCGAAGCCCGCAATGAGCAGGTGGGGGCGCTGGCCGAAGCGGGGATCCAGGCCGAAGTGCAGGGGCCAGCGGGCGAGCAGGGCCCGGGCCGCCCGATCCTCCAGGGCGAAGGTCTCCAGCCGCAGGGGGCCCTCCGGGTCCAGGTCCGCGAGGTCGGGGGGGAGCTCGGGGGGCGGCTCCGCCGCATGCACCAGGATCACCCGCAATGGCTCGCCCCCCCGTCGTACCCTGGGTAGACGTTCCCGAAGGCCGCGGGCCAGGTCCAGGGAGCCCGGGGGGTCGACCAGGATCAGGGTCTGGCAATCCCCGGGGCGCAGGCGAGGGAGCCGCTCGGGCGTGACCATCTGGACCCGTTGGCCTTCAGCCTCCAGGCCATCGCGGATGTGGCCGACGAGGGGTCCTGACCCGCAGATCCAGACACGCCATTTGCCGAGCCACATGGTGGGCGGGACCTCAGACCCCGAGGGTCGCGCACACGAGGCCCCCGACGAGATCGGGACCATCCAGGTCCAGGACCCGAACCAGTCCAAGGTCCATCGTGTCCAGGGACATCCCCGGTGGCGGCTCCCCGCCGCGGCGCCAGCGTGCCAACTGATCCGCCGTCCCACCGCTCCCCGCGATGACCAGCAGGGGGCGCCGGGCGCCGAGGGATTGGGCGACATCGAGCCGGGTCACCTCCCCCCCGGCGGCGACCAGCGTCAGGCTCGGGCGGAGCCCGGCGAGCACGGCGGCGGTCGCGCTGATCCAGGGAGACTCGTCCCCCCAGCACGTGCCCGGCACCAGGATGCCATGACTATGATGCGGGTCCAGAGTCGCCGTCCCCTTCGGTCCGCCGACCCCCAGGGTTGGGACATCGACGGTGCCGATGGCGGCAACGCCGAGGAGGGGGAAGCGGGCCCCGGTGCGGTGTCTCGCCAGCCCCATCAGCGCCATGACCCCAAAGGCGGTGGCGCCGTCGACCACGGCGGCACCCGCGCGATCCAGCCTGGGCGCCAGGGACTCGAAGAGCCGCAGCAGGGTCTCGGCCACCGATGGGTCCAGATTGGAGGCGCCGCCCACCAGCACCAATACCGGCCGTGACTCCGCCAGGCCGAGTCCGGCCAGGGCATCCCGCAGCTCGGCGGGATCCTCGACCCACACCCCCGGGAGCAGACCTTCCCGGAGCGGGATGCCGTGCCGTATCACCATCACCAGGTCGGCCGGTCGGCGGCGTGCGCCATGGCGGAGGCCCGGTTGCCGCTCGTCACTCGGATTCGTGCAGTATCTCGCCCTGCTCGTCCGTCACCCAGACCTTCATTGGGATGCCCTGGCGGATGCTGGCGGAGACCACGCAGAAGTCCTCGAAGAGGCCCTTGCAGCGCGCGAAACGGGGGTTCTCCTTCACCAGGTCGCTCACGATGAGCCGGACCTCCAGGCCGCCGATACGCAGGCGCTTCTTCTCGTTGCGCACCAGGACGGCGCTGGCCTCGGCCCGTAGGCAGCCCTCCGGCGGCTCCTCCTTAAAGACGCAGTAGAGGAGGCTCGCGGACAGGCAATTGGCGGCGGCGGCGGCCAGCATTCGGGAGGCATTGGGACCGGCCTGCTCGCCGAGCGGCGGGGGCTCGTCCATCAGCACGTCGGGGGCCCGTTTCCAGTCGAAACGGACATTGATCTGAAACCCTTCTTGTTGATCGAGATGGATGGTGAAACGGCCTTCTTCCGACATGGGCTCTCCCATTAATTCAGGGGTCCGGGGAAAATATGGTTCGTCCGCAAATGAACGCGAATGAACGCAAATAATAATATCGTCTAGATGGCCTGACCAATCGAGAACAAATTAGTCCTCGGTTTCGGCCTCCAAGCCAAAAGTCTTATTGCC
>Ga0316578_10000093_pt1 | contig 20659 bp, 19 predicted proteins | sample J0NA_2_FD_203076 | JGI IMG/M metagenome (GOLD analysis project Ga0316578, IMG submission 203076) | Rhizosphere microbial communities from salt marsh grasses in Alabama, United States - J0-2_160517rDrC | ecosystem: Host-associated > Plants > Roots > Rhizosphere | place: USA: Alabama | collected... | reverse complement strand
CACCTGGGACCGCGCCAGCCACCCCCCACTGCCATTCCCCGGGTACAACCACAACGCCCCAGCCCCATCACGAGCCAGCACATCCGCCCGCCCGTCACCGTTGAAGTCCCCCGGACCCACGATCGCCGACATCACGTTCCAGCCCCAGCCCACCTGGGACCGCGCCAGCCACCCCCCACTGCCATTCCCCGGGTACAACCACAACGCCCCAGCCCCATCACGAGCCAGCACATCCGCCCGCCCGTCACCGTTGAAGTCCTGTGACACACCACTCGCCGGGCCTGGCGGCGGTGGAGAGGACGAAGGAGGCGGTGAGGGCATGGGGGTCGAGGTCGACGGGGACTCAGGTGACGACCCGCCGCTCGCGGTCGAGGTGATGAGGCCGTCGACTTTCGTGCGCAGGCTCGCCAACTGGGGGTAGGCCGCGTTTCCAGGACACTCCGTCGCGTACAGGTCGCGGTGGCCCACGATGGTCGGAACTCTCACTGTCGTTCCCGCAGGGAACTTGCTGTTGCCACCCGAGGTCAGCTGAGTCGTCGCGAGCGGGTCAATGCCTGCGGCCGCGAACCGCCACGCAAGCAGCCGTGCGACCGAGTCCCACATCACGGCGGGTGGCTGTACGGAGGTGAAGGTGCCCATCAAGGAGACGCCAAGGGTGTAGGTGTTGAAGCCGCCTGTCTGGGCCCCGATGACCGGTTTGGTGATTCCCCCGGTCCTTCCCTCGAACACCGTGCCGAATCGGTCAACCAGGAAGTTGTAGCCGATGTCGCACCAGCCGCGGCTCTGGGTGTGGAACGCGTAGATGCCACGGACGATGGCGGCGGAGTCCTCCCGCGAGTAGGTGTTGCTACCGACCGTGTGGTGGACGATGCCTGCCTTGAGCCCGGTCGCGACGGTGGGCGTGCAGTTGCGCAGGGACTCGTCTGCGCCCCACTGGGCGCGGGTGACGATGTCCGGCTGCGTTGGAGCTGCCTGGGCGGTGCCTGCCTGCGCCACTGCCTCGCTGGCGACCACCGCGTCGTTGGGGGAGGTGCCGGGGTCGATGAGCTCGACGCGCGGACGGCCAGCGCCGTCCTCGTCGGCTGCCCGGATCTCGACCGCGTCGGCGCTGTCCACCCACAGGGCTTCGGTGGCAGGCCGGTCGCCACGGTCGTCCGCACTCCCTGGTTCAGCGGCGTCCTCCGCGACGTCCAGAGTGACCCACTCCGACCAGGCGCCCGACTCGGTTCGCACCCGCACCTCGACCGGGGCTGCCTCGTCGGCATCGTCAGCATCCCAGGTCAGGCCGACCATCGCGAAGGGGCGGTCGGCCTCGACCTCGACCGGCGTCTGCGTCGGCGGCGCGACGGTGACCTCGGACTCCTCCACCGAGGGCGGTACCGCTTCCACAGCAGTCGCCTCACCCGGGGGGCCGGAGACGAACGGTGCGGCATACACGGTCGTGGCCAGTGCAGTCGCCATGAGCAGACGGAAGGTGTTCTTCATCATCACAGCTCCGGGGGAAGGACGGGCTGGCACCTTGCGGCTGGGGACGCTACCGCATTCTTGAGGCGAAGGACAGGGGCGATCTCGGGCTGGCTCCTCGGCAGGCCTCAGGGAGCCCGGCGGTCCAGCCAGTCCGCCAGCAGGTCGGCCTGCGGTGCCTCGGGGGCCAGCGCCAGGGCTGCGGTGACGCCGGGTACCCCGAGTGAGTCCAGACGCCCTTCGAGCTGGTTGAGCGGGATCCGCGCGCTGGAGGCCAGGAGTGTCCGGTAGTAGCCCGGACGGTCCGACAGGTCGAGGCCCGCTCTCTCCGCGACCCGTACCACGGCTGTCTCCTGCGCGGTCAGCGAGGCCTCGCCCGGACCGACATACGTCACCTCGCAGCTGACGAACCGCGTGTAGTCGCCGTGGGCCCACAACGCGTCGAGCCGGGTGAACTCCGCCACGACACCCCGACTCGTCCGGCAGCGGAAGAGGAACCGCCGGGACCGCAGCAGGTCGTCGACGAGTGCGGAGGCGAGCTCGCCGGGTGGAGCCGGGGCCGCCGTGGTGGCGACCGGGGGCAGCGCGGCAGCCACCAGCGAGGCCAGCCCGAACCGCATGAGCGAGCGGCGATCGATGGCGCCCGGGCGCCTCTCGTCCGTCATGGGGCAGCCTCCCTGCCGAGCTGGGACTCGATCAGGCCGGCGTGAGGAGCCTCGGGGCACAGCACGAGCGTCGCCTCGAGGACCGGCTCCGGGGTCTCGGACAGGCTGTGCGGACCGTCCTCAGCGGCCAGCCTCGTGCACGCGGACAAGACGTCCAGGTAGAGCTCGGTGTCCTCGGCCTCGCTGCCACGACCGGCGATGTCGGCGACGGCCGCCTCGCTGTCGGTCAGCGTGAGCGGGGGGGACCCCACGTACTCGACGCTGCAGTACTCCGTCCGCAGGTACTGCGTGGACGCCCAGACGGCCTCGAGACTGCCCACCTCGGCCGTGACCTGCCCGTCGTCGGCATAGCAGGTGAACCGGTACCGGTCCGAGGCATCCTCCCTCGCCGACCGACCGCTCTCGGCCGTGGTGCTGGGCTCCTCGCCGCCGTCCTCACCGTCCCCGTCGAGAGTCGCCGAGGACGTGGCTGCCGCGTCCGAGGAAGCCGGGTCGGGGCTGGACCCAACGGCTCCGGAGTCGGCGCAGGCCACCGGCAGGACAACGGCCAAAAGGATGAGGAGCAGCCGACCCCATGCTCTTCCAGGCACGACAGCCTCCCACCGGATATCGGGCCGCTCCGGCTCCTCCGCGATGCATCGTACGTCCATCCCCGCGGGTCGAACAGGCCCAGGCTCCCGGCTGGCATCGCGCAGCGGGGACCGGGGTTTTCGCCCGACGCGTGGGCGAGCACAATGGTCTGGTCCGCGCCAGGCCCTGGCGCTCCAGGACCGCAGGGGTGCGGTGTTCCCGAGAGGACCAGCCGATGGCGTTCAGCGTCTCGAGCGCGAAGGTCAGCATCACGCCGACCATCGCGCAGAACCCCTACATGGCCGGGTACGGCGCCCAGGGGGCGGCGCGCACCGTCACCAGCAGCACCCCCTACTCCCAGCCGCTCTACGTGCGTTGCGTCGTGCTCTGGGAGGACGGCTACCCGCACGCCATCATCGGCGTGGACGTGCTGGCCATCCCGCGCGCCATGAACCAGTCGATCCGGCAGCGGCTGCTCCCGCTTGCCGGATGGTCGAACTCCGACATCACGCTGAACGCCAACCACACCCACAACGGCCCGGTGCTCATCGACATGCTGCAGCCCTACACCGCCTACGGGCTCAGCGACCTCACCCTCGTCCGGAGCTACAGCGACTGGCTGGAGGACCGGATCGTCTCGGCCGTGCAGTCGGCCCTCAACGCGGCACGGACGTCGGTCTCGATGGAGTACGCGACGACGACAGCGTCCATCGCGTTCAACCGGGTCGGCCTGAGCGAGGTCGAGCGCACCGTTTCCATCATCATCGCCCGGGCGGGCAACGGGTCACCGCGAGCCATCGTCTGGAGCTACGGCTGTCATCCCATCAGTGCCGACTGGCAGGAACGCTGGGACGGGGACTGGCCGGCCGGCGCCTGCGGCCTGCTGGAGAGCTACTACGGCTCGTCCTGCATGCCCGTGTTCCTGCAGGGCGCCGCGGGAGACCAGAACCCGGTGTACCCGTGGGGCTGGAGCCAGCGCGACTCCCACGCCAGCGTCCTCTACAGCGCGGTCCGCAACGCGGTCAACGCCGGCGGACGATCACTGTCCGGCCCCCTGCTCACCAGCTACACCGACGTGTCGCTGCCCTTGCAGACATTGTCCCTGAGCACCGCCCGCAGCCAGTACATCGGGCGCTTCGGCAACCCCTGGGGGCAGCCCGCCTGGTACCAGCGGCACGCCCAGGTGATGGTGACCCGGATCGACAGCGGGTGGTCGGAGTCGTCGTTCCTCAACCCGCTGCAGTCGTGGAAGTTCTCCGGGGGCTCCCCGCTGCGCGTCGCTCTCGTCGGCGGCGAGGTGGTGAGCGCCTACGGCCATCTGGTCCGCAACGAGAACGGCGGCAGCAACGGCGCCATGTTCGTGGGCTACGCCAACGAGGTCTCCGGCTACATCCCGGACCTGAATTTCCTGCCCGGGGGCGCCTTCTCCGACGGAAGCTACGAGGGGGGCTGGGAGCCGGACTACCCCACCATCGGCGGCGGGAACTTCACCGTCTACCCGCACCTGTTCCGGTTCAGCACTGACGCACCGTATGCGCTGATCGACGCGCTGAGGGCCAACCTGGCGTGATTGTCGTCCACCGTCAACCGACCTCGCAGGTCACCTCGTCGGTGGACGAGCGCTGGTAGGCGGCGTCGAAGGACGCGACGCCGTACCGCGGCTCCCCGACCCATACCCGGTAGACGTGGGCGGTGGTGTCCGCCCACTCGGCGGGCACGACGAATGTGTAGTCGACCCCACCGGCCGACCATGTCTCGGACTCCCCGGACGAGGAGTCCCTGATCTGCAAGGTGATCGGCGCGGACTGGCCGGCCCGCCACCGGGGTTCGACGTGGACGGTGCGCATGAGGGCGACGTCCCCCGCACGCTCGACCACGAAGTCCGCATAGAAGTCCGTGTCCGGGTACTTGTCGGAGCACGCCGTCCAGATCTCCTCTGCATCACCCGGGCCCTGACTGACCGCGGCGGGCGAGGAAGACTCCCCGCAGCCGGCAGCCCCGGCTGCGATCAGGAGCACGGCCAGGGTGAGCCTGATCGGTCGGTGGCTCACATCCCTCCTCACCTCAGGTTCCTCCCGACCCAGGGTAGAGCAGGGTCGCCCCCGTTCCCATGCCGCACGTCACCGGCGACGCAGGTGCTGCACCGCGGCGGTCACGTCGGCATCGACGACCAGACGGCCCTGCTCGAGCACCAGGCCGCGGGTGCAGAGCCTCTCGACGACGTCGAGGTCGTGGCTGACGATCACCAGCGTTCTTCCCTCGTGCTGCAGCTCTTCGATGCGACGGAGGCACTTCTGCTGGAACGGTTCGTCACCCACCGCCAGGATCTCGTCGACAAGGAAGACGTCGGGTTCGGTGTGCACGGCCACGGAGAACGCCAGCCTCAGGAACATCCCCGACGAGTAGAACTTGACCTCCGTGTCGATGAACCTCTCGATCTCGGAGAAGTCCACGATCGACGAGAACTTCGCATCGATCTCCGCTCGGCTCATGCCTAGGATGGAACCGTTGAGGTAGACGTTTTCGCGTCCGGTCAGATCGGGGTGCAGCCCGGCTCCCACCTCGATGAGGCCGGCCACCTTGCCCCGGACCCTCACGAGGCCCTCGTCCGGACGCATGACACCGCTGATCAGCTTGAGCAGCGTGCTCTTGCCGGAGCCGTTCAGCCCTAGAAGACCCACCGTCTCGCCCTGTTCGATGCGCACAGACACGGAGTCGAGGGCGCGGAAGTCGTTGCCGACGTCTCGCCGCTTGGCCATCCAGACGAACGTCTCCTTCAAGGATCGAGTGTGGCGCAGGTGGAAGGTCTTCGCAACGCCCTCGACAACGACGGCCTCCATCACAGCTCCTGCGCGAAGCGGCCTTCGGACCGCGCGAAGACGACCTGCCCGAGAACGAGGACGACGAGCACGAGCAGCCCGCCGACGAGCATCGGCAGCTGCAGGGGGGCGAGCTCAGCGGGCTGGGTTAGGCCCGGCACCCAGAAGGCCCGGTGGAACAGCTCCACCCCCAGCGTGAGCGGGTTGCTGAGGTACAGCTGGAGCAGCCAGCCGTCTCCCACCACCTCACGCACCGCCGTCCACGGGTACAGCACCGGCGACACCCAGGTGGCGACGAGCAGCAGCAGGTCGACGATGTTCTCGAAGTCCCGGAAGAAGACGTTGAGCGCGGCGAAGAGCAGCCCCAGCCCCAGCGCGAACGCTCCGACGATGCCGAGTCCCAGCACCGCGTAGCCGACGTCCACCGGCGCAGGGCGCCACCCGGTGGCCAGGGCGGCCACGACGAGCACGACGAGCTGAGGGACGAAGTGGATGATCGCCACGACGAGGGAGGCGACAGGGAACAGCTCCCGCGGGAGGTAGATCTTCTTCACCAGCGGGGCGTTGACGACCACCGACCGGGTCGCGTTGCCGAACGCCTCGGTGAAGAAGTTGATCAGCACGACCCCGGAGAACAGGTAGATCGGGTAGTCCTCGATGGTGCGGTTCAGCTGGAGGAACACGCCCAGGGCGAAGTAGAAGACGACGAACTGCACGGCGGGCTTGACGTACGACCAGAGGAGGCCCAACGACGACCCCCAATACCTGACCCGCAGCTCCTTCTTGACGAGCAGGCGCAGCAGATGTCGTCGCCGCACGACGTCCAGGAGCCCGCCCCCACGCCCCGGGTCCACCAGCGGCTCGGACGCCGCAGGGCGTGGAGGGACCACCACGCCTCAGCGCTCGTCGAGGCCGAACGTACGCCGCCAGGCCTCCGGGCCGGCGAAGTCCGGGAGCGCCTGGCGGTACTGCTCAGCGAGGTCCGGCCACCGCTCTGCCAACTCTGCGTGCAGAGCTGCGCTGCGGCGGATCAGTCCTGCGGCCTCGGAACGATCTCGTCGGTACCAGGCAGCGGCTGTCCCGTCGGACGACGACACCACCGCTCCGTCCAGGGAGGCCAGCCGCCACCACTGCGAGTCTCGGGCAGGCACGACCGCTTCGGGATGCTCTCGGGCGATGTCACTGACCGGCCGAAGCTGACGCAGTGCCCCGGAAGCAGCCGCCAGCACCATCTCGACCGGAGTCCTCGGCGCCGTCGGCTCCTTGCCTCGCCGGGGCGGCCGCTTGCGTCGTACAGAGGGGAAGGCTTCGGGGTCGGTCTGCGGTTGGGAGTCGGCGTAGCCGGACCGGAACGAGCGGATGTCGGAGAGCCGGTGGGGAAGCTGGTCGTGCAGATGGCTTGGTCCGGTCAGCAGGTCCTCGAGCGCGAGCAGCCGCAGCGATGCGGTCGAGTACTGCATCGACAGCACGTGCTTGACCTGGTGGTTGAAGCTCTCCGGGACCAGCCGGCCACCCCGGTCGTAGGGGGAGTGCAGAAGCGCAGCCAGAAGACGATTGCGTTGGTGGTAGTAGGCCTGCCAGTCCAGGGCGTCGTCCTTGTCGGTCCACGGTACGTGCCAGACCGCGGCGCCGGGCAGGCTGACGCTGGGGTGCCCCGCTTCCCCGGCGCGCAGTCCGTACTCGGCGTCGTCCCACTTGATGAAGACGGGCAGCGCGAGGCCGACCTTGTCGACGACCTCGACGGGGATGAGGCACATCCACCAGCCGTTGTAGTCGACGTCGACGCGGTGGTGCAGCCACGGCGTCGCGCGAAGGCTCCTCACCGCGAAGTCGTGATTGGGCTCGACGTCCGGGGCGGAGCCCCAGAAGAACCGCCAACGGTTGACCCTCTCGCCGAAGCTGTGCAGCGCTGCTCGCGAGAAGTAGCTGAACATGTGCCCACCCACGATCGTGGGACGTCGGCACAGGTCGGCGAAGACGACCGCGCGCCGGATACCTTCCGGCTCGATTGACACGTCGTCGTCGAGGAGCAGGATGTAGTCCAGGCCGGCGGCGCTGGCCTCCAGCATCCCGCGCGCGAAGCCGCCCGAGCCTCCGAGGTTCGGCTGCTCGATGACCGTCAGGCGGTCGCCGAGAGCCTCCGCGACTGCCGGGAACCGCGGGTCGTCCCGGACCTTGCGACTCCCTTGGTCGACGACGAGCACCCGGGAGACCACTCCCATCTCCTCGAGGCCGTCGGCAATCTGTCCGAGGAGCGCGGCACACCAGTCAGGGCGGTTGAACGTCGTGATTGAGACCATCACCGACCCGGGGGGGTGATCGTCGGTCACGTCGGCAAAGTACTCGGCACTCTCCAGGACGACGTCGTCGTGCCCGGCGATGACGTCGAACCAGTACCAGCCGCCGTCCCCGAAGGAGTCCAAGGACAGCGAGAAGTCGACGACGACAAGGTCCTCATTCTCCCCGGAGTCCACCGGGGCGATCGCCACCCTCTGGATCCGTCCGTCGGCCGTCGACCGGTAGACGGCGACTCTGCCGACACCGCGCACACCCACGCGCAGTAGGGCTCGGCGAACGGAGGTCCACCGACGCCAGTAGCTGGCCGGGAAGGCATTGAAGTAGGTCGCGGTGGAGGCTCGCGTCCCCGCCTCCACCACGATCCGGCGGCGATCCAGCAAGTAGTCCAGGTTCGCGACCCCCACCGGGATGTGCACCCTCGCATCCTGCCCGTCCTGCTCGCTGGGTGCCGCGAACGTCGACTGGTCGACGTCCCAGTACAGCGGAAGCACGTCGATGTCGGGGTCGTCGGGGAACACCACCCGCTGCAGCAGCACCTGGCTCATGCGTCCACCCCTCCGGCCTGCAGGTCCGCCCCGGACGCGAAATGAGGCTTGAGTACGTTGTCCCACCTGCTGAGGGCCGACCCGATCGCCATGTGCATGTCGAGGTACCTGTAGCTACCCAGACGACCCCCGAAAAGGACCCCTTTCTCGTGAGTCGCCAGGTCGCGGTAGGCGAGCAGACGGGTTCGATCCTCCGGGGTGCTCACCGGGTAGTAAGGCTCGTCGTCGTCCCCAGCGAACCGGGAGTACTCCTTCATGATCACCGTCTGGTCTTCGGGGTAGGCCCTCTCGGGGTGGAAGTGCCGGAACTCATGGATCCGGGTGAACGGGACCTCCTCGTCCGCATAGTTCATGACCGAGGTTCCCTGGAAGTCTCCGGTGTCGACCACGGCGCGCTCGAAGTCCAGCGTCCGCCATCCCAGGGTGCCCTCGGTGAAGCCGAAGTACCTGTCGACCGGGCCCGTGTAGACGACGGGTAACTGACCGACGATGGTTGCCTTGAGGTCGAAGAAGTCGGTGTCGAGCCTCACCTCGATGTTGGGGTGGTCGGCCATGCGCTCGAGCCACGCGGTGTACCCGTCGACTGGCAGCCCCTCGAAGGTGTCGTTGAAGTACCGATTGTCGTAGGTGTAGCGAACCGGGAGCCGGGTGATGATGTCGGCGGGCAGGAGCGTGGGTTCCGTCTGCCACTGCTTGGCCGTGTAGCCCTTGATGAAGGCTTCATAGAGGGGACGACCGATGAGCGAGATGGCCTTCTCCTCGAGGTTCTGGGCCTCCGACGTTCGCACCTCGGCTGCCTGGGCAGCGACGAGTGCCCGTGCCTCGGCGGGAGAGTATGCGGCATCGAAGAACTGGTTGATGGTGCCGAGGCTGATCGGCATCGGGTACACCTGACCACGGTGCGTGGTGTACACGCGGTGCTGGTAGCCGGTGAAGCGCGTGAACCGGTTGACGTAGTCCCACACCCGCGCGTTGGACGTGTGGAAGAGGTGCGAGCCGTAGACGTGCACCTCGATACCGGTCTGCCGGTCTGGCTCGCTGTAAGCGTTCCCGCCGATGTGATGACGGCGCTCAAGGACCAGCACACGCAGCCCGAGTTCTTCGGCCGCACGTTCGGCGACGGTCAGTCCGAAGAACCCAGAGCCGACGACGACAAGATCAGTCACGGGGATTGGTCACTCCTCTGAGCTCGGACACACCAGCCTACCGAGCGACGTGCTGCTCACGGCGCAGTGAGCCGCACGCGCCACCCGATTATCCGCCGTCCGACAGCGCTGGTGGATCCTCGGGCCCCTGCTGCTGCCTCGCCCCGTCTCCGCTGGGCCCCGGGGCGTCGTGTCCGCCGGCCGACGGCTCGACGACAACCGTCGCACCGGCGACACGCTCCGGGTTGCCGGGGCTGGGGCCATGGCGGGACCAGACGATGTTCATCGGGCCGTCGGGGCTCTCCTGGATGTCGAGGAGCAGCGCGTACATCAGCATCTGGATCCCCACCAGCGCCGGGGCCACCGACAGCAGCACCGACCCGGCACTGGCGACCGGAGGCCCGATGGTCTGCACGAGCGTCCAGACCCCGACGACCACACCGAAGAGCAGCAGCGCGAGCCCGCCAAGGAGGAAGAGCGCGACGGGCGAGAACGACCAGAGGATGTACTTGTAGAAAACCCGACGCCAGAAGCCGCCAACGAGCAGGCGGAGCAGCTCGGGAACCACCCGGCTGAGCTTGATGCTCGACACCTCTTCGCCGTAGATGGCCGGCACCGGAACGTCGATGGCCGGCGCTCGCAGAATGTTGAGCTGGATCAGCAGGTCGTTCTCGAAGGAGTAGCGGCGGGAGACCCGCTCCAGCGGCACTCGTTCCAGCAGGTCCCGGCGGATCGCCGTGTACCCATTCTGCGGGTCGAAGATGTGCCAGTACCCCGATGCGACCTTCGTCATGAAGGACAGCGCGATGTTGCCGACGATGCGATGTCTTGGCATGCCCTCGAAGGACTTGACGGAGAAGAACCGGTTGGCCTTGGCGAAGCTGTACCCGCCCTCGGTCAACGGGTCGAGCAGGTCGCCGAGGTAGTCGGGGTCCATCTGAGCGTCACCGGCCATGATGACGTCGATGTCCGCTCCGACCCCCATCGCATGACGATGCCCGGTGATGATCGCTCCTCCGACGCCGGTGTTCTGGGAGTGGCGCAGCACGGTCAGGCGGGGGTCGCCCGTCGCGCGAGCAGCCTCGGACGTGGCGTCCGGGGAGCAGTCGTCCACCACGATGATGTGATCGACGTAGTCGGGCATGGTCTCGATGACTCGCCCGACGAGAACCTCCTCGTTGTACGCCGGCACGACCGCGGCGATCACCGCACCCTTGTACATCGCCATCCCCTCGTGTGGTCGAGCTAGGTCCGCACCGCTGCGTCGGAGATCCGCATGGCGAGCTCCAGGGCCGCAAGTCCGTCGGCACCACTCACTCGCGGTGGTCCACCAGCCGCGACGCTGTCGACGAAGCTGGTGAGCTCCAGGAACAGCGGCTCACCTCGGTGCTCGAGGAACGGCACCTCGATGACTCCTGTCTGCCGGTAGCGAGCACCCTGGTCCGACAGATACTCGCTGTGGTCGACCCTGTTGATGGTCACGTCCTGGCGGAGCAGGTCGACCGTCACGAAACCGTCGGGCTGGGTGATCTCGAGCGTCCGTATCTTGTTCTGGCCGATACGGCTGGCTGTCAGGGTGGCTGTAGCGCCGTTGGCGAAGGTGAGCAGGGCAGAGGCTAGGTCCTCTGTCTGGGATCGGAGGGATCGCGCGACCGCGGCCACGCTGGCGACCTCGCTACCGACGATCGAACGCACCAGGTCCAGGTCGTGGATCATCAGATCAAGGATGACGCCGTCGGTGATCCGTGGGGAGTACGGCGAGATCCGCTCCACGCTGACGTGGATCGCCTCGGTCACGATGCCATCCAGTTCCAGCACCGCCGGGTTGAATCGCTCGACGTGGCCGACCTGCAGCACGACCCCGTTTGCGTCCGCGGCGTCGACGAGCTTCCTCGCTGACACCGGATCGGCTGCGAGGGGCTTCTCGACCATGACGGCTATGCCAGCCTCGAGGAGCGTGAGGGCGACCTGCTCATGGGTCAAGGTGGGAGTGGCGACGACCGCGGCATCGATCTTGCCCACGAGATCGGAGAGCGAGGACGTCGCGGATGCCCCGACGACCGCGGCGGCGGACCGAGCCCGCTCGAGGTCGTCGTCAACCACCCAGGTGACCGAGGCGTTCCGTAGCTGGCTGGACACGCGCACGTGGTTGGCGCCCATGATCCCGGCGCCGATGATGGCGAGACTAAGCACCGAGGACCTCCCGGGTGGCGGAGATGATCTGGTCGAGCTGTTCATGGGTGAGGAAGGGGTGCACAGGCAGGGACAGGCACTGCCGGGCGACGAGTTCGGCGCGCGGCATGTCTTCGATCACAACGGCGGGATTGTCCCGGTAGCAGTCGTAGTCGTAGACGGGTCTGGGGTAGTAGACGCCCGTGACGATCCCCTGGGCCTCCAGCGCCTGTGCGAAGGCGTCCCGGGAGAGATGGGCGTCGTCGGTGACGAGGACCGTGTACTGGTGCCACACATGGTCACGGCTGGGAGCGACTACAGGAGTCACCAGGCCCGGAACCCCTGTCAGTCCTTCGGTCAATCGTGCTGCGTTGCGGCGACGCTGCTCGGTGCGCTCCGCGAGCTGGGCCAGCTGAGGGAGTGCCACTGCGGCCTGCAACTCCGTCATCCGGTAGTTGTGCCCCGCCAGCTCGTATTGATACCGGGCTCGCATCCCCTGGTTGCGGAGCAGCCGGAGCCTGTCGGCCACGACGCTGTCGTTCGTCGTCAACAACCCCCCTTCACCCGACATGAGGTTCTTGGTCGCGTACAGCGAGAAGGACCCTACGCCAAACGACCCTACTGCCCGCCCACCGATCCGTGCCCCGTGTGCCTGCGCCGCGTCCTCCACCACGCTCAAGCCCTGGCCATCGGCGATCTCCATGATCGCCACCATGTCGGCCGGCTGCCCGTACAGGTGTACGGGCATGATCGCTGCGGTACGCGGGTTCACCTGAGCCGCCACGTTCTGAGCATCGAGACAGAAGTCCGGGCCGATATCAGCGAACCGAGCCACCATCCCGGCCTCGAGGATGGCGTTCAGGGTGGCAACAAAGGTGAACGGACTGGTGATCACCTCGTCTCCTCGGCGGAGGCCGAGAGCCTGCAGCGCGGCAACGAGTGACACCGTTCCGTTCGACACGGCCACGACATGTTCGGTGTCGCTCCAGGCTCGGAACTCGTCTTCAAGCCTCTCCACCATCGGTCCCTGCGCCAACCGGCCAGACCGCAGGACGCCCAGCACCATCTCCTCTTCTTCCGGTCCCAGGGATACCTGCGAGATGGGAATCATCACGTACTCTCCTTGTCTGAACGGGTGCGGCACGTGCCACACCGAAGATCGTCCGGCCGCTCGTCTCGCCCCACGACCGCACCGCAGTCACAGACCCAGCCGAGGCGTCGGGCGGGATTGCCCGCGACGAGTTCGTGGTCGTCGACGTCCTTCGTCGCAACCGCGCCGGCTGCGATCATGGAGAACTCCCCGAGGACGATCCCGCAGCGGATCGTGGCATTGGCGCCGATGGAAGCGCCGCGTCGGACGCGCGTCGGCGTGACGGTCCAGGCTCCGAAGGCACGCGGGCTGACATCATTGGTGAACACGGCGCTGGGCCCGACGAAGACGTCGTCCTCGAGCACGACACCGCTGTACACCGAGACGTTGTTCTGAAGTTTGCACCGATCACCGATGACAGCGCCCGCGTCGACGTAGACGTTCTTGCCGAGCTGGCTGTCCCGGCCCACACGGGCACCGGAGCGCACGTGAGCGTGGTGCCACACGCGACTCCCGGCTCCTATGTCGGCGCCCGGCTCAACGATGGCCGACCCATGCACGAAGACCCCGTCTTCTGCCTCCGTCACCCCGTATCCCCCGCCCTCACGTGAACACCCACCACCTGTAGGCCGCGTAGTTGACGATAACCAAGATGCCGACGCTAGCGGTCTTGCCCACGGCGTATCCCGCTCCGATGTGCTCGGCGAGTCCCACGATGAGAAGGCTGGCCAGGTAGTTGACCGCGACCAGGAGGGAGTACCTGACGAGCTGCCATCCTGCCCGAGCCGTGCTCCGGAACGTGAGGACCCGGTTGAGCCCGAAGTTCACGGCGAACGACGTCCAGAAGCCCACACTCGTCGCGACCCACAGTGGCCACCCGAGAACGGAGTACCCGAGCGCCAGAAGGCCGAGGTCGACACCGTACGACAGCACACCCACCCCGAGGTACCGCACCACGCTGCTGTCGGTCAGCGTCCACAGCGACCGCGCAGCGTCCGCTCTCACCAGCCCACCACAGTGCCAGACTTGGGGCGCGCACGGACGAGAACCACGCGGTCATCGTACCCAGCCCCCACTTCGCCGCGCGCGACGCCGGCTCCGCGGCACAAGCTCAGCCGAGATCGCTGTCATCGGTAGCAGAGGTCGTAAACACCCGCCGATAGGCCGCTCGCCGGACCTGCTCAGGCAGAAGGCGGTACGAGGCCCGCACGACGAGGTTGCGTAGGTATGCGCCATCCGACGTGAAGCCGATCTCGTGCATCCTGCGCTGGAGCTCCAGCTCGCTGCGCACCAGGGCCCAGCCGCCACGGCGGTTGTAGGCTCCGGAGCCAACTCGGTAGAGGACGAGAGGATCAGGGACGTTGGCCACCCTGGCCCCCGCGTGGATCATCCGGACGAAGAGCCAGTAGTCCTCGAGCAGCGGCAGACGTTCGTAGCCGCCGACCGCCGCAACAGCCGAGCGCCTGTAGACGACGCTCGGGTGGTTGAACGGCGAAGCGACGCGCGCGTACGCCGCGATCGTCGTCGGCTCCAGCGGTGGTGTTCGCCGCCGGATGATGTCGTGCTCATCTGCCCCGAACTCGAGGAGCCCCGAGCCGACAACGTCGACCCCGGACTCGACGACAGGGAGTTGGACGCTGAACCGCTGCGGCAAGGAGATGTCATCAGCATCTTGGCGGGCCACCAGATCGTAACGACAGGCAGCGAGACCGACCTCGAGGGCCGAGCTGAGGCCACGATTCTGGGGCAACGTGAGTACCGAGACCGGGACGGCAGCCCTCGCGCGGAACTCAGAGACCAGCGCGTCAGCCTCCGCAGCAACTGGCCCGTCACGCACCAGTACCACTTCATTCGGTGGCCGCTCCTGCTCATCGACGGCGCTTCGCAAGGACCGCGCGAGATGGTCCGCTGCGTCCCCGGCGTAGAACGGGAGTAGCAGGGAGAAGGGCTGCGATGCCATCGTCACAACTCGTCTGGGCGGCGTCTCACGCTGCCGTCCCACCCTCGGCGCACGCTGTGATTCGATATAGTCGAGTCGGGCCACGTTCGTCGACGAGCTCGAAGCCTTCGGCCTCTCCGAGATCCTCCAAGCCCGGATACGTCTGGGCCCGCTCGTCCGGCCACAGCGGCTCCCCTCCCTCCAGGGCGTAGCCCACACCCAGCTCATGAGTGGCCGCGCACACCTCGGGGTCTGAGGCGACGTTGCGGAGACCCTCCGCGATCACGAGCCGTGGAGAGTCCCATGTCGCCTCCACGTGCGGGAACACCACCGGCCGGTCGGCCACCGCGTAGACCAGTCCACTGCCTGTCCAGGGATTTCCGGCCACCGCGACTCCGGGCGGGACGAGATGAGGGAGCTCCCGGAAGAAGGCCAACTCGTCGGCTGTAAGCAAGGGGCTCTTCGCGTGCTCCGAGCTGACCGTATAGCTACCCCGCAGGGCCTCTGCGCGCTCCGGCGCGTAGGAGGCCCCGGTGAGCCCGACAACAAGGATGGTCATCACAAGCATGAGCCCTGCGTGCGAGGTGAGCACCGGACGAGCCGATCTCGGTGCGTCGGCATCCGCGGCAAGCTGACGGTTCAGAAACCGCGCGGACTCGGACACTCCGATCACCGCGAGAGGCACTCCGATGATCGGGAGGATGCCAGCGAGTCGGAAAGCGTCGTTGTACCAGGGGCCGGTCAACGTCAGGGAGAGTGAGGAGTCCGACCCGGCCGCCAGGATGTACAGCCCTGCGGCCGCTACGTACGAGGCGGCCAACCATCGCCATGCCGGCCTCCTCCCCGCGGCGACCAGCCCGACGAGCACGGTGAGCGACAAGATCCACGCCGCCGTGCCTCCCACCGCGGCCAGCAGCGCCACCTCTCCTGCTGCCTGGGCGACCGTCATCCGTGCAGGCCAGTCGAAAGCAGACACACGGTTCCACTGGTCCGAGCCACTCAGAACCGCGACGGCAGCAGCTACCGCGGCCAATGCCACCATCCACACCGCGATGACTGCCGGCCTACGACCTGATCGCCATGAACGAGTGGTCACCCTCGCTCCTGCCACCGCCGCAGCTGGAGCGGCCACCACAGCCAGGGTGAAGAGGGAGTTGGGATGGGCCACCGCCACTCCGATCAAGCCGAAGCCGAGGCCCAAGCAGCCGCGTGGCCAGCCGACGACGTCGTCGCGAGCGAGCCTGAGGGCAGAGAGAGCGAGTCCGAGGGCAGCCGGCACCAGCACGTAGCCGGTGAGATTGGGGAACAGCACCCCGAAGGACAGCAGTCTGGTTGGAAGGGCCACGAACGCTCCGCACAGGGCGCCCGCGACCAGCAGCGGGGCCCACGCGACGCCCATGACCTGCCGGACGAGGAACAAGCAGCTGGCAGGCCACACGAGACCTGCGAGGGCGAGCGAGACCCCGTTGGCCGCGGTCATGATGTCGGGCTCCGCCACCATGACGACCAGCGAAGTCACGGCGTGCCAGGCACCCGGGTAGAACGACGACTCAGCCCCGGGGTGGATGAGGAGCCCGAGATTGAGAGGCGAGGCGTTGCCGCTGTCCACAGCGAGCCGAACTGCGTTGTAGTGGAAATTGGCGTCGTAGGTCTGCGAAACGGCGTCCGGACGCCCAAGCCCAGGCAGGACCCCGGTTGCTGCGAGTGCCAGGCCGAGCCCCAGCGCGGCCCCACCTGCAACGACCGTCGACCACGGGTCGCGCCCGGGGACCTTCCATCCCAGGTACTGCAGCAGCCAAGACACCGCCAAGCCTGCAGCCGCGAGGCCAAGCGTCATGAGCCCGACGATCATGAGACCCCATGTCGCACCCACGGCAGGCGCGACCAGCGAACTCAGCACGACGACGCTGACCGATGCCAGAGGGGCGGTGCCCAGCAGCGAGACTCCTCGCAGCCCCACCGATGCCGCAACCATCGCTCCGGGGAGGAAGAGCACCCCTGCTGCGGCAGCGAAGGCAGCCGCGAGGGCCACCCACACGTCGATGCTGCTCACGCCCGCCCTTCCTCGGATTCGACGTAGCCGGCCTCCTGAAGGAGCCCGACAGTCTGCATCGGCGGGCGGCAGGCCGCGCGCAGGCCGTCCCGGAGCCCCCTCCACAGCACTATGCGATCCTTCGAGCGCGCGAGGGTACGAGCCCAGCGCCGCACCGTCGAGCCGCCGTAAAGCACCTTCTCCGCTGGAGACAACGACCGACTGCGGGTGAACAACCAGGCCTTGTTGCGGGCCTCGAAGAAGAAGCGCTCACCGGGGTCGGCGTCGGTGGACCCGAACGAGCGGGTCTTGTGCACGACCACGCTGGCCGGGCAGTAGAGCCCCACCGCGTCCCGAAGCAGGCGAGTGGTGTACTCGAAGTCGTCGTTCCACAGGAAGTACGCGGCCTCCGGCAGGCCGTAGCGCTCGACCGCTTCTCTGCCGACGAGGATGGAGACGAAGGAGGCGGACCGGATCGGCCGGCACCCCACCGAGGCTGCGGCGTCGAGGGCGATTCCGTCCACTCCCGCCCGGGTTCGCGGCGTGTTCATGGGGTGGTCGCGACCGTCCGTCCACACCACCCGGCTCGCCATGACCGCAGGCCGCGACCCCGGGTAGCGGTCACGGGCAGCCACGAGCTCGGCCAGGGCGGTCGGCTCCGGGATCGTGTCGTCGTCGAGCAGCCAGATGGCATCAGCGGGGCCGGTCAGGGCGGTGGCGATCCCGGCGGCGAAGCCGCCGGCCCCTCCGGTGTTGTGGCGCAGCGTCACAACCTCGACGTCCAAGGCGCCAGCCAGGAGCTCACCGGTGCCGTCGGTGGAGGCGTTGTCGACGACGATCACTCGCTGGGGAGGGACGGTCTGGGCGCGCAGGGCCCCCAGGCACTCAGCCAGCAGGTCCTTGCGGTTGAAGGTGACCACCACGGCCGCCACAACGGCTGCGGACATGGCTCCTCCGGCTCGGTCAGACAGGCTGGCAGACCAAGCCTAGGTCGGCCGCGGTGGTGCTCGGTACTGCCGGTGTGTCGACCTCCCCGCCCCCGTGAGTACCTGCACTGCCGGAGATCGATGACGGCGTGCTGCCCTGCAGCGCGGCGTCGGCGCTCGAGGCTTCGTTGCCGACGGACCCGTCGCCGGAGCCGGTCGCCGACGGGTCGATCGCGGGCTCGCCGGCGATCATCCGCTGGACAAGGGCGTGGACCTCGCCGAAGTCGGGCCGCACCGGGTTGATGAGCGGGGGCATGAGCGAGACGGAGTTGATGGGCTGCCCCTTGGCCTGCTGGGCCACGCTGAGCAGGCCGGGCAGGTCGGAGGTCGGGATGTCGGTCTCGACGAGTGCCGCGGACGCCCGGGCCAGGTTCTCGTAGTTGCGCAGCACGGTGATGGGGTCGGCCTGGCGGGCGAGCGAGGACATGAGGCACTTCTGCCGGACCATCCGCTCGTAGTCGCTGGCGCCCTCCCGGGAGCGGGCGAACCACAGGGCGTGGTAGCCGTCAAGCGCCTGCACGCCGGGCTCGATGTAGCCCTCGATCGGCGCGGCCCCACCGCCGATGGGAACCCGCTTGCCCACGTCGACGCTCACACCGCCGAGGGCGTCGACGATCTGTTCGAAGCCGGCCATGTCGACGATCGCCGTGTACGGGATCTGCAGGCCGGTGACGCTCTCCGCAGCCAGTCGGGTGGCCTCCAGACCCGGGTCCTCGGCGCCGGGAACGGCATCGGGGTTGTTGGTGGCCCAGGTGTAGAGCGCGTTGATCGTGCACTCGTCGCCGCAGTCGAAGCCGTCCGGCCAGTACTGGGCCAGCTGGGTACCGTCGGGGAAGGGCGCCTTGAGCAGGTTGCGGGGAATCCCCACCATGATGCTCTGACCCGTCTCGGCGTCGACGGACACGACGGTCAGGCTGTCGGGGCGCAGACCCTCCCGGTCGGCGCCGGCATCACCACCGAGGACCAGCACGTTGTAGCGGCCGTCCACTGTCCCGATCGACGGCCCCTTCGCGAAGACCGAGCCGACGACGTCCCGCTGCACGTCCAGCAGGTGCATCGCGGTCGAAAGCAGCCCGGCGATCAGGAGGAACACCAGCGCGGTCAGGCCGGTCATGCCGAGGCGTCCACGTCGGGAAAGCGAGGCGGGACGACCGAGCCTCCAGGCGTCCAGGACTAGGGCCAGCCAGCCGGCTCCGAGGACGCCGAGGACGGCCTTGCCTGCGGTCAGGACGGTCTCGCTGGATGCCAGCGACACGACGAGGGTCGGGCGCTGGGTCGCCGCGAGGGCCAGCAGACCGACGACGGCGACGGTTGCGAGCCAGATGCGCAGGGCGATCGTCCCCACTCGGCGGTTGCCGGCGAATCGTTGGGCCGAGCCCGGGACGATGACGGTGGCGAGCATCAGGAGGACTGCTCGACGCAGGGCGGCGGCCTGCGCCCGGGCGTAGGCGACCGAGGTCGGGGGGCGCGTCCCGCTCGACGGTGGGGGCGAACTGCGGCCCTGACGTTGCGGGGGTGGCGCGATCGTGGCCATCGGGCTCCCTGCGTCCGTGGGAAGTCGCGACCGGAGGCCGCCGGACGTCGGGAGTATTACGGCTGCCAAGGCGATCTCGCGGAAGGCACGCCGTGAGCCTTCGGATCGAACGGGCTGCATAGGTGGTAATCGGCACGCACCGGTCATTGGTCCCCTTGTCTGCCGGCCGAGCGTCAGGCAGGCTCGTCGGTGCACCTGTTCCCGACCGTCAGGAGGCACCCCGCCATGTCCCTGCATCACTCCGAGGAGACCCACCGCAACCTCGTCGCCCGCGTTCCCGAGGCGACCGGACGTGGACTCCCGGAGTGGTTTCGAACGCTGGAGGACGGCCCGAGCTTCCTGCGCTTCGAGGACAGAGTGAACTGGCTGCGGGACGAGTACGGGCTCTCGCACGGGCACGCCACCGCGATCGTGCACGAGCACAACCTCGTGCGCGCGCACCGCTCGTTCGAGTAGGCACGACAGACCGCAGAAGGCCCCGCACCCGAGGGTGCGGGGCCTTCTGGCGTCCGGTTACTACTCGTTGCCGCTGAAGATCGCGATGAGGCGGAGCAGCTCGAGGTACAGCCAGACCAGCGTGACGACGAGGCCGAAGGCTGCGGTCCACGCGTACTTCTCGGGGATGCCGTTCTTCACGCCCTTGTCTATGAAGTCGAAGTCGAGCACGAGCGAGAACGCTGCAAGGGCGACGCCGATGAGACCGGCGGCGATGCCCAGCCAGCCGCTGCGCAGGCCGAAGGCGTCGTCTCCGCTGCCGAAGACCATGAACAGCACGTTGATGAGCGAGAAGGCGAGGTAGCCCATCATCCCGATGAGCACCATCCGCTGGAACTTCGGCGTCACCCGGATGCGTCCGCTGCGGTAGGCGAACAGCGCCACGGCGAACACCGAGAAGGTCCCGAGGATCGCCTGCTGGACGATGCCCTGCCACTGGCTCTGGAAGGCGAAGCTGATGCCGCCGAGACCGACGCCGATGAAGGCGGCGTAGGCGAGGATCAGCGCCGGGCTGGGCTCCTTCTTGAAGGCGTTCACCAGGCCGAGCACCAGTCCGACGATGAAGCCGACCATCGCGATCGCCGGGTTGAACCAGCCGATACCGGCGCCGACAAGAAGCACAGCAAACGTCATGCCGGTCTTGACGATGACGTCGTTGTAGGTCATCCGCTGGGTCTCCAGCGGACCGGCGGCGGGCGCGGCGTAGGCCTGCTCGAGTTGGTCGATGGCTGCGGCGTCCACACCCACCGCCGCGGTGCGACCGGCGCCGCTCATGGCCTCCGCTCGCGCGAAGACGGGGTTCCTGCTCTCCATGTCACTCCTCGTGCCGGGGGATGGCATGTGTGGGTCGCCGGCTCGACCCAGCACCCATGCTAACGCCGGAACGTCACTTCTGTGTTCCCGTG
>Ga0316578_10000092_pt1 | contig 20722 bp, 14 predicted proteins | sample J0NA_2_FD_203076 | JGI IMG/M metagenome (GOLD analysis project Ga0316578, IMG submission 203076) | Rhizosphere microbial communities from salt marsh grasses in Alabama, United States - J0-2_160517rDrC | ecosystem: Host-associated > Plants > Roots > Rhizosphere | place: USA: Alabama | collected... | reverse complement strand
ATTGATATGAATCGATAAAGGCAAGGATATTCTCCTCATCCAGGCGCAGGTCCGTGCGAGAGACGAGATCCCTCGCGAGGCCGTAGATGCGCGGCAGCCCGCGATAGGGCTCGTCGGCGAGTGACGGCAGATCCAGGTAATAGTGCCGGGGAAGGTTCATCTGAACTTCGCGGATGTTGCTCTCGACGATGTACTCGTTGTCCAGGAGCCATTCGACCGTCGGGGGCGAACTCTGTCCCAGTCGGCTCGCTTCGGCGAGATCCGTGCATGCCCGATGTATCCATCGCCTGGTCTGTTCGAGCCGCTTGAGCAGTCCGATGTCCCGGCGGGCATCCGGGTCCACCCGTTGGTTTCCGGCGAGATGCTCCGCGTATTCCGGGATCTGCGCTATCGAAAGGGGACTTCCGAGGTTCTCCGTCTCGCCGACGAGACTCTCTTGCTTCGGATGCAGGATGAATATGGCGGGAGGGATCTCGCCGCTCTCCCGAAGAATTGCCACCGGGGAATGCAGAGTTTCGACAGGTGCACGGAGGATCAGAACGGTCTCCCCGGAAACCACCCAACGTGCGTGATCCTCGAGAAGCTTTCGCTCCAGACCGAATCTCGATCGCCGTATCCACGCCGCACTGAAGAGAATTCCCGCGAATCCACCCGCGAGGCCGGGAACCAGGGCGGAAAGGACTCCACTCAGGATCGGCGCCTGCCGCTGAAGGATCATAAAGGCAACCCCGGCGAGTGCCCCAAACAGGGTGAAAGCAACAATCGCCCCGAATAGCCTGCGCCACGGGAAGGGGTCCCATGTGTGCACATGTCCATTCGCGGTCTTGCTCACCAGTGCGGCGCGGAGGAATCCTTTCCGCTGCAACGTCTTGAAGACTGCGCGGGCTTCATCCCGTTTCGCGAAGTAACCTATGAGGATGCCTGTTTCCATTCTCTATCCCTGCATCGCCACTTGTTCCAGGCTTCGAGGCATTGTGCCGGATTTCACAGGGTGAGAATCTGCAATGCAACTTCGGAGCGTCCGGAAGGCTGCGTCTCTGATCGAAGGCACGCTGGTGTATGAGATTCTACTGTAGCCGCGACACGAGATTAAGTCCATTGTTATAATCGGATACCGGCAGCAGTGTTACCGCCGTTCGTCGACCGCCTTCGAATCGGATTCGGAGCCGGAGTGACGGCATGCGATGGTGTGTCATCAGGCCGAGAAGAAATGGTTGCCGGCTGTTCACAACGAAGACGGAAAGCATGGGACTAATTGGGCCGTCCAGGTCAGCGTGCGAGAACAACTTATGGTTATCAGTCCATTCACGGCATTCCTGCATGGGACGACGGGTGCATTTCTGTCGTATTCTGACGATTTCATGATATAGTCGATCCAAGGGATTCCGAGGCGATATCATGATTGGCAGGACGATCTCACATTACACGATCCTCGAGGAGCTCGGCCGGGGCGGGATGGGGATCGTCTACAAGGCGGAGGACACGAAGCTCCGGCGGACCGTCGCGCTCAAGTTCCTCCCGCCGGAGCTCGTGCGGGACGAGGGGGCGCGCGAGCGGTTCATCCACGAGGCGCGCGCTGCCTCCGCGCTCGACCATACCAACATCTGCACCATCTACGAGATAGACGAGGCCGACGGGCATTACTTCATCGCAATGGCTTTCGTAGAGGGCCGGAGCCTCAAGGAAATATTGAAGGGCGGACCGCTGCCGCTCGGCGAGGCGATCGCCCTGGCCCGTGATATCGCATCGGGACTGCACGAGGCGCATGAGAAGGGGATAGTGCACCGCGACATCAAGCCGTCGAATATCATGGTCACGCCGCAGGGGCGGGCCAAGATCCTCGATTTCGGTCTTGCGATATCGCCCGGAAGGGCTCAGGTCACCAGGACCGGCACGACGCTTGGCACCGTCGCATACATGTCCCCGGAACAGGCGCGCGGCCTGGAAGTCGACCGTCGATCCGATCTCTGGTCGCTCGGCGTCGTGCTCTACGAGATGATCACGGGTAGACGGCCCTTCGCGGGCGCGTACGAACAGGCGGTGCTCTACGCCATTCTCAATACGGAACCCGAGCCGGCCGCGAAGCATCGGACCGATGTCCCGACCGGCCTCGAACGCATCATCGCGCGGGCCCTCGACAAGAACCGTGAGACGAGATACCGGAGCGCCGATGAGCTGCTTTCCGATATCAGTATACTGGGCGAAACGTCCGCCGGCTCGAGTGCGACGGAGAAGGACTCGTCGCCTCGGCCCCGTCTCGTTCTTTACGCGGCCATCGCCGTATGCACGATCGTTGCGCTCATCTTCGTCGCAAGCCGGATCAGAGTGCGCGAAAAAGCAGGTCCGGCTCCTGAAGCACGCCAGGTGACATACACGGGGAGCGTAGAGGAATGCGCCCTGAGCCCGGAGGGCAACTACATCGCTTATACGACGAAGACCGAGAACCACGAAAACGAGCTCCGGATCAAGGATCTCGGCAGCGGTTCGAGCATCAAGGTGCACGAGGTCTGGCGCTGCTTCAATGTGAGCTGGTCGCCCGACGGATCGAGCCTGCTGTTCGCCTCGATCTCGTATCCCAACAAGGGGGGCATCTATCTCGTGCCTCGCCTCGGCGGCGACACGCGCGAGCTCATCCAGTCCCCCTGGTGCTATACGGCGTGGTCGCCCGACGGACACAGAATCGCATACATCGGGGTGGACGATAACACGATCAAGGTGCTCGATATCGCGACAGGCGTCATCGACACGATCTCGATAGATGGAGTAGACGATCCGCTTCATTTCGTCGAATGGTCGCCTGACGGCGGACGCCTGCTCGTGCAGACTGGTACCGGCGCCCCCTGGTATATCATGACGGCGCGGAGCGACGGCTCGGACCCGCAGATCATTCACGAGGAAGAGTACGGGATTTCGCGCTTCGTGATGCATCCGACCTGGTCGCCGGACGGGAAAGCGGTGTATTACTTCGTGCAGTCGATGCGCGGTCGGTTCGTCGCAGATCTGATGAAGATCGCCGTCGACGAGAAGACGGGGAAAGCCCGCGGGGAGCCGGTGTGCGTGCTGTCGAGCCTTCATTCGGGCGCCGACCCGGGTATCGGCAGCTTCTACTCGATCTCGCAGGACGGCAGGCGGTTCGCCTATGTCCAGCTCACGCAGAAGATAAATCTCTGGCTTTCGAGGGTTTCGGGACGGACGGGGAACTACTCGTTCGCCACCAGGCAGCTGACGACCGGAACGAAGTGGAAATCCAGGGGCATCATCTCGCCCGACGGTTCGCGGATCGCCTTCTCGATGGGGAACGAGACTTCGACGAACATCTATACGATGGCGCTCGACGAGAAGGATCCGCAACTGCGGCAGCTGACGTTCCTGAACTCGATCAACACCACCCCCGCCTGGTCTCCCGACGGTGAGACGATCGCGTTCTACTCTGACGAGGGCGGCGTCATGAGGGTCTGGCTCGTCAAGGCCGATGGAGGCGCCCCTGCGCCGATCGAATCGAGCGTGTGCCATCCCGAAGACAATGTGCTCGTGTGGACTCCGGGCGGGGAGATCCTGTTCCGTCTGGACACCATGGAGAACTTTGCTTTCCTGGACCCCCGAACGGGCGCCGTTCGCCCCTTTCTCGAGGGATCACAGGATCCGAAGGGATATCTGTTCGATCCGACCGTCTCGCCGGACGGCCGGCACATCGCTTTTTTCAGGAACAGGCCGGTCGGCGGCCAGCAGGAGTATCGCACGTGCGTCTACTCCGTCGATGACGGGTCCGCGAGGATCCTGCTGGATAACCTCTCGGCGCCTCTCAAATGGTCGTCCGATGGAAGGTGCGTGTATTGTATCCTCCCGGCTCCCGATGATCCGGCACGGAGGTCCCTGTGCAAGGTCGCGTTTCCCGGAGGCGAGCCGGAGCCGTATCTCGATTATCCCTTTATCACGGACCCGTGGATCTCCTCGCCGGACATGACGATGGACGGCCGCACGTTCGTCTTTCAGGAGATCGAGGAGCAGTCGGACGTGTGGATCATCGACAACTTCGACCGCGATGCGAATTGACGAATCCTGAGAGAGGGATCATGCATACCCTGTACGAGCTGGATGCGGCATGATAGGCAAGGTGATTTCTCACTATACGATCCTCGAGAAGCTCGGCGAGGGCGGCATGGGAATCGTATACAAGGCGGAGGACACCGTGCTGCATCGCGCCGTGGCGCTGAAGTTCCTGCCGCCCGAGCTGGCACGGGACTCCGAGGCGCGGGAGCGTTTTCTCCACGAGGCAAGGGCCGCGGCCGCCCTGAGCCACCCGAACATCTGCACGATCCACGAGATCGACGACAAGAGCGGGGATCCCTTCATAGCGATGGAATACATCAGCGGGCCGAGCCTCAAGGAGGTTCTCGCCGCGGGACCGCTCGAGGTCGATCGTGCGGTGAAGATAGCGATCCAGGCGGCGGATGGCCTGGCCGCCGCACACAAGCACGGGATCGTCCACAGGGACGTCAAGCCGTCGAACATCATGATAGGAGAAGACGGTCGCGTCTCGATCGCCGATTTCGGCCTGGCCAAGTCGGGAGCGCTGCCCCAGCTCACCAGGGAGGGCACGACGCTCGGCACGGCATCGTACATGTCTCCCGAACAGGCTCAGGGGCATCCTGCAGATCATCGCTCGGACATCTGGTCGCTCGGCGTAGTGCTGTACGAGATGCTTTCCGGGAGGCGGCCGTTCACCGGCGAGTACGAGCACGCCGTCATGTACTCGATACTCCACACCGATCCGGAGCCGCTCGGATCGATCCGCGCGGGCGTGCCGGCGCTGCTCGAGGCGATCGTGATGAGATGTATCGCCAAGGATCCGTCAAAACGGTACCAGTCTGCGAGTGATCTCATCTCCGACCTGTCGAGGTTGCAGCGGGAGACGTCGACGGGCGGGGTGCGCACCGGTTCGGGCGGTATGAGGGGCCGAAGGCGCGATTCACGGTCTTTCCCGTCGCCGATGAGCCGGGGGCTCTGGCTGCTGATCCTTTTCGTGCCGCTGTTCGCCGTGCTCATCATCAACGTGATCGTCCCGCGGTATTTCTCGTCGGAGGTCGCCGGTCCGGAGGCGCGGAGAAAGAAACTCGCCGTTCTTCCGTTCGAGAACCTCGGTCCCGCCGGAGACGAGTATTTCGCCGACGGCATAACCGAGGAGCTCATCGCCCGGCTGGCGAAGATCGAGGGGCTCGGCGTCATCAGCCGCACGAGCGTCATGCAGTACAAGGATACGCGGAAATCGATCGGGACGATCGGGAACGAGCTGGGCGTCGACTACATACTCGAAGGAACGATCCGATGGCAGAGAATGTCAAACACGCAGAGCCGCGTTCGCATCACGCCGCAGCTTATAAGGGTCGCAGACGAGACGCACCTCTGGGCCGATGTCTACCAGCGTGATATGACCGATATCTTCCAGGTGCAGGAGGAGATCGCGGGGAATGTGGCGCGCGCGATGGATGTGACGCTCCTCGAAGCCGACAGGAAGGGGCGTCAGGCGGCCGTCCCGACCGAAGATCCGGACGCGTACCGCGCATACCTCGAGGGCCGTTTCTGGTATAACAAGCGCTCCCAGGAGGGGTTCGACAGGGCGATCGAGCTGTTCGAAGAGGCGATCCGCCTCGATCCCCTATACGCGCTGGCCTACGCCGCAAAGGCCGAATGCTACTGCATGCTGGCGATACATCTGGCCAGGCCGGCCGAGTACATCGCCACCGCCCGCCAGGCTGCAGATAAGGCGCTCGAGATCGATCCCGAGCTCGCCGTGGCACATACGGTCCTCGGATGGATCGCCTTCGTCTACGATTACGACGCCGAAACCGCCGAGCGTCACTTCAAGCGCTCCCTCGAGCTCGATCCCAATTATGCGACGACGTACAACTGGTACGGCGTCATGCTGGCGGCCACGGGGCGCGGCGACGAGGCGGTCCGGGTGATGACGCAGGGGGTGCAGCTCGATCCGGCGTCGATGATCATTAATCGCGATTTCGGGTGCGTCCTCTCCTGGGTCGGACGTCTCGACGATGCGCAGCGGCAGCTCGAGAAGACGCTCGAGATGGATCCCGATTTCGAGCCCGCCCTCGCGCATCTCGCGCGGGTCTATGGGGCAAAGGGGATGTACGACGAGGCGTTTGCGGTCCTGGACAGGCTGAAGACGCTCGACAGCGAGTACTTCAACCTGAATGTGATGCTCGCATGGGCGAACGCGAGGGCGGGGCGGATGGAGGAGAGCCGGCGGATACTCGGCGGATTGCAAGAATCGGTTGATACGCAACAGGGCAAGGCCGGCGAAATCGCGATCGTCTATGCCGAGCTGGGAAACTACGACGAGGCGTTCGAGTGGTTCGACAGAGCCGTCCGGAACAGGGAGTTCACCGTCGTGCTGATCGACGTCACGGTCATGCTCGACGATATCCGCGAAGACCCGCGCTATCGGATCTTGTGCGGGAAGATCGGGCTCTTTCCTCCCCGGCAATGAAGTACAGACGGCACTTCCCCCGCCGCGCTTTTTTACTCGTATTGAGTCTTGACCGCGCCCCAGCTCGATTCCTCGGCGGTCGGCTCGCACGCCATGTTGTATCCGAAGGCGGTGCCGACGATGGCGTCGGCCAGAGGGCGGGAGCCGGGGCATGTCGCCACGCCGATGAAGTCCGACGTGTCGTTGCGCTTGAGGGTGTACCGTCCCGAGGTCGAGTTCGGCGCCATCATCGTCAGGGCGACGATCCAGACCGTCTCCTCCTGGCAGTTGTCGAACGGCGCGCTGATCCCCGGCGGCCCGACCCATGTCCCGATCGTCGCGCCGCCTACGAACGGCGCCGGATTCGTGCCTGTCGCGAAGTGGCCGGAGAGGACGACGAGCTTGTACTCCACGGCGAATGCGCCGTCGATCCCCGGCTCTAGAAACACATAGACGGTGAATGGGGTGTACGGCGCCTGCCCGGTGACCTCGCAGGTCTTCATTCCCGCGTCGGCCCAGAGGCTGAGCTGCTGTGCGTGAGTCGGATGAGCGCAGATCGATGCGAGGCAGAGAACGCACGCAATGACCATCGTCGGTCGCGACATGATCACTTCTCCTTTTCATGGCGGAGGGCGTCTTCAGTCGCTTCTGGATGTCTTCGCTACGGTGTCCTTTCCCTCGGGCGCTCCTCATCTATTCGTCGTCGAGCTGTCGGATCATTCCCTGAGCGGCACGGGAACTTCTCCTTGGATGTAGCGGGAACCGATACCGGTCATCCGACAGGCCACACCCTGATTCCTTATTGTATCTCTCTGAAATCATGCGCATTATACCATGACACCGCCGCGCGGTCCATGATATTGTCATCACGAAGCACTCTCAGACACGCAAACACATCGTGAAAAGGGGGACAAATCGTGCGGCAGGCATCTGCGGTCATCGCAGCCATATTCGTATGCATCATCATGAACTCCGCAGCCCCGGCCGAGGCGGGATGGACACTCAACGGGGCGCCGGTCTGCACGGCGGGGGGCGAGCAGCACCAGCCGCGGGCTTGCCCGGACGGGATGGGCGGGGCGATCATCGCCTGGATGGATATCCGCTCGACCGCCCATATATACGCCCAGCGCCTCGACGAGATGGGGCGCGCGCAGTGGGCGCTGAACGGCGTGATCGTCTGCGGCGCCGCGAACGGACAGGCCCACCCGCAGATCGTCTCCGACGGAGCCGGCGGGGCGATCATCGTGTGGGAGGACTTCCGCGCAAACGGCGACTACGACGTGTACGCCCAACGCATCGACCCGGACGGCGCGGCGATCTGGACGGCGGACGGGGTGGCGGTCTGCATCGTCGCCGGGTACCAGGTCATGCCGCAGATCTGCGCCGACGGGGCGGGAGGATGCATCGTCGCCTGGGAGGACAGGCGCGGCGGGGCGAACTCCGATATCTACGCACAGCGGGTGGATTCGCACGGCGTCCCGCGCTGGACGGCCGGCGGGATCGTCGTATGCGACGAGGACTCGCTCCAGTGGGACCCGCGGATCGTCTCCGACGGCGACGGCGGAGCGGAGATCGTCTGGTCCGACTACCGCACGAACGGCGACCTCTACGCCCAGCGGCTCGACGGCGACGGGAACGGGCTCTGGGCCCCGGGCGGCGTCCCCGTCTGCGACAACACGGCGGTGCCGTATAAGCACGAGATCTGCACCGACGGCGCCGGCGGTGTCTTCGTGACGTGGTACGAACGGCGCCCGGCGAACTTCGACATCTTCATCCAGCGCATCGATGCCTCTGGCAATGAGGTCTTCGCCCCGTGCGGTGTGGCGCTGTGCACGATGGGCGAAACGCAGCGCGATCCGGCGATCACCGCCGACGGAGCGGGAGGGGCGATCGTCGCCTGGGAGGATTTCCGGGCGGGGAGCTCGAACAGCGACCTCTACGCGCAGCGCGTCAACTCGTCCGGGGTCCTTCAGTGGACCGAGACGCAGGGAGAGCCGGTCTGCACCTTCCCCAACAGCATCTATTACGTGACGCTGTTACCGGACGGCGAAGGGGGCGCGATAATCGCCTGGGCCGACGCGCGCAACGCCGGGCTGACGAACTACGACGTCTATTGCCAGCATATCGACCGTCACGGCGACCCTGCATGGACGGAGGGGGGCGAGGTGATCAGCGAGGTGCCGGGGAGCGAGGCGGATCTCTCGATCATCTCCGACGGCGCCGGCGGGGCGATCGTCGCCTGGCGCGACTCGCGCAATCCCGACTACGACATCTACGCCCAGCGGATCCTCGACGACGGCACGTTCACCGCGACGATGCTCGAGAGCTATACCGCCGTCTTCGAGGAAGACGCCGTGGCGTTGACCTGGCGGGTGGCCGAAGAGGATCCCGACCTGCGGTGGATCGTCTCGCGAAAGGATCTCCGGACGAAGGGCGTCGACGATGTCGATGCCGGCTCGATCGAACGCGAGGGGCGGGAGTACACCCTCGTCGACCGCGGCTTCGAGCGGGGGGCCGTTCTCATCTACAGTATTGAAGCGGCCGATGAGGACGGGCGTACCCTTCTCTTCGAGACCGATCCGATAGAGATACCAGCCGCGACCCTGCGGCTGCTGGGGAACCACCCCAACCCGTTCAATCCCTCGACGACGATACGCTACGAGATCCCGGCGCGCTGCCGTGTCGCGCTCGGGGTCTACGACGTCGGCGGACGCCTCGTGGCGAGGCTGGTGGACGGGATGCAGGACGCGGGCGTGCACGAGGTCCGCTGGGACGGCCTCGATACAGCGGGCGGCCCCGTGGCATCGGGGGTCTACTTCTCGCGGCTCAGCGCGGGAAAGCAGAGCGTGACCGGGACGATGGTGCTGCTACGCTAGGACGCTACCTCAGCAGCACCGTCCGTCCAGCCGCGTCCCCGTACCCGAGCAGGAGCGCCCGCAGCAGCGGCCATTTCTGAGGCGCGAGCTTCCCCGGCTCCAGCGTGAGCTCGCGCGTCACGGTGAGCCAGCCGTCATCCTCCGTGACCGCTATCGTGAACCGCCCTGCCTCGTTCTCGATGCTCACCGGCGCGGGGCTCCCGGCGACTTCCCGGTCGCCGGTCTTCACGCGCAGCGTGAGGGTCTCTATCATCGATGCCGGCACGACGACCGGCGAGGTCCGGCTCTCCTCGTAGAGGCGCACATCCCCGGGGAGCATCGACATGATACCCCCGGCGGGATCGCCCAGGACCAGGCGCTCGCGCCCCTGCGCGTCTAGCTCGCCGGCGGGGAGGTCGAACGAGAACCCGCCCGAGGCATGAGCCGGGTGGAACTGCTCGAACGAGTACTCCTTCGCTTCGGCGCCGGAGAGCACGGAGCCGGCGAGCCGCCCGAGGTACGAGAGCGCCTCGTCGCCGGTTCCCGCCATCTCGCCGTACGGGGCGAGCAGCCCGACGCCGCGCAAGTACCCCTTTCCGCCCCATCCTTCCGCTCCGCCCGGATCGACGGTCAGGTCGAGCTCGAGCGTGTTGATCGAGATGGCCAGTTCGAGGGGATCGGGCACGGCGCCTGTCGCCGGTATCCATATGACGCGGCCGAGCAGCACGGTGTATCCCAGCGAGAGCCCCCCGCCTGCCGGATCGAACGATGCGCGGATCCCGTTGCCTGAGACCCACACGCGCAGGGCGTTGAAGCGGGAGAGGACGGGGACGTTCGTGTCCTGCCGCCTCGTGTCGTATCCGAGGAAGGCGACCTGCGCGTCGAGCCCCGCCGCGCGGAAAACGGCGGCGGCCAGAGCCGCCCGATCGAGCGCGTCTCCGTAGGCGGTCTCGTAGGTGCGCTGCGCCGGTCTGGGTGAGGTTCCCTGAAGCGGCAGGGCGATATCGACCGGGCGCGTCCATTCGTCGATGAGCCCCGCCGCGGCGTGAGCCCTTGCCGCGTCCCCCGGTATACGAGCCGTGCGAGAGGCAACCGAGTCGATCAGCGCGGCGTCTATCACGGCCGCGCCGTCGAACGCCCCAGAGACGTATCGGCCGAGGACCATCCAGTCCTTCCACGTCGACCAGAGGAGGTACGGCGCCTCGATAGCAGGCTCGGCGATGTGCGGCGACCCGAGCGGCGGCGTGTTCTCCATCCGCCACACTGATGTCTGTACGCCGTTCTCCTCGCTCTTCTGCGGGGCGAGCGCCTCGTCGCTGACGAAGAGCGGGACCTGCGTATCCGGCGGGACGCCCAGCGAGTACTCGATCAGCGCGGTCGGGTCTGCGCGGCGGAAGACGAACATGCCGTCGCAGCCGCGTCCCTGCTCGCCCGTCTCGTCGATCTCGTAGGCGGTCTCGAGGATGCAGGGGAGCTCGATCCCGTCGTGCAGGAGCATCGTCTCGCGCTGCGCGGTGTAGTCGTCAGCGTCGGCGACGGCGAACGGCAGTGTCTCGACCACCGCCGTCGGGCTGATCTTCTCCGGATCGGGCCACCAGCGGCCGTCGCGCCAGGTGCGCAGCCGCAGTACCTGCAATGTCGAGACGGCCGAGTCCCAGGGGATCCGAAGGTCCGCGTAGGCGCGGATCCCCACTCCCGTGCCGATCCAGACGACGCGGTGCACGAGCGTACGCTTCCCGCCGTCGGGCAGCACGGTGACATGCTCGCGCTCGAGGAGCAGGACTGCGTCGTTCGCGGAGAGGTCGAAGGCGGCCTGCGCCTTCGACCAGAGCATGTCGAGGTCGTATCCGAGAGAGGTCCCCATCTTCGGTTCGGCCGCTCCGGCCCCCTGCGCGATCAGCAGGCAGGCGAGCGCGGCGAGCGTGATATGCATCGTCAGGCGCTTCATCGCGCACCTCCCTTCCCGGCGCGGTAGAGCTCGCCGCCGAACTCCTTCGCCTCGTCGACTGCTTCCCTGAATCCCGCGTACCCGTCAGGGGGAATCTGCCTCCTGCGCACCTCGGCGCGCTGCTCTATCACGAGCGTGCGCCCGTCCATGCGGCTCGTCCCCTTGAAGTACGCGTATGTCTCGTCGACCTCGTCGGACCGCGGCGTGTCGGCGACGGCGTATCCCCTGGGCAGCGTTATCTTCTCCGTTCCCTCGATCAGCTGCGTGTAGTAGAGGAAGAGGTCGGTCGTCCGGTCTGCCGGGTAGTCCATCGACCCCGCGCGGAAGAGGTTTCCGTCGTGCAGGACGACCTGCATCATCGGACTGCGGAACTCGAGTGCCCCGCCGACCGGCGCGGCGAAGCGGCTGATCCGGTACGTGAGTGTGACCCACATGTCGCCGCTGAAGTCGGCCGGATCGCGGAACTTCCACTCGATCCCCTCGACGCCGTCTCCGGCGGGGGAGAGCAGGCGGGCGAAGGAGTGCGCGAGCTCCTGCCGCCGCGTCCCCGCTACCATCCGGCGCAGGCGCCCGTCGAGAGCCCCCGTGCCGGAGAGCTTTATCGTCCCGGTGAGGGTGCCGTCCCCGGCCAGAGAGGCCGTGTTCTCTATGCGCAGAGGCGACTCCTCGGGCGGGCTGTACGGGATGCGCGCGAGGAACTCCCCCACGGGAGAGCCGACGAGGTAGTCCTGCTCGGCCTCGAGCAGGGACCAGATGCAGTTGTTGTACGGGACCCAGGTCGGGTCGTACATCTCGAAGGTTCCGTCGGCCTTGCGCAGCGCGCAGACGCAGTGGTTGAACTGGTCGGCCGGGACGAGGTCGATGCGGCTTCCCGCCATCGTCATCGCGCCGTAGGAATCCATCCCCGCGGCGCGCATCATCGTGATCAGCATCCCCGCTATGTCCTTGCAGACCCCGCTGCGCTGCTCGAAGATCATCGAGCCGGGGTGAAGGGTGAACCCCTCGCCCTCGCCCATCGTCTGGCCGCTGTAGCGTATGTTCTGGGCGACCCAGTGCACCAGCGCCTCGGCGCGCTTCTCCTCTGACGCGTTGGTCAGCCCCGCCTCGGCGAGGATCTCGTCGACCTTCGCCTTGATCTGGGGGGTCACATCGAACTGTCCCTTGTTCACGTCGAAGAACCAGCGGCTCTTCGCCTCCCAGCTCTCGGCGGTGGCCATCACGACCTTCGGGACGAAGTCGCTGTGGTCCGGCTGGCGCGGCTCGTGGACGACCGTCGGGAGGTCCTTCCCCCACCAGGCGTACTCGGTACGTCCTTCGGTGTAGGTGGTGCTCGAGTAGAGCGGGCCGTTGTAGATCTCCGAGTGCAGCCGCTTGTCGGCGGGGAGGCTCAGCACGTACCGCTTCTCTATCACCGGTGCGTCCCCGCCGAAGAGGACGATGTCGAAGTACTCCCCCGGCATCGGCGGGACGTACCGCGCGTCGTCGGGCTCCTCGTCACCGGCGAGCAGGGCGTAGGTGAACCCCTTGCGGAAGACGGTGACCTCTATACCGTCCCCGACCATGAGGCGCGGGAGCTGCAGGGTCTTGACCCGGTCGCTCCAGTAGATCATCGACTGCGGGGCCGGCAGGTCGTGGACCCGCGAGACATCGACGGGGATCTTCTCCCCGCCGCGTATCACGTTGACCTCGCGGACCTCGACGTAGCTGCTCTGCGGGTCGTACCCCCAGCGCAGCACCGAGCGGTCGCGGCACCCTTCGGCGGTGAGGACCTTGTAGATGATGTAGCTGTCCACGTAGGTCACGCCGGAGGGCTTCATGTTGTTTGTCGCAAGATCGTAGACGACCACGTACGCCGCGCCGCCGTGATCGGCGGCGATGCCCGCTTCGTCGACCCGCGAGAAGACGTCGGGTGGCGGCGAATCTCCGGGTGGGAGCCCCTGCGCGCCCGCCGGGAGGGCGCACGAGGCGAGCAGCAGGACCGCCGCGAGCATGGCGGGCAGCGGGAATCGAAGGTATCGGGTGATGACGTGCACGGAGACCTCCTCTGTCTGTGCGTTCCGAGAGCGTCTCGTGTAAGAAAGGACGGATTCAGCCCCGCCGGCCGTGCGGCCGGTGCGGGTCCGGGGAGTATACTACGGACCGCCGCGGATTACAACGACGACGCCGGGGCCCTGAACAGGTGGCGGCTCCGCAGGCAGATCCTCACGAGCATCAGCATCACGGGGACCTCTATAAGCACGCCTACCACCGTGGCGAGCGCCGCCCCCGAGGAGAGTCCGAAGAGCATCGTCGCCGTGGCGATCGCCACCTCGAAGTGGTTCGAGGCGCCTATCATAGCCGAGGGCGCCGCGTCCTCGTATGACAGCCGCAGGAGGCGGGCCAGCCCGAATCCCAGTCCGAATATCACCATCGTCTGTATGAACAGCGGCACGGCGATCCAGAGGATCGTGAGCGGATTGGAGAGGATCACCTCGCCTTTCAGCGAGAAGAGGATCAAGAGGGTGACCAGAAGCGCTGTGATCGTCACCGGGGTGAGGAGGTGGAGGAACCGCTCGTTGAACCATGCCTCTCCCTTCGCCGCGACGATCCACCGGCGCGAGAGGTACCCGGCGACGAGGGGGAGCGCCACGTAGATCCCGATCGAGAGGAGCAGGGCCTGCCAGGGGACGGGGAGCCGCCCCACGCCGAGCAGGAATCCCCCCAGCACGCCGTAGAGGACGAGCATCGTGAGCGAGTTGATAGCCACCATCACGAGGGTGTGGCCGTCGTTCCCCTTCGCGAGGTACCCCCAGACGAGGACCATCGCCGTGCAGGGGGCTACGCCGAGCAGGATGCACCCGGCCAGGTAGCTGCGCCAGAGCGGGACCTCGAGCATCTTCACGCCGTCATGGAGTATCACCGTGCCCGCCCCGTAGGCGGCGCCGACCGGCAGGTCGAGGCCGAACGGCATCTTGACGTGGTCGACCGCCTCGGCCCCTATGAATCCCCGGAAGAGGATCCCGAGGAAGAGGAAGGCGATCGCGTACATCGTGAACGGCTTGATGGCCCAGTTGACGAAGAGGGTCAGGCCGACCGGCTTCACGCTCTTTCCCGCCTTGAGCACGTCGGCGAAGTCGATCTTGACCATGATCGGGTACATCATGAAGAAGAGGCAGATCGCGATCGGGATCGACACGACCGGAGCGCCGCCGACCGTGATCGACATCGAGTCGAGGGCCACGGCGATCCCGGGAGCGGCCTTGCCGAGAGCGATCCCCGCCGCGATGCAGAGGATCACCCAGAGGGTGAGATATCTCTCGAAGGATCCCAGTCCCTTCGGCTGCTTGACGATTCATGCATTCGTCTCCATGGGACGCTCCTCTTGATGTCAGCTCGCTGTTGTGTCGAGTGATTCCGGCAGGCCGGCGACGAACTCTCTGATCTCGTCCCTCACGCGCCGGTAGATATCGAGCGCCGCCTCTTCGCCCGGGGCGCTGGCGGCGAGCGTGGGCGGATCGTCAAACGAGCGGTGGACGACTCGCGTCGTCCCGGGGTAGAGCGGGCACATCTCGCGGGCATTGTCGCAGACGGTGACGACGATATCGAATTCGACGCCGGCGAGATCGCCGAGCCCCTTCGAGCGCTGGGCGGATATGTCGACCCCCGCCTCGGCCATCACGCGCACGGCCAGCGGATCGATCGTCTTCTGGGCGACGCCGGCTGAGTACGGCTCGTACTCGCCTGAGCGCAGATGCCGCGTCCATCCCTCGGCCATCTGGCTGCGGCATGAGTTGCCTGTGCAGAGGAACAGGATCCGTGTCTTCTTATCCATGGCATCTCCTATACGACGTTGAAGATGTAGCGCAGCGTTATGAATATCCCCGCGCCGATAAAGACCGCCCCGGTGATCCAGCGCGCCCAGAGATCGAACTGCCTGACACGGCCGAACGCCGCCGCGATGCGGTGGGCGCCCGTGGCGATGATGACGGCGAAGACGACGACCGGCAGGGCCGTTCCCACCCCGTAGAGCAGGGGAAGAGCGAGGACCGACCCAGTGTTCACGGTCAGGGGTAGCAGCGAACCGAAGAAGAGCGCCGCCGATGTGGGGCAGAACGAGAGAGCGAAAGCAAAGCCCATCAGGCCTGCCCCCCAGATACCCATACGGTCGGCCCTGCTCGTCACTCGCTCGCTCATGTCCGGCCCGGAGGCGCCGATACGCAGCAGACCCGTAAGGAACATCCCGACGACGATCAGCAGCGGGCCTGTGAGCCTGAGCATGTGCGTCTGAAGGAAGAACGAGACGCGCGGCGCGGATAGGAGGCTCTTTGCCAGCAGCGCGGCGAGTGCGATGTACGCGAGAGTCCTGCCGGCCGTATAGAGGAGTCCGCCGAGAAGAACGAGGCGGGGCCGCTCCACCTTCCTGCCGATGTACGAGACGGCGGTGATGTTCGTCGCGAGCGGGCAGGGACTGATCGAGGTGAGGATCCCCAGCCAGACGGCCAGCCCCGCTCCCGAGAGAAACTCACTCATGCATCGGCTCCCCCAGAAATCCCCGTGTCTCGCTCTCTATGTACTTCACGAACCGGTCGCGGTCGCCGGCAAATTCCCAGACGCGGTCGAGGTTCTTCCAGCGGACCTGCTCGCCGCCGCGGTATTCGGACAGCACGACCGACTTGGTCGTGAGGTGATAATCGCCGATGTAGTGTTCGTTCCCCGGTTCTTCGAGGTTCACCGAGAGGAACGAGAGCGTTCCAGCCTCGATCCGGTCGGCGAAGAGCGTCTCTATCGTCGCCTTCGTGTACGACTCTATCCTGATGCAGGTCGGACATCGGGCCGCGGTGTGAAAGTAGTAGGCGATCACGCGGTGCTCCCCGCTTTCTGCGGTCGCTTTATCTGTTTCCGGCCCCGTTTCGGTCTCTGTCTGCCCGGCTGATTCCGTTTTTGTGCCTGTTCCCTTGAACAGGAGGAACGCAAGACTGGCAACCACGAATATCAGTAGAACGACTGTCACGATCTTCCTTGGCTTCATATTCTCGGTCTCCCTCGCGTGCACCGGGTACAGCCGCGTGTCAACGGGCTGCCAGCATCTCCCTGATCTGCTCTGCGGACAGGACCTTGCCGACCGCCTTGACCTCGCCGTCTATCACCAGCGCCGGTGTCATCATCACGCCGAATCCGACGATCTCGTTGATGTCCTCGACCTTCTCGACCTCGCACTCGCCGTCGAATCCCTCGCAGGCCTTCTCGGCGTTGGCGAACAGGGTCTTGCACTTCGGACATCCGGTGCCGAGTATCTGTATCTTTCGCATCGCAGCCTCCTGTCAGAACAACGCGCCGTATATCAAGCCCGTCACTGTTGCCATCACGACGACGATAGTGACGAAGGCGACCGTTTTTCTCGTCCCCATGATGCTGCGTATCACCAGCATGTTCGGCAGCGAGAGGGCCGGTCCGGCGAGCAGCAGCGCCAACGCGGGCCCCTTTCCCATCCCCGCACCGAGCAGGCCCTGCAGGATCGGCACCTCCGTGAGTGTGGCGAAATACATGAACGCGCCGGCGACAGAGGCGAAGAGGTTCGCCGCTATCGAGTTTCCGCCGACCGCCCGGCTCACCCATGAGGAGGGGATCAGCCCCTCGCTCGAGGGTCTGCCGAGAAGGGCGCCGGCTACCAGCACCCCCCAGAAGAGGAGCGGTAGGATCTGCCTGGCGAATCCCCAGCTCGATCCGAACCAGTCGCCGAGCTCTCCGCGGTCGCGGCCCGCGACGACGGAGAGTCCCAGCACGCCGGCGGTGAAGGCGATGATCGGTCGGCCGGGGATCAGGACCGCCAGCAGCACGACGGGGATCGTGGCGAAGATGATGCGCAGCCACGGCGCGCCGAACCAGGCGATCAGTATCAGTCCCAGCGCTACTGCGGATATCCCCGTCAGGATCCACTTGATCGAATACATGACATGCCAGAACCCCGTCTCCTGCGCCGGGGCTCCCCAGTTGGCGAAGACGAGGACGGCGACCATCGAGGCGAAGAAGACCGCGTTCTTCCAGAGCGGCCTCTCGACCTGCGGCTCGGGCATCGCCGCCTGCGCTTCCACCTTCTCCTCTTCCTCCCTGCGGAAGAGCAGATGCATCAGCTGCCCAGTCACGATGCTGAACACGACCGCCCCGACGGCGCGCGCCGTCCCCATCTCGACGCCGAGGACCCGCGCCGTGAGGATGATCGCGAGGACGTTTATCGCGGGGCCCGAGTAGAGGAAGGTCGTCGCCGGGCCGAGCCCCGCTCCGCGGCGGTAGATCCCGGCGAACAGCGGCAGCACGGTGCACGAGCAGACGGCCAGCACCGAACCGGAGACCGAGGCGACCCCGTAGGCGAGGACCTTGTTCGCCCGCGCGCCGAGGTACCTCATCACCGAGGCCTGGCTGATGAAGACACCGATCGCTCCCGCTATGAAGAATGCCGGCACGAGACAGAGCAGGACGTGCTCGCGGGCGTACCAGCGGACGAGGTAGAGCGATTCCCAGAACGCTCCCCGGATCCGGGCCGTTCCCCGGAGCCACTCGATCGGCAGATAGAAGGCCGCGACGAACACAGCGGCGATCAGCAGCAGCGGCTTCCATTCGCGTTTGAGAAATCCCATGTACGTTGCTCCTCCGGCCAGGCCCGAAGCTCTTTCAATCGAGCAGTGCAGCCTGCTCACGGGCCGAGGTCTTTATGACCGTCTCGACGCAGGTGAAGAAGTCGAGAGCGCAGGGACAGACGAGGTGATAGAAGACCTTCCTGGCCTCCCTGCGGTCCTTGACCAGTCCCGCGCCCCTCAGCACAGAGAGGTGCCGCGAGACGGTCGATATGTCCGCCCCGACCATGTCGGCCAGCTCCTGCACGCTGTGGTCTCGCTGCGCCAGCCTGTCGACGATGAACAGGCGGCTCGGATGGGCCAGCGCCTTCATCACGGCGGCCCTCGCCTCGAACAGTGCCTGTGTCTTCTTCTCCATGGCGTGCTCCCTGTGTAATACTTTGTTATTTGGCAAATATAGCAAATAACATGCAACGGTCAACAGGAATCGTATGCACCGGGGTCGCCGTGTCTGGTACAATGATCACACTCCGGAGGATTTCCATGACAGATACCGGCACGCGCAGTTCCGACAGTCCCGCGGGGGCCGATCCACGGACAGTCCCCGAGGCGTTCGAGCGCACTGTCGCCGGCTATCGCACCGGCATGGCCCTGCGGTACAAGGACGAGAGCGGCTCCTTCACGGGGATCACGTACGGCGAGCTCGAACACCTCGCCGACCGTCTCGCCGTCGCGCTGCGCGGGCTCGGCATCGGCGCAGGAGACCGCGTCGCGATCATCTCGTACCATGGCCCGCAATGGGTGATCGCCGATCTCGCCGTGCTAAGACTCGGCGGGATCGTCGTTCCGATCTACCATACGCTCTCGCCGTCGGCGATGGCGTACATCCTCGCCGACGCCGGGTGCCGCCTCGTCTTTGTCGAGAACGCGGCGCTGCGCGACTCGATCGAGGCGGTCAGGCAGGGTCTCGCGGCGCTCGAGCACATCGTCCTGTTCGAGGGCGGCGCCGGCGGGGGATGCGCCTGCCCGACCCTCGACGACATGTTGGGCGGGATCCCGCCGGACACGGCGGCGCCGGCATACCCCAAGATCTCGCCTGAAGATACGGCGACGATCGTCTATACTTCGGGTACGACAGGAGAGCCGAAGGGGGTCGTCCTCACTCACGGAAACATAGTGTCGAACGCGCTGGCCGTCGCCCGCCGCTTCCGGGTCGGGCCGGACGATGCGTTCCTCTCGTTTCTTCCCCTCTGTCACATGTTCGAGAAGACCTGCGGGTACTACACGATGCTGTTCAGCGGCGTGACGATCGCCTTCGCCGGGGCGCTCACGACGATAGTCGACGACGTGAAGGCGATCCGCCCGACCCTGCTGATCATCGTCCCGCGCCTGCTCGAGAAGATCTACGAGGCGGTCGAGTGCGAGGTCCTCGAGAGCTCCATTGTCAGACGCCGGATGGTGCGGGACGCGGTCCGGCATCTCAACAGGCGCGTGAACCTCGAGTACCGTGGGGAGCCCGTGCCACTGCACCTTCGGATGCTCTGCGCGTTCTACGACCGGGCCGTCGCGGCGAAATTCCGGCGCATAGCCGGGGACAGGCTGCGTCTGCTCGTCTCGGGAGGCGCGGCCCTCGACCGGCGGCTGGCCAAGACGATGCTCGTGCTCGGTTTCAATGTCTGCGAGGGATACGGCCTGACCGAGACCTCGCCGGTCGTCGCCACGGCGACGCTCGAGGAGAACCGCCTCGGCACCGTCGGGAAACCGCTCGAGGGTGTCGAGGTACGGATCGGGGAGTACGACGAGATCCTCGTGCGCGGCCCGAACGTGATGCGGGAGTACTACGGGAAGCCCGACGATACGGCCCGTGCGGTCGACGCCGGCGGGTGGTTTCACACGGGGGACAAGGGAAGGTTCGACGAGCAGGGGAACCTCGCCATCACCGGCAGGCTCAAGGAGATCATCGTCACCTCGTACGGCAAGAACGTGGCGCCGGCGCCGATCGAGTCGTCGATCGCCAAGAGCCGCTACATAGACCAGGTCATCGTCTGCGGTGAAGGGCGAAAGTTCATCACGGCCCTGGTCGTCCCCGAGAAGTGCGCGATAGAGCAATTCGCCGAAGAACGGGGAATCGTCACCGGCGGGTACGAGGAGCTGCTCGCCAGCGACGAGGTGCGCGGGCTGATCGAGCGGGAGATCGCCGAGGCGACCCCCGATACGGCGCGTTTCGAGAAGGTCAGGCGGTTCGCGCTGATCGCCGAGCCGTTCACCGTGGCGAACAAGCTGCTCACACCGACGCTGAAACTGCGCCGCGCGAAGGTCATCGAGAGATATCACGATACGATAGAGGCCATGTACAGCGAGCCGTGCAGGGAGTCGTCATGAGTGAAGAGCTGTTTCTTACAGGTGTGACTGGGTATATCGGATCGAGCCTCCTCAAGACCTGGCTCGACGGGACAGACGATCGGATCACCGTGCTCGTCAGGGGAAAACGGGAGAAGGGACCCGAGCAGCGGCTGGCCGCCGTGCTCGCCGATCTCTATCCCGGAACGGATACGAATCGTTTCGCCGGTCGTCTCGACGTCGTCGAGGGGGATGTCTCGTTCGACCGGCTCGGCCTCGAGAAGAGCCGGTGGGACGCCGTCGCTTCGCGCACGACGAAGATCATCCATTGCGCTGCCGCGGCCCGGTTCGACCTCGACATCGAGGCGGCCCGGGCGGTGAACGTGGGAGGGACCCGGAAGATGCTCGAGCTGGCCGGAGCATGCGGGAAGCTGAAGACACTCGACTATATAGGCACCGCGTACGTGGCGGGGAAGCGAAGCGGTCTGATCCTCGAGGACGAGCTCGACATGGGGCAGGAGCACCGGAACACCTACGAGCGGAG
>Ga0316578_10000090_pt1 | contig 20868 bp, 14 predicted proteins | sample J0NA_2_FD_203076 | JGI IMG/M metagenome (GOLD analysis project Ga0316578, IMG submission 203076) | Rhizosphere microbial communities from salt marsh grasses in Alabama, United States - J0-2_160517rDrC | ecosystem: Host-associated > Plants > Roots > Rhizosphere | place: USA: Alabama | collected... | reverse complement strand
TAGTACATTTTTTCACCACAGCGCACACAGAGTTCACAGAGATTTTATAATTTTAGTTTTTATCTATCTCGGTGTTCTCTGTGATCTCCGTGGTAAATTAAAATCCGCAATCCGCAATCCGCAATCAGAGGACTCCTTCCAGCAAGGCCTCCACCTTGCACAAAATCTGATCGTCCTCATACCAGTTGAGTTGAATGGCCTTGGCCGGACACTCCGCGCAACAGATGCCGCAACCGTGGCACAGGGCTTCATCGATTTCACTGACACCATCGGCATTAATCTTGGGAACATCAAACGGACATGAGCGCACACAAATGAGGCAGGAAGCACATTTTTCAGGTGCGACCTTGGCGACGACAGCCGACAGGGTCAGCGCGGGCTGGGACAGAAATGTAATGGCTCTGCCGGCAGCAGCGTTGGCCTGCGAAATCGTTTCGGACAAAAGTTTGGGGCTGTGAGCCGTGCCGCAAACAAAGATTCCCTCCGTGGCCATGTCTACCGGCCTTAACTTGACATGCGCTTCCATGAAATAGCCTTCCGGTGTGCGGGCCAGTTTGAGAATGGAGGAAAGCTCCTCGGTGTCTTCAGCCTGCATGCCGGCACTGAGCACCAGCAGATCGGCATCGACCGTCAAGGGCCGATTTAAAATGTGATCGTTAAAAGTGACCTTGACGCCGGCATCGGATTTTTCGACCACCGGCGGATCCTCCGCATCAAAACGGAAGAAAAGGACCCCTTTCTGCCTGGCTTTGGTGTAATAATCTTCCAGCAGGCCGTATGTTCGAATATCGCGGTAAAGCACGTAAACGTTCATATCGGGGTTGAGCTCTTTTAGATGCAGCGCATTTTTTACAGCCGTCTGGCAACAGATCCTCGAACAATTCGGATTTTCCTCATTGCGGGATCCAACACACTGGATCATAACCACTTCCTTCGGATCATCGAGCTGTCCCTGTTCCATTCGTTCGGCCAGCTCCAGCTGGGTCAACACGCGTTGGTCCTGTCCGTAAAGAAATTCTTTGGGGCGGTACTCGTGGGCGCCCGTTGCCAGGATGACCACACCGTGGTCGATCTTGCGCGAATACATCCCGGGACCGACCAAAAGCTCGGTGGTGAAATTACCTTGGAAGCCGGAAAACCCGACAATCAGTGAGCGGGTTAGAACCTGAATTTTGGGGTGCGACGTTACATTTTGAATCAGATCTTTCAGGTAATCATCGACTTTTGCGCCCTCGATGGTCGCCGTCAGCCGTTTGGCCAGACCCCCGAGCGCATCTTCCTTTTCCACCAGGACAACTTCATACCCCTGGCCGGCCAGCCCTAAAGCCGCATTCATGCCGGCCACTCCTCCGCCGATGACCAGACCTCTCTGAACCACCGGAATTTTCTTTTCTTCGAGGGGAATCAGGGTATCGGCCCGAGCGACCGACATGCGCACCAGATCCTTGGCCTTGGCGGTCGCCTGCTCCTTGGTCTGGGCGTGAACCCATGAGTCCTGATTGCGAATGTTGGCCATTTCAAAAAGGTATTTGTTGAGACCGCAGCTCTCCATGGTATCCTGGAAAATCGGTTCATGGGTCTTGGGGCTGCAGGCCGCAACGACCACCCGGTTTAAGCCCTGCTCTTCGATGATCTCTTTCATCTTGTCCTGTGAATCCTGGGAGCAGGTGAACAGATTCTGGGTTGCAAAGGTCACGTTGGGTAAATTCTTGGCATATTCTTCCACCGCTGCGACATCTACCACGCTGGAGATGTTCACACCGCAATTGCAGACAAAAACGCCGATGCGTGATTCCTGTCCGGTTACATCGACTTCATCCGGCTTCTCGACGCTGCGCGTGAGTGTATTGCGGACCTCGGCCAAACGGGAGCCGGCGGCGCAGGCCGCCGCACTGGCTTCGATAACCGAGCTGGGAATGTCCTTGGGTTCCTGGAACACGCCGCAGGCGTATACCCCGGCGCGGGACGTCTCGATGGGGTTAAACGGATGGGTGACCGCAAAGTTGGAGTCATTCAGCTCGACACCGATCCTTTCGGCCAGCTCGACGGTGGACGGCGGTACCTGCAGGCCCACTGAAAGCACGACCATGTCGAATTCTTCAATCTGCAGCCGGCCGGTATCGTCCATATACCGAATGCTCAGATTCCCGGTGTCGCGGATTTCGTCCAGCGAATGGATGCGCGATTTGATGAAACGGATTCCCGCATCTTTGGCGCGGTTGTAATATTTTTCATAATCCTTGCCGAAGGTGCGGATATCCATATTGAAAATAACGCAATCCAGGCCTTCGCCGGCATGTTCCTTGGCGATCATCGAATCCTTGCAGGCATACATGCAGCACACCGACGAACAATAGCTGTTGCCGCACTGGTTGCTATCCCTGGAACCGACGCACTGCAGCCAGGCGATTTTTTGCGGTTCCCTGTCATCCGAAGGCCGCTTCAAATGCCCCATGGTGGGCCCCGAAGCGCTCAGGATTCTTTCAAACTCCAGGCTGGTGACGACGTTGGGGCTGGCTTTGTAATGATATACGTTTTCCAGGGGGGAAGGATCATAAGGTTCGCTGCCGGGACACAAAACCACGGAACCAATTTCCAGATCGAGAATTTCTTCCTGCTGGCTGTGGTCAATGGCATTGGCCAGGCAGGCCTCCACGCACTGGTAACATTCACAGCAATAGCCGCAATTCAGGCAGCGCGCCGCCTCTTTCTGACCGGCGGCTTCTTCATAGCCCAGCTCCACCTCGGAAAAGTTGCCCCGGCGCTTTTCCACCGGCAGCTCCGGCATGCGGGCGCGTGGCATGCGGGGCTCTTCATCTGGCACCGGTCGGTAACACGGATCTTCATAAACGACCGGTTCCCGGCCCTCGGCCATGTCGCGACCTTCAATATAGCGCAGGATGGATTCGGCGGCTTCCTTGCCGGCACCGATCGCCCCGATGGCCACCCAGGGGCCGGATTGCAGGTCACCGCCGGCAAAGACACCCTCGTATTCAGTGGCAAAAGTTACCGCGTCAACTTCGACGGTGCCCCAGCGCGAGATATTCAATCCGGTCACATCTTCGATAGCGGACAGGTCAGGCCGCTGTCCGATGGCCGGGATCAATTGATCGATCTCGATTTCATATTCACTGCCGGGAATCGGTATCGGCCGTTTGCGGCCCGAAGAATCCGGTTCACTCAGTTCCATGCGGATGCAGCGCAACCCGACGACTTTACCATCTCGGGTCAGCACTTCCTGGGGTGCGGAAAGATAGGTGATTTGAGCGCCCTCATCCTCGGCCGCCTGGATTTCTTCCTCCCAGGCCGGCATCTCAGCGCGCGTCCGGCGATAAATAATGTGAACCTCGCCGGTTCCCATCCGAAGCGCGGCACGGGCGACATCGATCGCCACATTACCGCCGCCGATAATCGCCACTTTTTGCCCGACCTCGGTTTTGCCGGTCAGATTGGTTTCTCTCAGAAAATCGACACCCTGACGCACGCCGCTGACCTTTTCACCGGGAATGCCCAGTTCGATACCCTTGTGCGCTCCCAATGCCAGGTAAACCGCTTTGTATCCGTCATTGAGTAAATCTTCCACCGTCAAATCGGGTCCCAGCGGTGTGCTGGTCTTGATTTCCACCCCCAGATTCGTGATGACTTCGATTTCCTGATCGATTATTTCACGCGGCAACCGATGGGCCGGGATACCGACCCTGAGCATGCCGCCGGCTTCGGGCAGGCCTTCGTAAATGGTGGATAAAATCCCCTTTTTCGCCAGGTGATAGGCACAGGAAAGGCCCGCCGGACCGGAGCCGATAATCGCGACCTTTTCCTTGCGTGGCGGCGCACACGCGATCTCTATTTTGCGGCAGTCATACTGGTCGGCAGCCAGACGTTTCAGGTCGCGAATGGCGACCGATTCATCGACATCACAGCGGCGGCAGGCGTCTTCACACCCATGCGGGCAAATCCGGCCCAGGACACCGGGCAGCGGCAGATCCTGCATGATAATTTCCAGGGCTTCTTTGTATTTGCCCATCTTGACCATGTTGACGTAGCCTTGAACGTTCAGACCGCCGGGACATGCCAGGCGGCACGGCGCTTTATCGCCCTTTTCGATGGCAAAAGCCCCGGGAATTGCCTGGGCATATTGTTTATAGGTTGCTTTTTTAGCAGCAAGATTTTCCTGATATTCATCCGGAAGATCTACGGGGCAGACCTTGGTACACTCACCGCAGCTGGTGCATTTGGCAAGGTCAATGTAGCGAGGATTTTTGCGAATCCGGGCCTTGAAGCTTCCCGATTCACCGTCCAGTGCAAGCAGTTCGCTTTCGGTTAAAAGTTCAATGTTTAAGTGCCGGCCGACCTCGACCAGTTTGGGCGAGATAATTCACATGGCACAGTCATTTGTGGGAAAGGTCTTGTCCAGCTGGGACATTAAACCGCCGATGGCGGAGGACTTTTCCACCAGATAAACATAGTATCCTGCGTTGGCCAGATCCAGAGCGGATTGCATTCCTGCGATACCGCCACCGAGGACCATGACAGAACCCACTTTGCGGGTATCATCCATTTCGTCTTTCCTTTAAGTGTATTGCAGTATTTCGGGAAGTTTGTGTTCCCAGCCGAGAGTGCTCAGCAGAACACCGTCGAAGCCTTCCTGTTTTAATGTTGTCACCAGTTCCCCGGCGATTTGAATACATTCGCGCACCTTGTCAGGAGATTTGCGGATGCGTTCAATCAGCCCTTCGGGAACATATACGTCTGGCATATTTTGTGTGATGTAACGGGCCATCCCTAAAGATTTTAGCAGCAGCACCGTCGGAATGATAATGACTTTCTTGCGGTCCACCCGCTTCATGAAGGGTTTCAGACTGGCAACATCAAACAGGGGTGGCGTGATAAAAAAACTTGCACCGGCTTCAATTTTTTTGTTCATTTCTTCCAGTTCCAGTTCGGGAGATTTGCCTTTGGCCCCGGCATTGACCGTTGAACCGACCAGAAACTCGGGGGATCCGGCTATCTCAATGCCAGCCATATCGCGTCCCTTTTGCAGGCCCTGGATAACCTGCAGCAATTCGAATATGTCGATATCATATACCGCACGCGCCTTGTGGTGGTCTCCATAGCTGGGATCCTGGCCGGTAACCGCCATGACATTGCCGATGCCGCAAGCGTAAGCTGCCAGAAGGTCGGCCTGCAAAGCAATCCGGTTGCGGTCACGACAGCATACCTGGACGACGGCCTCGAGTTTCTGGCTTTGCAATACCATGGCAGCGCCCAATGAACTCATCCGCATAACGGCATTGCTCATCTCGGGCACCACAAACGCGTCCACATGGTCCTTGGCCCTTTTGGCATTGGCAACCATCTGGGAGATGTCCACCCCTTTGGGTGGCTCTATTTCCGCCAAGATGGCAAATTCTCCGGCCGCGAACCTGCGTTTTAGCTGCATTTTATTCCTCCGCTTTGCGATTTTAAAGCCAGTTCCAGACACTTAGATGAAGTGCTTATATAGACGTTTTGCATCCTGATTTCAACATTTTTTTTATGACGGGTTTAGTATAGTTTTATGATGGGTTTGATAAGGATTGAATACAGAAGCCCGAATAGGCTACAACGACTTTAATACCATCTACATTTTGAATTGCATTCAGACAATAAGAGGCGGTTATCCTTGACATTATTTGCGCGGTTATGATATTTCAACACCTTTTGGTTTGCGGACGGAAACCGAAAACCGTACAATCCGGCAGCAGCCGGAATAATCTTTGAGCAAACAGGATGAATACCATGAGCAAAGATGCTGCAGTAGGATCGGTTATGGTCATCGGGGGCGGTATCAGCGGAATGCAGGCGGCACTCGATTTGGCTGAATCCGATTATTATGTTTACTTGGTGGAAAAATCGGCCGCCATCGGCGGTCTGATGTCCCAGCTGGACAAGACCTTTCCGACCAATGATTGTGCCATGTGAGTTATCTCGCCCAAACTGGTCGAGGTCGGCCGGCACTTAAATATTGAATTACTGACCACCACTGAACTCTTTGATCTCAAAGGTCATCCGGGTAACTTCACTGCCACAGTAAGGCAGCAGCCCCGCTTTGTGGACCTGGCAAAATGCACCAGCTGCGGAGAGTGTGCGAAAGTCTGCCCGATCACCCTGCCCAATGAGTACGATGAGGGTCTTGCGGAACGCAAAGCGATTTACAAGCAATATCCCCAGGCGATTCCGGGGGCTTTCGGAATCAGCAAACGCGGCACAGCCCCTTGCAAGGCGACCTGTCCGGCCCACGTAAGTATCCAGGGCTACATTGCCCTAATCAACGAGGGCAAATATCGCGAAGCGCTGGAATTGTTCAAGGAGGATCACCCCTTTCCCGGTATTTGCGGTCGGGTATGCCACCATCCCTGCGAGGAGATATGCACCCGCAACGACGTTGACCAACCCCTGGCAATTCGGGAATTGCACCGCTTTCTGGCCGACTGGGAATTGAGCCAGGAGACGCCGTATATCCCTGAAGTGGCTGAAGCGCGGGAAGAAAAAGTGGCCATTGTGGGCTCGGGCCCGGCGGGATTGACGGCGGCCTACACCCTTGCCAGGCAAGGCTATGCGGTGACGATTTTCGAAAAATTGCCGGTTGCCGGCGGCATGATGGCGGTGGGCATACCTGAATACCGTTTGCCCAGAAATATTCTTCAGAGCGAAATCAAAACGATCGAGCAAATGGGCGTCACCATTCAGACCGGTGTTACTTTCGGCAAAGACATTACGTTGGACAGCCTTAAAGCGCAGGGCTTTTCGGCTCTTTTTTTAGCCATCGGCCTGCACGGCGGACGAAACCTTGGCGTGGCAAACGAAGATATCGAAGGTGTCCTGCAGGGCGTTGATTTTTTACGTGACACCGCCATGGGCAAAGATGTTCCCATCGGTGACGATGTCATCGTCGTTGGCGGCGGTAATGTCGCCATCGATGTCGCCCTGACGGCGAAACGCAAAGGTGCCAAGAAAGTCACTCTGGTTTGTCTGGAAAAACGCGAGGAGATGCCCGCCTGGGAGCATGAAATCCAGGAAGCGCTGGAAGGGGAAATTGAGATCATTAACAGTTTCGGACCCAAGGCATTTTTTATTGATAAAAGCGACAGGGTCTCCGGCATCGAATTTAAAACCTGCACCGCCGTATTCGACGCAGAAGGTCGTTTCCGTCCCACCTATGATGAAAATGAATGTCAACCGGTATTCGGCGATACGGTGATCGTTTCCATCGGCCAGAGTACGGACCTGGCGTTTATCAAAGAACAGGGCATCGCCACCTCACGCGTGGGCGGACTGGAGGCCGATCCCATAACCCTGCAAACGCCCATTGACTGGGTGTTTGCCGGCGGTGATGCGTTTTACGGTCCCAAGTCGGTGGTAGACGCCGTTTCCTGCGGCAAGGAAGCCGCCGAAAGCATTCACCGGTTCATCAACGGGTTGGACTTGAATTCAGGCCGTGAGAAGAAATGGGAATTTGAAAAACCGGATGTATCCCTGGAATCCCAAAAACTGAGAACCCCGGTTCGATGCCTGGATCCAGCCGCCCGGGAGTGTAACTTTCTTGAGGTTTCTTTCGGTTATAATGAGGCTGAAGCGAAAGCAGAAGCCGACCGCTGTTTACGCTGCGGCATTTGTTCCGAGTGCTATCAGTGCGTCAAGGCCTGCCTGGCTGAAGCCATCGATCATACCCAGCTGCCCGTCGAAAAACAAATCAAGGTTGGATCGGTCATTCTGGCCGCCGGCACCGATACTTACGATCCTTCGCCCTTAAAAGAATTCTATCGCTACGGCACCAATCCTAACGTAATGACCAGCCTTGAATTCGAGCGGATTCTGAGCGCCTCGGGCCCGACCATGGGGCATCTGGTGCGGCCCTCTGATCAAAAGGAACCCCAAAAGATCGCCTGGCTCCAGTGTGTCGGTTCCAGAGATACCAATAAATGTGGTAACGGCTATTGTTCATCGGTGTGCTGCATGTATGCCATCAAGGATGCCATGATTGCCAAGGAGCATTCCAGCAGTGATCTGGATTGCGCTATTTTTAATATGGACATTCGCACCTTCGGCAAAGATTACGAGAAATACTATCTGCGGGCAAAGGATCGTGAAGGTATTCGTTTTATCAAGTCCCGAATCCATACCATCTATGATGATCCCCAGACCCGGGATCTTCGCCTCGTTTTCGCGGACGAAAATGGTCAGATGGCCGAAGAGACCTTTGACATGGTGGTTTTGTCCGTTGGCCTGGAGGTTTCGAAATCTACCATCGAGCTTGCCGGAAGGCTGGGTTTAGATCTGAATAAATACAATTTTATCGATACCGAGCCGTTTTCACCGGTGGCGACGTCCCGACCGGGGATTTACACATGCGGCATCCTTCAGGGACCCAAAGACATTCCCTCGTCTGTAACGGAAGCCAGCGCTGCGGCCAGCGCTGCGGGCACTGACGTGGCTGCAGCGCGGGGCAAGGATACCAAGGTCCTGGAAATCCCCGACGAGATTGATATCAGCGAAGAAGAAGCGCGAATCGGTGTTTTTGTGTGTAACTGCGGCATCAACATCGGTGGGGTGGTCGATGTGCCGGCTGTCAAGAAATTCGCCGAAGGCCTTCCGCAGGTCGTTTTCGCCGATGAAAACCTTTTTACCTGCAGCCAGGATACCCAGGATAAGATCAAGGATAAAATCAAGGAAGAAAAACTGAACCGGGTGGTGGTGGCCTCCTGCAGCCCCAAAACCCACGCCCCCATGTTCATGGAAACGCTGGAAGCCTGCGGCCTGAACAAGTACCTGTTTGAAATGGCCAACATTCGCAACCAGGATTCATGGGTACATGCCAACAATCCGGATATCGCCACTGCAAAAGCCAAAGATCTGGTTCGGGCGGCCGTGGCCCGCGCTGCCACCCTGAGACCGCTGCATGAAAAGGTGATTCCGGTGACTAAAAAAGCCCTGGTCATCGGGGGCGGAATTGCCGGTATGAATGCTGCCCTGGATTTGGCCAATCAGGGATTCGAATCGACGATTATTGAAAAAGCATCCAAGCTGGGCGGCATGGCGCATAAGCTCCACCACACCATCGAGGGCGCCGACATTCGCGCTTATCTCGATCAGCTGATTGGCAAGGTCGATAGCGGGGAAAAAATAGAAGTTCTGACCGATGCCCGGGTGGTTGGCTTCGAAGGATTTCAGGGCAATTTTATCACCGAGGTGGCGATTGGCTCTGACCAGGAAACGCGAACCATCAACCACGGTGTTATAATTGTTGCCACCGGCGGCCGGGAATATCAGCCCACCGAATACCTTTACGGCCAGAATGATCGGGTTATTACCCAGGTGGAATTGAGTGATAGGCTCGAGGAAAAAGGCGCATCGGATCTATCCAGCGTGGTCATGATTCAATGCGTGGGTTCAAGAAACGAGGAAAATCCGAACTGCTCGCGCATTTGCTGCCAGAGTGCGGTTAAAAATGCCCTGCATATAAAACGCTTGAATCCGGATGCGCAGGTTTATGTGCTCTACCGGGATATGCGCACGTATGGTCTGCTGGAAGACTATTACACTGAAGCCCGCAAGCAGGGGGTTATCTTCATTCGCTTTGATTCCGATCACCCGCCGCAGGTTGAGCAATCACCCGAAGGGATTCTGGTGACGATCAAAGATCATATTCTGCAAAGAGAGGTGCAAATTCAGTGCGAACTGCTGGCATTGAGCGCAGGAGTTGTGGCGGAAGATACCGAAGCGTTGAGCAAGGTCATGAAACTGAATCGCAATCCCGAGGGTTTTTTCATTGAAGCACATGTCAAGCTGCGACCCGTTGATATGGGCAGCGACGGTGTTTTTCTTTGTGGGATGGCCCACGGTCCGAAGCTGATATCGGAAACCATTGCGCAGGCCCAGGCGGCGGCCTCCCGTGCCACAACGTTTTTGGCCAAAGATACCATCAGGCTGTCGGCCATTACCGCCAAGGTCGACACGGAACATTGCGTCAAATGCCTGACCTGTGTCCGATCGTGTCCTTTCGGGGTTCCGGCGTTCAACACTGAAGAAGGCGTCATCGAAATCGATGAAGCCCTGTGCCACGGCTGCGGCATATGCGCCGGGGTTTGCCCCCGTGAGGCGATCGAATTGAGTTTTTACGAGGATGAACAGATCATCTGTAAAATTGATGCCTTGCTTGCAGGAGGATGATAATGAGCGACTTTGAGCCCAATATTCTGGCTTTTTGCTGCAATTATTGAGGGTACTCAGCAGCGGACCTGGCAGGTTCCATGCGACTTCAATACCCTTCTAATGTAAAAATTATCAGAGTTCCCTGCAGCGGGAAAGTGGATGTACGGCACCTGCTGCGGGCGATCCAGCAGGGTGCTGACGGCGTGTATGTCGTTGGGTGCCTGGAAGGCACCTGTCACTATAATGAAGGCAATTATCGAGCTCGCGAACGGGTTGACTATGTGAAAACACTGCTCGAAGAAATCGGTCTGGAAGGCGATCGGGTCCGGATGTACAATCTTTCATCCGGTGAAGGGCCGACCTTTGTTGCCTATGCCAACGAGATGACGGATCTGATCCGGTCTCTGGGACCTAACCCTTTAAACCAAAGAAAACATGGCAAAGAAGGATAAAAAAGCAGGGGGATAATCATGGCAAAAGATATCATAGCACTGGGCGGTAAGAAAAAAAGCACGTTAATGGATGAGGTCAAGAAACTCATACCTGATGGCGGCAATCTGAACCTGTGTCTCACTTGCGGGGCCTGTTCTTCCGGCTGCCCGGCCACCGGTCTGGAAGGGTTGGACCCCCGCAAATTTTTGCGCATGGCGGCGCTGGGTATGGACGATGAGATCCTGAAGTCCGACTGGCCCTGGATGTGCACCATGTGCCAACGCTGCATCTACGTTTGCCCGATGAAAATCGACATACCGCTGTTGGTTTACAATGTCCGCGGCATGAGACCCCGGGAAGAGCGGCCCAAGGGAATTCTGGGTTCCTGCGACATGGCGCTGAGAAATGACAGCTGCAGCGCCATGGGAGCCAGCCCGGAAGATTTTCAATTCGTGGTGGAGGACGTCCTGGAAGAATATCAGGAGGCCCAGCCGGAGTTTAAAGACATGCAGGCTCCCATCGACAAGCAGGGAGCTGAATTCATTCTGAATCAAAATTCCAGGGAACCGGTCACCGAACCCGACGAAATGGTCCCGCTGTGGAAGATCCTGCATCTGGCCGGGGCAGACTGGACATACGGCAGCAAGGGCTGGGGGGGTGAAAACTACTGCATGTTCCTCTCCGACAACGAAGCCTGGGAGCACATTACGCGCACGGCAGCCAAACAGGCCGATGACCTGGGCTGTAAGGTTTTTCTCAATACCGAGTGAGGGCACGTCACCTTCTCAGTCCTGGCAGGACTGAAAAAATTCAACATCGAGCACAATTTTGTCGTCAAGAACATCTATGAATACTATGCCAAATGGGTCCGCGAGGGAAAGCTCAAGGTCAATTCCGACTGGAACAAGGATCTGAAAATTAAGTTTACGGTGCAGGACCCCTGTCAGATCGTGCGCAAGAGCTATGGGGATCCGATCGCCGAGGATCTGCGCTTCGTGGTCAAGTCCGTTGTTGGTGAAGAAAATTTTATTGATATGGAGCCCAACCGGTCTAACAATTATTGTTGCGGCGGCGGCGGCGGTTTCCTCCAGTCCGGTTTCAAGGACCAGCGCCTGCAGTTCGGCAAGCTAAAGGATGACCAGATTCAGAAAACCGGCGCGGATTATTGCATCGCCGGCTGTCATAACTGCCACGCTCAGATTCACGAGCTCAGCGAGCATTACGGCGGGAACTACGGGGTGGTTCATATGTGGACCCTCATCTGCCTTTCACTTGGGATTCTGGGTCCGAACGAAAGGGCGTACCTGGGAGACGACCTCAAAGACGTTCTGGTTTTTCATCCCGAGACGGAAATGTAAAGCGGGCATTGCGCTTAATCGCGTGATGATGCACATCGCTCGATTGAGGTCATCGCGGTCTGTACACAGGAGGAAATATGATTGTTGCCAAAAGGAAACCTTTTGAGGAAATAATGAGCCTGCTCAAGGGACATAAGAAGGTTCTGACCGTCGGGTGCGGGACTTGCGTGGCCGTGTGTCTGGCAGGCGGTGAAAAAGAGGTTGATGTCTTAAATGCCGAGTTGGATATGGCCCGCAAACTAAAAGACGATCCCATCGAACTGGGTGCTAAAACGGTTGAAAGGCAATGCGATCGAGAATACCTGGCCGAGCTGGATGATCTGGCCAAAGACTATGAAGCCATCATCTCGATGGCCTGTGGTGTCGGTATTCAGTTTCTGGCGGAAAGATTTCCGGAAATACCCGTTTATCCCGCCGTGGACACCTGCGGCTTGGCGGTCAATCAGGCGGTGGGATGGTATGAAGAACGGTGCCGATCCTGCAGCAGCTGCGTACTGGGGCTGACCGGCGGGATCTGTCCGGTCACCATGTGCGCCAAGGGACTTTATAACGGCCCGTGCGGCGGAACCAACCAGGGCAGCTGTGAGATCAATCCGGAGCAGCCCTGCGCCTGGCACATGATCTATGAGCGCCTGGAAAAACAGGGGCGGCTGGACTGTATTTTAAAAATAACCCCGGCGGTAGACTGGCACAACCAGGTGCCGCGCACCCTGATTCAGCCCGGTTACAAGAAACCGGAAAAGGAAGAGGACACCGGTAAAGGATCGTAACCCTAATATTGCGGGAGGTTGAACAAGCTTACCATGAGCGCAAACAAAACCGATATGAAGGCAGGCAGTAATTTGGAGAGGATTTTGAAGGCGGGCCAATTTGCATTTACCGGTGAACTGGGGCCGCCGCGCGGCACCAGTGCCGAGGAGGTTAGGGAAAAGGCCTCGCATTTAAAAGGCAACGTGGATGCGATCAATATCACCGACAACCAGACTTCCGTCGTGCGCATGTCAAGCTGGGCGGCTTCCCTCATTCTGATTCAGGAAGGCCTGGAGCCCAATTACCAGATGGTGTGCCGGGATCGCAATCGTCTGGCCATGCAGAGCGATATTCTGGGGGCCTATGCGCATGGCATTCGCAATATGTTATGTCTTTCCGGGGACCACCAGCAGTTTGGCGACCATCCGACGGCCAAAGGTGTCTTTGACATTGACTCCATGCAGCTGGTCCATATGGTCAAAACCATGCGGGATGAGGGCAAGTTTATGAGCGGTGAAGACATCGCCGAACCGCCGCAAATATTTATCGGAGCTGCCGCCAATCCCTTTGCAGAGCCTTTTCGCTGGCGGGTGCACCGCCTGGCCAAGAAAGTCGAGGCCGGTGTGGATTTTATCCAGACCCAATGTATCTACAATATGGAAAAATTTCGCGAATGGATCAAACAGGCCAACGATATGGGGCTGACCGAAAAAGTTTATATTCTGGCCGGAGTGACGCCCATGAAAAGCGTCGGTATGGCCAGATATATGCAGTCCAAGGTCCCTGGAATGGATGTTCCGGCATCCGTTATTAAACGGCTGCAGGGTGCCGGCAAAGGCAAAGTGGCCGAAGAGGGCATCAAAATCGCCTGTGAGCAAATCGAAGAGTTTAAGGAAATGAAAGGTATCGCCGGTGTTCATCTGATGGCCATCGAGTGGGAACACAGAGTGCCGGAAATCGCTGAACGGGCAAAGGTCCTGCCTAGACCCAATGGTAAATAAAACCCATTTATAAAAAAAATCGATTCAAAACCCTGCCTCTTTTTAATGAGACAGGGTTTTTTTATTCACTGAAAACGATAATATAAAAATTCATAATGGGTGTTTATCGGGCATCTACTTTCTATTTGAAACCAGCAAATTCCATATTCAGGTTCGTAGTCTACAAAAAAATTTAAGCGCAAAAATGTGTGTATTTGCACTGACGAATCTGCAGGTTCAGTAGCCGCAAATGACGAATGGTTTTTACCTGTGTCGGGCCATGCTTTAGCATCCTCCAAAAACCCTTGTGATATCCATTTGAAACATGTACTTTTAGTCGAGTTGAATTTATGGCAAAATCCGGCGCTGAAATCGTGCCAAATTTTGTTCGAGAAAACTTATTATTCTAAGGGAGAAATTATGAAAAGGTGGTTTTTTATTATATTACAACTTGTTCTATTTTGTATCATTATCTCAGCAAATGCGGAGGAGGTGGATAGAATTATGCAATTAACATCCCCAAGTTTTGAGAATCAGAAGCGTATTGCTAAAAAGTTTACATGTGATGGAGAGAATATTTCCCCTGCATTGGAATGGTCGGCTGTTCCAGAGGGAACCAAGAGTTTTGCGTTAATTGTTGACGATCCTGATGCTCCTGATCCTGCCAATCCGAGAATGACGTGGGTTCATTGGGTTCTTTATAATATTCCAGCAACGGTTAGCTCCTTGCCGGAAAGTGTAAAAGATAAGGATCTCCCCAAAGGAACATTGCAAGGCCTTAATGATTGGAAAAAAACAGGCTACGGGGGGCCATGTCCGCCCATAGGTAAACACCGATATTTTCATAAGCTTTATGCATTGGATATTGTTCTTCCGGACCTCAAGCGCCCAACAAAGGCAAAACTCGAAAAAGCTATGGATGGGCATGTTCTTTCTAAGGCAGAGTTGATTGGATTATATCAGCGACAATAGTTGCAAAGGTAAAAATAGACAGCAATATGAAAATCTGCTCGATTTTACATTCCGGCTATTTAAATTCAACTTTTAAATTTTTATGGATTTCTTAAAAGATCTATAAGTATCTATAGTTTCTGAATGTATACTCATTTCTTATTTACACCTTAAAATAGCGTTATTCTCGCCGATTATTTATCCAATTTATCCATTAGTGCTTTGTAATTTATACATAAACAGATTTAATTATTTTTTGACTTTGTGCTTGACAGATGGGAACAACGTCTGGTAAAAAATGAATGAACATTCATTCATTATTGGTTTTTGAAAGGGTCTCATGGTGAAGACAGCAACGAACCGGATAGAAAAAAATCATAAATATCATCAGATTCTCGAAGCGGCGGTTAAGGTTTTTGCCAGGCAGGGATTTCACCAGTCCACCGTTGCCCAGATTGCCAAAGAAGCCGGCGTCGCCGACGGTACCATCTATTTGTATTTTAAAAATAAAGACGACATCCTGGTTCAATTTTTCAGTTTTCGGGCCAAACAGGTATTTGAATCCTTCCGGGAGGAGGTCGATCGGGCTGAAACCAGCTTTGATAAATTAAGGAATCTTGTGCGGCGCCATCTTGCCGAATTTCAGCGTGACAGAGACGGAGCGGTAGTCTACCAGGTGGAAACCCATCAGAACAGCCGCCTGGCGGAAGCGCAAATTAAGGAAATGTCCAAAATGTATCGGGATCTCATCTCCGAAATTATCGAGCAGGGCCAGCAGGAGGGTACGATTCGCAAGGATCTCTATGTCGGATTGGTCAAACGCTTTATCATCGGCGCTGTGGATGAAGTCATCAACACCTGGCTGCACTCAAACGGGGAATACGATCTGGTTTCGATGGCCGATCCACTGGTCGAACTGTTTATGAAAGGTATCGGCAGTCCTCAGCGTTCCGGCCAAAAAACAATGGCAGGCAATTCAGCTTAATATAAACACACAATCTCTAAGCGTTTAAAGGAGAAAGAAATGGCACAATTTATTGCAGACCGCAGGGATGTCGACTTTGTTTTGCATGAACAGCTAAACATTGCGGACCTGAGCAAACATGAAAAGTATGCAGAATTTAACAAAAAAACCATTGACCTGATTGTATCTGAAGCCCGCAACCTGGCTGTCAAAGAGATTTTGCCGACCCAGATAGACGGCGACCGCGAGGGCGCCCGCTTTGAAGGAGGCAACGTGACGGTTCCGGAATCATTCCATAAGGCCTGGGATCTCCTTAAGGAAGGCGAATGGATCGCCCTTTCCGATGACGCGGAATGGGGCGGCCAGGGAATGCCGACGACCCTTTCTCTGGCTGCCAACGACTATTTTGTTGGCGCCAATTTAGCTTTTATGGTCTATCCCGGCTTGACCCACGGTGCCGGACGGTTGATTCGTACATTTGGCACGGCCCGGCAAAAAAAGCTTTATTTAAAAAAGATGTTTACCGGGGATTGGACCGGCACCATGATGTTGACCGAACCCGAAGCCGGATCGGATGTGGGCGCATTGACGACCTCGGCAGTTAAAAATGACGACGGCACGTATTCGATAACCGGCAACAAAATTTTTATTTCAGCGGGTGAACATGATCTGGCCGAGAATATCATTCATCCGGTGCTGGCCCGCATTGAAGGCGCGCCGGAAGGCACCAAGGGGATCTCGCTGTTTCTGGTGCCCAAAATCCGGGTAAATGACGATGGCAGCCTGGGTGAATTTAATGATGTGGTTTGCACCGGGATAGAAGAAAAAATGGGCATCCACGGAACTGCCACCTGTTCGCTGTCGCTCGGCAGCAAAGGCAACTGTCAGGGCACGCTGCTGGGTGAGGAAAATAAGGGCATGCGAGCGATGTTCCAGATGATGAATGAAGCCCGTTTGCTCGTAGGACTCCAGGGACTGGCATGTGCCAGCTCCGCATACCTATACGCTGTTAACTACGCGCGTGAACGGGTGCAGGGCCGGCATCTTTTAAAGGTTGAGGAAGACGGTGCCCCCTCGGTGCCCATCATTGAGCATCCCGATATTCGGCGGGTGTTATCGACGATGAAAGCCTATGTCGAAGGAATGCGCAGTTTGCTATATTATATAGCATTTTGCGCAGACAAGATTCGAGTCAGCGAAAAAGAGGAGGAAAAGGCCAAATATCAGGGTATAATTGACCTGTTGATTCCTATCGGCAAGGGATATGTTACGGATAGAGCATTCGATGTCTGCCACCTGGGAATGCAGGTATACGGCGGCTACGGCTATATTAAAGATTACCCCATGGAACAGCTGCTGAGGGACTGTCGCATTAGCCAGATTTACGAAGGGACGAATGGTATTCAGGCTATGGATCTATTGGGCCGCAAGCTCGGCATGAACAAGGGCAAACCGATCATGGATCTTCTGGGGGAGGTCCAGCAGACGATTGCGGCAGCCAAGTCGATTTCAAACCTGGAAGCGCTGTCCGCCAAAGTGGAGGCGGCGGTCAACAAGCTGGGTGAAGTGGCGCTTCATATCGGCCAAACCGCCATGTCAATGGATACCCGCATGATTGCTTTTGCCCATGCCTATTCCTTTATGGAGGTCTTCGGTGATGTGGTCTTTGCCTGGCTGCTGCTCTGGCGGGCTTCAATTGCGGCTCAAAATCTGGAAGACGGTGCCAGGAAAAAAGACGTGGCCTTTTATGAAGGCCAGATCAAAAGTGCTGAATTTTTTTCGCATTCGATTTTACCGGTCGGTCTCGGTAAAATGGATGTGATTTTAGGATCCGGTAGTGAGGCGGTTGATATTTCAGCAGATGCTTTCGGGGGCAAGTAGTTTATGTTCAGAATTCAGACGACAGAGGTCAGAAGACAGATATCAAGGGTCGGATGAAGGATGAAAACCAGAAGGGCAGTCTTTGATTCTATTTAGCGCATAAAAGTCCGAGGCTGTCAGAGACCAGCAATCAGAGGTCGGAACCCTTGAATCCTTGAACGTTTAAGTGCTCAGATATTGCAGGGCAGACGATTTAGCTTCAAAAGCCCTTTGAAACGATTCTGTTTTCTGACATCTGTCCTCTGACTTCTGACACCTTATATGAGTTGCCTGATGGTGATATTTTTGATATGCATGCTCCCTTAGTTTGGATGATGTCAATTATAAATCATTGATAAACTTGCTGATAAATCTCCCGTGAGGCGGGATCCCACGTATTAATGTTTACAACACGATGTGGGAGTGGCTTCCAGCCACGAAAACGATCAGTTAAATTACATAAGAGGGGATAAACCCAAGTAATGGAATCCGCATTGACCTCGCCGGCTGCTGCTTCGATATTCGGAATACCTGCGGTAATTTTTTCCATCTTCATACCGATTGTCGGTATCGCCATTTTTGCTTACATTATGTATCGCAGGATGAGACCCCTTTTCAAAGCCGCCCCCGATGAGCGTTTTTGCTGCATCGGGCAGCGGATCGGTCTGATTCTAAAAATCTGGCTGGCCCAGTGGCGTCATCCCCGCTACATGCTTGCCGGTGTATTACACATTCTCATATTTGCCGGCTTTATTATCCTGGGCGCACGTTCAACCCAGCTGATTATACTGGGCTTTTCCGAAAATTTTGTTTTGCCCGGATTCAGTGGCATTTTCGGCCAAGTTTACAGCGTGTTAAAAGATTACGCCGCCACCTGGGTTTTAATTGCCTGTGTCATCGCCGCTATCCGCAGGGGGATTTTTAAGCCCGGGCGATATGCCGTGCCTTCGCGTTACGGAAAAGATCATACCGCTGAAGCCATATTTGTCCTCGGCCTGATATCGACCCTGATGCTCTCGGAAAGCCTGTTTGAAGCCAGTCTGGTCGCGGCCCAGACCCAGAAGGGCCTGCATGCCGAGCTTCCGGCTCCGCTGAGCCTTGCCTGGTTTTTCAGTTATATGCTAAGCGGTTCCTCTCTGGCGGCATTGCAGAATACGCATCTGATCACCTATTTCATCCATGATCTGACCTTTTTCTTTTTCCTGTGCTTTTTACCGCTTGGCAAGCACTTCCATGTGATTACCTCCATTTTCAACGTGTTTTTCATGCGCCTTGAAAAGGGCAATGTCAAGCCCGTGCGCTACGGCATTTCCGATGAGCAACTCGATGATCTGGATTCTTTTGGCGTCAAAGTCTTTGAGGATTTTACCTGGAAGCATATTCTTGATTTTTATACCTGTGCGGACTGCGGCCGCTGTTCCGACCGCTGTCCGGCCAATGCGGTCGGACGGCCGCTGTCGCCGCGATTTATTTCCATCAAGGGCCGCGATTATGCGTTTAAGCATTATCCCCTGATCGGCAGCAATGGCGCGGCGGCCAAGCCATTGATCGGTGATATTTATGATGAGGACGAAATCTGGTCATGTACCACCTGCGGGGCCTGCGAACAGGAATGCCCTCTGGGGATTGAATACATCGATAAGATGGTGGATTTAAGGCGTGGCATGGTCGATGAAGGGCTGGTTCCCCAATCGCTACAGAAGCCACTGGGTTCACTTGAAAAACGCGGCAATCCCTGGGGCAAGATGGAGCGAAAGCGAGCGGATTGGACCAAGGCGCTTCCCGAAGGCTGCAGTGCCAAAATTCTTGAAAAGGGTGCTACAGCCGAAACCCTGTACTTTGTGGACAGTATTTCTTCATTTGATGACCGCATGCAGGAGCTTGCATGCTGCACCGCAAAAATTCTGAATGCGGCCGGAATTGATTTCGGCATTCTCGGCAAGGCCGAAAAGGACAGCGGCCATGAAGCCAGGCGTTTCGGCGAAGAGATGCTGTTTCAGGATTTAAGGGATCAAAATACGGATGCCATCCTGAATTCGGGAGCGCAACGCATTGTGACCGCCGATCCGCATGCCTTCAATGCTTTAAAAAAGGACTACGCCGATCTGCCGCCGGTGGAACATATCAGCCAGACAATTTTGCGCAGTGTCAAAACCGGCAAAATTCAACTCAAAGCCGTTGAAGATGCTTCAAAAATTTATGTCTATCATGATGCCTGCTACCTGGGCCGGCACAACAATGTCTACGATGATCCGCGACGGGCCATCGATTCGATTCCCGGAATCAAGCGGGTTGAAATGACTGAAGACTGCCGGGACCGGTCCTTTTGCTGCGGCGGCGGCGGACTGATGCTCTTTTATGAACCTGAAGAAGACCAGCGCATGGGCGTGCTGCGCGTGGAGATGGCTAAAAAGGCCGGAGCCGATGTGATTGTGACCGCCTGCCCGTTTTGTCTGGTCAACATTGAAGATGCCATCAAAGTCAGCGGTCTGGAAGGGCAGATGGAGGCGTTGGACCTTACTGAACTTGTTTCCAGGCATTTGCTATCAGAAGACAGAAGTCAGATGTCAGAAGTCAGAAGACAGGATACAGATGACGGAAATCAGAAGTAGAAATGCGCCAAGAAGGCAAATTAAAACCTTATATTTATCTGTCCTCTGTTATCTGTCCTCTGTTTTCTGTTATACGATAACCAATAACAAGTAACCAATAACGATTAACAAACACTCCGGAGGAACAATGGAAATTTTGGTTTGTGTTAAACGGGTTCCGGACACCGCTGAAAACGAAATCGAGGCTAACAGTGACGGTTCCGATATCGAACGCGATGATCTGGTTTACTCGGTAAACGAGTGGGACAATTATGCGGTCGAAGAGGCCATCCAAATCGTCGATAAAGCCGGTGGTGCGGTTACGGTGGTTTCCCTGGGGGACGAGGAATCCGAAGAGGTCGTCAGAAGAGAAATGGCCATGGGAGCCAACAATGGCATTCTGCTATCCGATGATGCCTTTGAAGGATCGGACGGAAAAGCCGTGGCCGCAATTTTAAAGGCGGTGGTCGAAAAGGGGAATTATGACCTGATCCTGACCGGTGCCCAGGCGGACGATGGTGCCGGCCAGATCGGCGGAATGCTGGCCGCCATGCTGGATTTGCCCTATGCATCGGTGGTAAACTCCATCGAGGTTTTAAGCGACAGCCAGCTTAAAGTCGGTCGCGAAATCGAGGGCGGCAATCAGGAAATGAACGAAATTACGCTTCCCTGTGTGCTTTCAATCCAGACCGGTATCAACGAACCCCGCTATGTCGGGATACGCGGCATCCGCAAAGTCGCTTCAGTGGACATACCGGTGTGGGGCGCATCTGATCTTGGCATTGACCCGG
>Ga0316578_10000089_pt1 | contig 20955 bp, 17 predicted proteins | sample J0NA_2_FD_203076 | JGI IMG/M metagenome (GOLD analysis project Ga0316578, IMG submission 203076) | Rhizosphere microbial communities from salt marsh grasses in Alabama, United States - J0-2_160517rDrC | ecosystem: Host-associated > Plants > Roots > Rhizosphere | place: USA: Alabama | collected... | reverse complement strand
AGGCGGCCTTGATGCGGCGGCGGTATTCGCGCGCGACATTCCACTGCTCGAGCGGCATCGTCTTGAACCGCGCCTTGATGTTGACGGACGAATCGCCGAAGCTGTCGAGCCCGAGGACCTCGAAATCGGCGAGGATCTTCGGAGCGAAGACGTTGTCGGCGCGCATCGTCGCGGCGACCTCCTTCATGACGGCGACGACGTCGTCGACGTTCTCCTTGTAGGCGACGCCGATATCGAGCAGCGCCTGGGAGTATTCCTTGGTCATGTTGGTCACCACGGTGATAGTGCCGTTGGGGACCATGTGCACAGATCCGGCGAGGTCCCGCAGCGTCGTCACCCGGAGGTTGATCCCCTCGATGAGGCCAGATTTCCCCGCGATCTCCACCACGTCGCCGACGTTGTACTGGTTCTCCAGCAGGATGAAGAACCCGCTGATCACGTCCTTGACGAGGTTCTGCGCCCCGAAGCCGACGGCGAGACCGACGACGCCGGCGCCGGCCAGCAGCGGTCCGATGTCTATGCCGACCGACTTGAGGATCATCAGAACGGCTGCGGTGATGATGATTGTCCTCACCGTCTTCTCGATCAGGCCGGCAAGGGTCTCGGTCCGCTTCACATACTCGACGCCGCCCCTGTCCGCGCTCCCGATCCTGTCCTTCGAGCGCATGATCAGTTTTCTGAAGATGCGGATGAACACGAACGAGATGACTATGATAGCGAGGACGCGAAGGCCGCTCGTGACCAGCCACTTGTACACCTGTTCGAGGTACTGCTGATACTGTTCCATTGCGCATGCTCCTTTCACGCTGTATATACGGGACGTATTGTAGCCGCTCGCCGGGTGGGTGAAAAGGACTAATCGCCGCAGGGCTGCGGCCTCCGGCACCGGCGTTGCATGTTCGGATCATGGCAGCATGCGGCCGGGGCACGCCGCGCCGGGGCGTTCCTATCGTTCCCGATCGTTTCCTGAACGGTACTATCGTTCCCCCCCGCCGCGGCCTGCCGGACGAAGGAACAGGCAGAATGCGAAGACTTTCTATTATATGGCTGCTCGCCGCGTCCCTGACGGTCGCCTGCGCCGAGACGCCGACGGACGCCGGACCTCCGGTGACCACCCCGTCGCCCTCTCTCGTCTGGCCCCAGAAGGGGATCGCCCACTGGAGGTCGTTCCTCGAATGGGACGACGAGACGGTGCGGGACGCCGCCGAGGCCGGACTGATCATCTTCCCGATGGATTTCTGCCTCTCCCCGGACGCGCCCCCCGTGCTCGACCGTCTGAGGCAGATCAATCCGGCCGTCCGGATCATCGGGTACCAGATGGTGCTCGCCGTGCCCGAGCTGTACGCCGACACCCTGTACCTCGAACGGGTGCTTCCCTATGCGCTCGACTACTACCGTCTCGTCGAGGATCACTGGGCCTTCACGACGACGGGGGACACGCTGTCCATCTGGCCCGGCACGATATTCCTCAACCCGATCCCCGGCGGCGTGCCTGACGCCGGCCTTCTCGACGGCATCGTCGATCTGCTCTGGGAGCACGTGCAGGCGCACCCCGGCCAGGTCGACGGCATCATGCACGACTACTTCATGTACCAGCCATACATCAATCCCTCGCTCGAGAGCGTGGAGGGAGAGATCGATCTCGACGGGAACGGGATCCTCGTCGGCCAGGACGCCGCCGAGCGCGCGATGTTCCTGCAGTGGCAGAAGGACTATGCAGCCGCCATGCGCAATCGGTTCGGGCCCGATTTCATACAGATCGCAAACGGCCGGGTCCCGCAGGAGGACGCGGAGCTCGCCGCCACGCTCAACGGCATCTTCTACGAGATGTTCCCCAACATGTGCTGGGGGATCAGCGACCGCGAGGGGCTGCGCACCCTCCTGCGCAACCTCGAACCGGGATGGCTCACCGAGACGCAGGGCCGCACCTGGAGCATCGTGACCAACGCGGCTGTCGAATACAACAACTTCTTCTGTGCGCTCACGAGCCTTCTCTCCGGCTGCTTCTACGCCGATCTGCGGGATTGGTCGGTCTTCGACGGCTGGTCCATCGACCTGCATCCCGGCGTACCCGTCTCGGACCTCATCATCGAGGGAAAGCCCGACTCGTTCATGACTTTCCGCCGCGAGTTCACCCGCGGCGAAGCCCGGATGACCTTCATGAACAACGGCGGGCGGATATACTGGCAGTTCGACGAATCCGACACACTGGTACGATAATTGCGATATCTCCTTCCGGACCGCCGAAACAGCGCTCGGCGGCGCATCCCGTTACAAGGCAGGTGATACGGTGGCAGGAAAACGTCATCGCAGCGGCAATTCCGCGGTCATCAGCGACCGCAGGCGCCGGCGCCGCGGTGTCGGGCGCTCCGACGGCTCTGAAGCGACACTGACGATCATCAACGGCTGCTTCGCCGGGCTGAAGATCCCCCTGAAGAAGGACCGCACGACGCTCGGAAGCGCCGTTTCGTGCGATATCTGCCTCGATCACTCGTTCGTGGCCGACGAGCACGCCGTGATCCTGAAGACGGGGGACGGATTCGTGCTCGAGGACCTCAACAGCCGCCACGGCACGAGCGTGAACGGGTCCGAGATCCACCGGCGTATCCTCTCGGCGGGCGACCGGATCGGCATCGGCACCTTCGAGCTGAAGTTCTCCGGCTGACCCGGGCCGGTTTTTCCTGTTTATCGCGGGGCCCTTTCTGGTAGCATGGGCGGCGTACGTCCATGCCGCACGACGCCTCATTCCAGAAGGAGATACCGCGGTGGAACAGACCAGCGAACAGAAAACGGGATTCCGCTCCTTCCCGAAATCGTTCTGGACAGCGAACGTCATGGAGCTCTTCGAGCGCGCGGCATATTACGGCCTCAACGCGCTCCTGGCGATATATCTCTCCGGAAAGGTCGCCTCCGGCGGTCTCGGGTTCACCGAGGACATGGTCGGTCTCCTGCAGGGAGTCGTCTATGCGGTCACGTACATCGTGCCGATCCTCGGCGGGGCGCTTGCCGACCGGTACGGGTACCGGCGGATGCTGCTCGTCGCCTTCGCCCTCCTCTCGGCGGGGTACTTCCTCTCGTCTCAGGTGACGGCCTACGGCGTGATATTCTTCACCCTCGTCGTCATGGCGATGGGGTCGGGCCTGTTCAAGCCGATCATATCGGGGACGATCGCCCGGACGACCCACGAGAAAAACTCCGGGATGGGATTCGGGATCTACTACTGGATGATCAACCTCGGCGCGCTGATCGCTCCCATCGTCGCCGGCCTCGTGCGCGACGATCTCGGCTGGCGCTGGGTGTTCGTCTTCAGCTCGATCTACGTCGCGCTGATGTTCCTGCCGACCATATTCGTCTACAAGGACCCGCCGAAGCCGAAGGACACGAAGAAATTCAAGGACGTGCTCTCCGGGGCCCTGATGGTCCTTTCCGACGCCCGCTTCATGCTGCTGATCTTCGTCTACTCGTGCTTCTGGATCATTTACTTCCAGAACTTCGGATCGGTCCTGTGGTACCTGCGCGACTTCATCGACCCGGCGCCGGTCAACGAACTCTTCGCGCGCATCGGGCTCGACTACCGGTTCGGCCCCGAGCACGTGACGGTGATCAACGCCGGCACGATCGTGCTCCTGCAGATCTTCGTCAACATCATCGTGCGCGACCGTAAGCCTCTGCCGACCATGGTAGGCGGGATCCTCATCGGATCGATAGGATTCCTCTGCCTGGCCATCTCCCAGAACGTATGGATCTTCATCACCGGGATCGCCGTCTTCTCGATCGGCGAGATGACCTGCCATCCGAAGTACTACAGCTACATAGGACTCGTCGCGCCGCAGGACAAGAAAGCGGTCTACATGGGATACGCCTTCCTCTACGGCGTGATCGGATCGCTCGTCGGCTCGAACGTCGGCGGCGAGATGTACAACTCGATCCTCAAGCCGCTCGTCGGACACGAGGGGGCCGCGTCGACGCTGCGCATCTTCTGGCTCGTCTTCGCCGTGCTCGGCGTCGTAACGATGGGTCTGCTCCTGCTGTACAACCGCGGATTCGGCGAGGACACTCCCGCAACGCGTGCACGGGCGCGCCGGATCATGATCGCGATATACACCCTGCTGATCGTCCTCTCGGTCGGCATGGTCGTCTTCGTGCGGAGCACGACGGGCGGCGTGCCCCCCAAGACCTGGATCCAGTCGGGGATCATGCTCGCCGTCGGCATCGGCGGTCTCTACACGCTGATGCACTCGCGCGCAGAGGGAGGTTCCGGTGGAACGGCTGCGTAGGCCGTTGCTCGTCCTGTCCGCGGCGGCGCTCATGGCCGCCGCGCCGGGATGCGGGGGCGGCAGTGACGTGCCCGTCCTGAAAGAGGACATACACGGGTTCCGTCTCGGCGAGACCTTCGATCAGTTCAAGGAGAGGGTCGGAACCCGCGTCGCCTGGACCCAGATCCCCTCCGGCCCCGCCGAGCCGCGCGACCACATGCTCATGGTCACGGGGACACCCGACCGTACGAGGGAGATCGAGCGCGCGCGGCTGACCTTCTTCGAAGGCCGCCTCATGGAGATCATCCTCTACTACCGGCAGACGAACGTCACGAAGCTCTACGCTCTCAGATCGGAGCTCGAGGAACGGTATGGGAACACGGCGACCTCCCCGGACGGAACCATCGAGATGGCATACAAGACCTACTGGATCAAGGGGCCGGGGATGACGATCACGATCCGCCGGTTCACCAAGAAGCCGAAGGACGAGCTCTACGTCCAATACCTCCACGACGAGCTCCACGAACGGTTCAAGGAAAAGACCGGCGGCCAATAGCAGCCGCTACGATACGCCGCTCGAAAAAACCTGACAGGATCCGCCCCCCTCACTCGTCCTCTGTGTGAGAAAAGGAGCTCCCGTGAACGAGAGATCGGACGAGTTTCTGGTCACAGCAAGCCGCAGCGGGGACCGGCGGGCCTACGCCGAGCTGGTCAGGCGGCATTCGAGGAGGGTCTGGGCCGTGTGCATGGGCATTCTCGGGAACGCGGCGGACAGCGACGACATCTCCCAGGAGACCTTCATACGCGGGTTTTCCCGCCTCGGCTCGCTGCGCGGCAGCGGGTCGTTCGGCCCGTGGATCGCTCAGGTCGCGCGCAATCTCTGTCTCGACCAACTCAGGGTCGGAGCGCGGCGGCGGGAGCTCATCGAGCGGCACGGGTATACCCTCGTGCGCGGTGAGCAGGACCACAGCGCCCTGCACGAGGCGCTCGCCGAACTCCCCGAGCAGTACCGCACTCCCCTGATGCTGTACTACTTCGACGGAAAGAGCGCGAAGCGCCTCGCCGAGGAGCTCGGGATAAGCCACAACGGAGCGTGCACGAGGCTCAGCAGGGCGCGCCGGGAGCTGCGCAGGATCCTGGAGAGACAGGCAGGTCGATGATGAACGATCGATGCGCTGAAACGAGAGAACGGCTCGAGGAGATGCTTCACGCCGAGCTGCCGGCAGACGATGCGGCGCTCGTCGACGAGCACCTCGCCGCATGCCCCGCATGCCGCGAGTACCGCGACGCCCTCCTCGAGGACGACAGGCTGCTGGACCAGATGACTCGTTCGACTGTCGAGAGGATCAGTCGAATGGAGGAACGGGTCATGGAATCGATAGGTACGCGCGGTGGAAGGGCACAGAGATCGTTCGGCTGGTGGGCGGCCAGGACCGCCCTCGCGGCGGCGGCGGCGCTCGTCGTGATCGTCGGATACAACCTCATATTCCGCGGGACTCCGGGGGACGTCGTCTGGGCGCGCGTAATCGAGCAGGTCGAGAAGGCCCAGGACTACATCTGCCGCATCGACCGCACAGCGATTCCCTGGGACAGTACCGAGTCCGTCGCCTATTTCTCGAAGAAGTACGGTCAGAAGAAGGCGATCTATATCGACGGGAAGCTCGCCGCCGAGGTCTTCGTCAGACCGGGGGACAAGACGATCCACCTGCTCCATCACAAGGATCAGGCGTACGTGACGATAGGCTTGGGCAGCGAGGATGCGAGGAAGCTGACCGACATGACCAGCGCGGAGGACCTCGTCGAGTACTTCCGCTCATTTCCCTACCGCGAGATAGGCACGCGCACGATCGACGGCGCCGAGGCCTCCGGGATCGAGGTGAACGACCGGGCGATCTTCGCCGCCATGTACGACACGGGCTCTGTTCGTCTCTGGGTCGACGTCCGCACCCTCTGGCCCGTCCTCATAGAGCGGGAGTTCGAGGCGGACAGCGGCCGGGTCAGGGTGAAGGAGACGTTGCACGATTTCCAGTGGAACCCGGCGCTGTCCAGGAAGGACTTCGAGTTCGAGGTCCCGAAGGGATACGGCACCCTCGATTTGGGCAAGGCCGTTTCGGGCGAGGAGGGGGCCATCGGAGGCCTTCGCGCCTACGCCGCGCTCACCGGGGGCAGGTATCCGAGCGCCCCCGCCTTCGACACGGCGGCGGGCGAGATCCGCGCGGACCGCGACAGGCTGATGAAGGAAGGGCGCTGGGGTCCCGAATCGATCAAGCAGCTCTTCCGCTACCGCGACTTCAGCTCGTTCTACCAGAAGCTGATCGAGGACGGCGTCGAGGTCGAGTATCACGGCGACTCCGTCTCCGCCCTCGACTACGACAAGATACTGATGCGCTGGAAGCTGAAGGACGGGCGCTGGCGGGTGATATACGGAGACCTGAGGATCGAGACGGCCGAGTAGCGCGCTCACCGCATCAGCACGATCTTGGCCGAGCGTTCGACGCCCCCCGCGGTGAACCGGCAGAAGTAGACCCCCGGGGCGAGATCCCTGTCCCACTCGCCCCGGCCGTCCCACTCCACCGCGTACTCCCCCGGCCCCGCCGCCGGGAGCTTCCACACCTTCACCATCCGCCCCGCAAGGTCGTAGATCTCTATCCGGGCGCTCACATGCCGCCCCAGCCCGTACTCGATCCGCACCGTCTCGCTGAACGGGTTCGGCCTGATATCCCCCAGATACGTCGATCCCCGCGCCTCGTCCCGATCAGTCCACGTGACGGTCAGCGGTCCCTCCACGTTGTTGTCCCGGTCGAGCTCGGGCACCAGATGCTCGGGATCTATCGACAGGTACGACTCCCACACCGCCGGCTCGGGCGAGGTGATATCGAACTCCCACACCACGGAGTCCCCCGCGGCCAGCCCGTCCCCGACCGTGAGCGTCCACCACGTCTGGTCGGGCACCAGCGGCAGATCCGGATCCGCCGCGCAGTGCACGGTGAACCCGGGCGCCGGCTGCGTCCCCCCGTTGCGCACCACCGCCGTCACTCCGATCGCCGTGCCCGCAGGCGCGCGCACCGCCCCGAACTCTATCCGCGAGAACAGCAGGTCCGGCGCGTCCCCGCACCTCACTCCCAGCGCCCCCATCGAGGCGCCGCACGAGGTGTGCGGCGGGCTCAGCACAGGCGAGGTCGCCGCCAGGTGGTAGTCACCCGCCCCGGGGTCGCAGAACAGCGGGTCGGCCGAGATGTTGTATGTCCCCGTCTGGTCCGCCGTCGAACCCCCGTACTCGCCTCCCTCGTTCCCGTACACATCGCAGCACCGGATGTTCAGCGTACCGATCACCGTGTACACTCCCTGCCGCTCACGATTGAAGGCGATGATAGATTCGCGCACAGAATTCTGAGTCCCGTAGAGGCACTCGATCCCGGCGCCGTACGAAGCGGCCCTGTTGCCGACGATCGTGCACCGCGTCATCGTCATGTTCATCGCCGAGTAGACCCCGCCGCCGAGCGGACCGCCGTCGTTCCCCGCCACGACGGTGCCGAGGATCGAGAGGACGCCGTTCGTGCCGCTGAAGACCCCGCCGCCGCCGTCCTGTGCCGTGTTGCCGATGACGAAGCAGTCCTCGAGGGACGCCGAGCCCATGATCGCGAAGACACCGCCCCCCTCGCTCCCCGCCGTGTTTCCCTCTATCGTGCATCCTTCGAGGACCGGATGCGAGCTGTTCATCGACGTGACCCCGCCGCCGTCCTGTATCGCCGTGTTCCCCGTGATCGTGCACCTGACAAGGCGCGGGGAGGAGCTGCGGCAGTAGACTCCTCCGCCGTGAGGGTCGCCGGTGTTGTCCGAGATGACGCAGTCGCGTACGAGCGGGGCCGAGTTCGCCTCGCAGATGATCCCGCCGCCGTGCCATCCCCCGAGATAATCGTTGTCGGTGATGACGCAGCGCTGCACGAGCGGCTTCGATCCATCGTAGCAGGCCACTCCGCCCTTCTCCGCATGTGTGACTGTGACTCCCTCGACGACGGTATTCGTATCGTGCGCCCCGGAGAAGTAGAAGCCGTAGTACTCGTCGCTCCCCGAACAGTCGATGACCGTCTGCTCCGCTCCCGCCTGGGAGGTGATTACCAGCGGCGCGACCGGCACGTTGATGTCGCGGTTGCCGAGGCCCGAGAAGGTCCCCGGCAGGAGCAGGATCGTATCTCCCGGCTGCGCCCGCTCGAGCGCGTCGGCTATCGTGGGCGCATCCCCCGTCCCGTCCGGCGCGACGCGCATCGTGCGCAGGGTATGGCACCCGGTGCCGTAGGCGCCGATCAGCACGCCGCAATCGTTTCGCTGGGGCTGACAGGGCGAGCCGTCGCCGAGATCGAGGTTCCCGATGACCCCTGTCAGGTTGCAGAAGACCGGATCGGCAGAGAAATTCCCGTTCCGGCCTTCCTGGTCAGGCATCCCCGAGTAATCTCCGTCCGTGTTGCCATAGACGTCGCAGCACTCGATCGAGAGACGGATACCGATCCCCTCCGCGCGAATGCCCTCGCCTCCGAAGCCGAAGGCGACAATCGACCGCTCGATCCGCGGCGCGCCGTCTCCTGTCAGCAGGACGTTGCCGTTCCTGTTGTAGGCGAAGGTGCTGGAGATGATCTCCGGCGACGAGCCGTCGCTCCAGATCCCGCCCCCCGATCCGGCCAAGTTCAGACCGACGCCCGTCCGTTCGATCGCCGCGTCGGCGTCATGGAGGCAGATGCCGCCCCCACGCTCCCGGGCGGTGTTGTTCCATATCAGGCAGTCGGTCAGATCCGGCCTCCCGTTGCGCGCATAGAGCCCGCCTCCCGCCTCTTCCGCGCGACAGTCGCGTATCACGCACGAGGAGATCGACGCGTCCGCTCCATCGACAAAGACACCTCCGCCCCTGCCGTCGGTGCCGGATCCCGAGGCGATCCCGTTCCGGAACGTCAATCCCTCGATCTGTGCGGAGGCTCCCCGGACGATCAGGCAGCGGCCGCTCTCGTACGCGTTGATCACGGTCTCCTCGGCTCCCTCGACGCCGCGAAGGAGCAGCTCCTTGTCGATCACGATGCCGAACTCGTAGTACATCCCGGGGAAGACGAAGATCTGGTCCCCCGGCGAGGCGAGGTGCACCGCATCCTTGATCTTCGGAACGTCCCCCGAGCCGTCGGCGAAGACGTGCCAGGTGCGCACGAGATGCCCGCCGCTGACGATCAGGGCGAACCGCCGCGAGCCATCGGCGAGGGTCCCCTTGTTCGAGATCCGCACGAGGTACGGGCCGGAGGATGGTTGATCGACTACGACCTGCTCGACGTTGTCGCGGATGTTGTCCCCCGGGACCGCCGGAGCGGCGGGGTCGTCCGGGTCGAGCGTCCAGGGCAGCCACTCGATCCCGTCCTTCGATATCCGCAGGTCGAGATCGTCGACCAGGAGCGGTTCGCGCGGATCGACCGCCGGTTCGGGGACCTCGGCGGCGGGGTCGGTCCAGCATATCGTCGCCGCCAGCCTGTCCGCCGAGCCGTCCGGCTCGTACCAGAACTCGGCGGCGCGTCCGTCGTACAGGGTGAACTCGGAGATCAGTCCCATACGGCCGTCGGGATCGGAGCCTATCAGCTCGAATGCGGCCAGCGCGTCGAGAAGCCCCCATCCGAACATGTAGTCGGGGCCGGGAGCCGGTCCCGCCTCGCGGGCCGTGTGCAGGGCGAGCGCCTTCAGCGTCGCGGCCCTCATCGGACTCCCGCGCAGCTCACGGAAGCGGGCCTGCAGAAGCACGAGAGAGCCGCAGACATTCGGCGAGGCCATCGAGGTGCCGCTCCCCCATCCGTACGCGACGTCGCTGGAGGCCAGCGCCGAGAAGACATCCCAGCCGTTCCCGCAGATATCCGGCTTGATGCGCCCGTCGTCGGCGGGGCCCCACGAGCTGAAGTAGGTCATGCGGACGCTGTCCGGACCGCCGAGGGGCGGCACGTCCTCCACCGCGCCGATGGTCAGCACGTTCTTGGCGATCGACTGGCCGTCGGGGATGCAGTCGTACCCGTCGGGGGCGCCGTCGTTGTCGCGCACCGCAGTGCTGAGCACCCAGCCGCCTGCGCCTTCGTCCCAGTAGTAGTGCTGGGCCCCCGGCTCGACTGCGTCGTTGCGGTCGTTGCCTGCCGATGTGACGGGGAGGTAGTACGGGTTGCGCTCGCAGACCTCGTCCCAGTCGCGCGAGGCGTCGCTGTAGAAACCGAAGAGGTAGTCCTCCGTCTCACTGATCGTGACGTCGCCGAACCAGTAGTCGGTGCCCGAGCCGAGCACCGTCCAGCCGCGCACGTGCCCGTAGCTGTGGTTGGATAGCAGCAGCCCCGCCTGCGCCTCGAGTTCCGCCTCGAGCTCGTCGAAGTTCCACTCGTACGAGATGAGAGAGGCGGCGGGAGCCATCCCCCGCGCCCCGGCGCGCACCCCCGAGGCTATCAGCGTCCCCGCCACGTGCGTGGCGTGGTCGCCGGGAATGTACGAACCGTCGCGCCACTCGGCCCTGCCGACGATCTCCTGGTGGGTGACGCGGCACGCGTCCCCGTCCCAGAGGCCGACCGTCTCCCCCGCGCCAGCCTCCGGGAACAGGGCCAGCACGCTGTCGGTCCGCGTGGAACGGGCCGCGTCCTCGTTGAAGTCGGCGACATAGAGAGGGACCCGGCCGGTGAAAGAGATCAGCTCGAAGAGCCCGCCGTCGGGAGAGCGGCCACGTATCTCGAGCCCGGCCCCACGCGCCGACTCCCGCTCGGCCTCGAGCGCCGCCGCGCGCTCCGCGAGGCGCTGCACGAGGACCGCGCGGGGGAGCGGACGACCCGATGGGTCATCCTCCGCACCGGCCGGTGTCGAGACCGGACGCGCCAACGCTGCCACGAGGACAGCGGCGGCGGAAAGCGCGAGGATGCTGCGTCTCACTGGCACTCCAGGGTTGATGCCTCAGGGGAAGGATAACGTAAAACAGGCGCCGGGCGCCAGAGCGAAGGCCGTATCAACGTCCGGAAATCAGGGGCCGGAACGCCCTCACGTTTTGATCACGACCATCACGTACTCGTGGAAGCGGCGGTCGCGCCCCCCGCACCGCATGCCGAGCCGGTCGAAATGCTCGGTGAGGCCGTCGATCGTGGCGCCGCTGTTGCGATCGTGCACGTGGCTCTCCTCGCGGTGGATCCCGTCGAGGATCTCGAATCCGCGGTCGGTGAAATCGGCCATCACGAGCCGCCCGCCGGGGGCGAGCACGCGGGCGATCTCGGCGAGCACCGCCGGGGCGTCATCGAGATGGTGGACCACGTTGACCATCGTCACGAGCCGGAAGCTGTCGTCGCCGAACGGAAGCTTCCTCGCGTCGGCGTGATGGAACTCGAGCCGGTCCTGGACCCCCGCACTCGAGGCAAGCAGGAAGGCGGCGCGCAGATCGTTCTCGGAGACGTCGACCGTCGCCACCGTCGATCCGCGCCTGGCGACCTCCACCGCGGCGAGCCCCTTGCCGGTTCCGATATCGAGGACATGGTCCTCGAGCGGCTCGGCCGCGTCGATGATGAACTTCGTGCTCGAGGCGCGGTCGAGCCCGTGCCTGAGGAACAGCTCGTCCCGTTCGGCGCGATGGCGCACCACCTCGTCTATCTCGTCCTGCCGCGCTGCGGCCGGTGTCCATGCCATATCGATCCTCAGACCTTCTCGAGACCCTGTCTCAGATCGGCGATGATCTCCTCTGCATCCTCGACGCCGACCGATATACGCACCAAGCCGTCTGTGATCCCCGCATGCTCGCGGACCTCGGCGTCCATGCTGGCGTGCGTCATCGAGGCGGGGTGCTGTATCAGCGTCTCGACTCCACCGAGGCTGACGGCGAGGACGCAGAGCTGCACCGAGTTCATGAGGACCTTCCCGGCCTTGAGCCCGCCGCGCAGCTCGAAGCTGACCAGGCCGCCGGGACCGTCGGTCTGGCGGGCGTGCACGTCGGACCCGGGATGCGAATCGAGCCCCGGGTACATCACGCGCTCGACCTTCGGATGGGCGGCGAGGAACTCGGCCACCTTCATCCCGTTTTCGCAGTGCTTTTTCATCCGTATCGCCAGCGTCTTGATCCCCCGCGCGACGAGGAATGCGTTGAAGGGGTCTATCGTGCCGCCGAACGCATTCGACATCTTGCGGATGTGCCGGTACGACTCCTCGTCCTTTGCCACGACCATCCCCGCGACGACGTCGGCGTGGCCGTTGAGGAACTTCGTCATCGAGTGGATCACCACGTCGGCGCCGTGCTCGAGGGGGCGCTGGAGGATCGGCGACATGAAGGTGTTGTCGACGGTGAGCTTCGCGCCGTGCTCATGGGCGATCTTCGCGACGGCGGCGAGATCGGTAACGGCCAGGGTCGGATTCCCCGGCGTCTCGACGTGCACCAGCGTCGTCTTGGGCGTCATCGCCCGGCGCACGTTCTCCGGATCGGTCGAATCGACGAACGTGGCGGTGATGCCGAAGTTGGAGAACTGCTCGCTCATCAGGCCGACGACCGGACCGTAGAGCGCCTCGCTGCAGACGGCATGTTCTCCCGCATGGAGGATCGATCCGAAGGCGAGATGCAGGGCGGCCATCCCCGACGCGCAGCCGATCCCGTCGTATCCGCCCTCGAGGACGGCGACGGCGTGCTCGACCGATCGGACCGTCGGATTGCCGAGGCGGGTGTAGATGTACCCCTTCCCCTTGCCTGCGAACAGCCCCGCGCCGTGATCGACATCGCGGAAGCGGAAGGTCGAGGTCTGGTAGATCGGCGTGACGACCGCACCGCTCTCATCGGGTATGAAACTCGCGTGGACGCACTGCGTCTCCTTCGACTTTTTCCGTATATCCTCCATGCCTCGGCTCCTTCCTCCGGGTTCAGTCAGTTGATTCTACCCCATCCGGCCGCCTCGCGCTACGGCCGAAATAGTCCGAAATGGCGTCCCTGAGCGCCTCCTCTCCCAGCAGGGAGCAGTGGCGCTTGTCCTCGGGGAGCCCGCCTACCGCAGCCTCGATCCCGGCCGCGGTGATGCGGGACGCCTCCTCGAGTGTCAGTCCCTTGGCAAGCTCGGTCGTCGCGCTTGATGTGGCGATCGCCGCCGAGCAGCCGCGGCACTGGAAACCGATCTCCGAGATACGGCCGGCGGTGACGCGGATCGTGACGATCAGCCAGTCGCCGCACTCCGACGTCCCGCTCATCCCCGTCCCGTCAGCGTCCTCGAGGAGCCCGACGTTGCGTGGTGAAAGGAAATGCTCCATGTATTCGGGGCTGACGAATTCCATGACGATTCCCGTCCGATCAGTGCCTGCAGTCTCCATGTCCGCCGCCGGCGGCGGCGTCGTGGTCGCACGAGTCTTCATCGGTGCTCAGCGTGCCGTCGAGCCAGGCGCGCACGACACGGCCGGGCTCGTCGGCCGGCGCGCCGACGACCACGTCGATTTTCGCCTTTCCGAAACGCTCCTTCGCCATCGCGCCCATGCCGCCGGTAATCACCAGCTGCACCTTCTCCCCGGCGAGCCAGTCGGGGATCGCGCCGGGGCTGTGCGTGGGCGGCGTGAGCTCGCGCTGCCCGGCGATCGCATTCGCGTGGCAGTCTATGTCGTACACGACGAACTTCCCCGCGTGCCCGAAGTGCCTGCTCACCACGCCGCCGTCGACGGGGACCGCAACGCGCTGCGTGCCGGAGCCGTCGTCGCACGAGGTGCACGATCCGCACGAGGCGGGCCGCTTCGACGCGGCGCGACCCTTCAGGCCGAGAAGCGGAGCGGCCAGGGCGGCGAATATCTTTCCCGTCTCCGTCTCCGGATGCCCCAGGACGAACGGCTCGCCACCGTCTCCCGCCTGCACGACCGCCGGCTCGAAGGGGACGCGCCCGAGGAACGGGACGCCCATCTCGGCCGCCATCGTCTCGCCGCCGCCACGCTTGAACAGCTCGGTGGTCTCTCCACAGTGGGGGCAGACGAAGCCGCTCATGTTCTCGACGACCCCTATCACGGGGAGCTTCAGCTGCCTGCAGAAGGTGATGCACCGCCGCACGTCGGCCAGCGCGACGTCCTGCGGCGTGGTGACGATCACCGCTCCGTCAGCATCGGGGATGAGCTGCGCCACTGACAGCGGCTCGTCCCCCGTTCCCGGAGGAGAGTCTATGACGAGATAATCGAGGTCGCCCCACTCGACGTCGGAGAGGAACTGCTTTATCACGCCCATCTTCATCGGGCCGCGCCAGATGATCGCGTCGTCCCCCGAGCGAAGGAGCAGGCCTATCGACATCACGAAGAGATTGTCGCCGACCTGCAGCGGGGATATCGAGTGCTCGGTCCCGTGCAGCGGCATCGCCTCGATGCCGAGCATCTTCGGCACGCTCGGCCCGTGGATGTCGACGTCGAGCAGGCCGACCCGCCTCCCCGCCGCGGCGAGCGCCACGGCGAGGTTGACGGCGATCGTGCTCTTGCCGACTCCTCCCTTGCCGGAGAGAACAAGCACCTTGTGCCGTATCCGCGACATGCGGCCCTCGAGCCGTTTCTGGTCGTTCTGCTGATCCTGTCCGTTCATGTGACCTCCAGTCCGAGTCTCTGCCTTACCCGCTCCCAGATCCGCCCGATATCGGCGGCGGCGGGACCGTTCGAATATTCGACGACGCTGATGCCGGCGGCCTGCGCCGCCCCGACGTCGGGATCGTACCGTATCTCGCCGGCCCAGCCCGCACCGGCGGATTCGGTGAGCCGGCGGATCTCCCCCGCGAGATCCTCGTTGATATCGGCGCGGTTCACGGCGACGATCGCCGCTATCGAGAAATGCCGCGTGAGCCCGAGGACCCGGTCGAGGTCGTGCAGCCCCGACAGGGTCGGCTCGGTGACGACGAGCGCCGCATCGGCCCCGCTGAGCGAGGAGATGACCGGGCACCCGATGCCCGGAGCGCCGTCGATGACGACGAGGTCTATCCCCGCCTCTTCGGCTGCGTTGCGCGCCTGGTTCCGGACGATCGTGACCAGCTTGCCCGAGTTTTCCGAGCCCGCCGCCAGTCTCGCATGTATAAGAGGCCCCGTCCGCGCCTTCGAGACGAACCATTCACCGCCGTCACGGTCGACCATGACGGCGGCCCCCGCGGGACAGAAATATGCGCAGACTCCGCATCCCTCACAAGCCATTTTGTCGATGCGGGCCTTCCCTGTGTCGATCTGTACGGCCGAGTACCGGCAGACCTCGAAGCACTTCCCGCAGCCGGTGCAGATATCGGGATCCACCACGGCGACCTTCCCCGCGGTGAACGGCTCGCGGCGGATCACCTCATGAGGTGTGACCAGGTGCAGATTCGCCGCGTCGACGTCGCAGTCGGCCGCCACCGCACGCCCGGCCAGAGCGACGATCGAGGCGGCCAAGGTCGTCTTCCCCGTTCCTCCCTTGCCGCTTATGACGACGAGCTCCATCATGACGATGTTCCTTTTCCGGCGGTGCTATCGGGGAGGTCAGCTTCGGCGCTGACCAACACCAGGACCTCATCGAGCAGCCCCTCCATGAGCGCTCCCGCTCCCGGGACCTCCAGGGCGGCGATCAGCCCGTTCGAGCCCGCCACGGCCCACTCCCGCGATTCGGGGATGCACGCCAGGACCGGCACGCCCCTGCGGCCGCACAGATCGAGGACGAGCCCGTCCGCCGGGCCGGACCGGTTGATGACGACAGCAGCGGGGAGCGACATCTCGACCGCCGTGTCGAGCACGCGGTCGAGGTCATGGACGCCGAACGGGGTCGGCTCCGTGACGAGCAGCAGCAGGTCGCTCCCCGTCACCGATTCGACCAGGGCGCACGCGTTCCCCGGCGGGCAATCGACGAACACGAGATCGGCCGGAGGGATCAGGCGCTTCACCGCCCGGATCACGGGAAGCGGCATCGCCTCGCCGATCTTCAGCCGTCCATGGACGAACCCGAGGGGCACCGGCGCGCCGGGCACGGCGCCCGCCGTCCCGCTCTCGGTCATCCCCGTCTCGCGCTCCGTCTCGGTCACCGCGTCGGCCGGACAGACGAGACTGCAACCGCCGCATCCGTGGCAGAGCTCAGGAAAGACGATCGCCGTATCGGCGAGAACCGCCACTGCGTTGAAGGCGCAGATCCGGGAGCAGAGACGGCAGCCGGTGCACCTGTCCGCGGCGATGACGGGGACCGGCACGGTCACCGGTCCCGTCCGTTCGATCCGGGGATGCAGGTAGATGTGCCCGTTCGGCTCCTCGACGTCGCAGTCGGCATAGGCGACGCCGATGCCGCGCCTCGCGGCCGTCGCGGCGAGATTGACCGCCACGGTCGTCTTGCCGGTGCCGCCCTTGCCGCTTGCGACGGCTACGCGGACCGGGCGCGTCCCGGCCGTCACTCCGCCCCGGGCTCCGCGCCGCTCTTCAGCGCGTCGATCTCCTTGCGCACCTCGGCGAGCTCGCGTTCGAGCGCCTTCGCCTCGCCGGCGAGCACCTCGATCCGCTGCTCATTGCTCATCGGCTGCGCCGGCGGTCCGTCGTACCACCAGCCCATGCCTCTTCCTCGCGCCCAGCCGGGCAGGCCGGTGGCCCGGTACCAATGCCGGTAGCCGCGCCCCCCGCCGAAAGACCCTCCCCTCCGTCCACGTCCCATCCCGAATCCGCCGAACCGGCCTCCCGGTCCTGGATTCATATAGCCTGGCGTATCGTATCCGGCGCAGAATCCCGCGCCTCTTCCCGTCATCGGTCCCTCTCCCCACGGACCCGTCCTGTCTCCTCGTGGCATCTCCGCTCCTCCTTTCAGCTCCAGTGTCCGGTGACGTCGGGGCCGCCGGCCTTCTGGAGCTTGTTCTCCTGGTACTGTCGTATCGCTTCCTCGATGGTCCCACCGGCGCCGGTCATCACGGCGATACCGGCCGCCGTGAGGGCGTCGAACGCCTTCGGGCCGCAGTGACCCGTGATGAGCACGGCGGCCCCGGTATCGGCGATCCTCTGCGCCGCCTGGATCCCCGCCCCCTGCGAGGCGCCCCCTGCGGCACCATTGTCGACCGCCTCGTACGAACCGGCCTCCGTGTCGTGCACGACGAAAAACGCCGCACGCCCGAACCGCTCGTCCACCTGATCGGTCCTCGAGGGACCGCGTGAGGTGACTGCTATCTTCATCCGGATCTCCTCCTTCCGCCGCGGCATCCCCGCTGACGTCTCATGCGGCCGCCCCCGCATCCGGGCATACGGTACACCGGCATATCGAGCCTGCCGGCGGTGTATGCGGCGACCACGTCGTCTATCTCGCCGGCGATCCACGGGATGATGCCGATCCCTGCCGCCTCGACCGCCCGGGCCATCCCGTTGGAGACCGCCCCGCAGATAAGCGTCGAGATCCCCGCCTGCAGGAGCATCATCGCCCTGGGACCGGGCCTCTGTTCAGTGATGAGGACGCTCTCCCTGCCGGCCTCTGCTCCGTCCTCTATCCGCACGACGACGAGCCGTCCGGCCGTATCGAAGACCGGCGAGATCCGTCCGTTCCATTCTGGAAGAGCTATCTTCATCATCGTTTCTCCTGTGCAATTATATGGCAGGATATGTGCCAAGCGCGAGCATGGTGGGGAATATGCTATAACACGCAATGTAATAATAAATTATATCGTTATAGGCTCATACGAGCAAGCACGTATATATGCATTAGTGCAGTTATATACACGTTTATTATTTTCATTAGTGCAACGAAATGGAGGTCTGAGGCTGTTTGCCCTTCGGGATTATGACCCTTCGGGATGTCTCCGCCTGCCGCGTCCGTCGACCGGTGGCAGCTCCAGGCCGAGCGCGCGGACCTTGCGCCAGAGGGTCGTCTTGTGCATACCGAGCTCCGCGGCGGCCCGCTCGCGGCTCCACCCGTTGCGCTCGAGCGCGGCGAGGATAAGCCGTCCCTCGAGCTCCTTCACGCTCGACGCGGGGGCGGTCGCCTGTTCGGTTTTCGGCTGCAGGTACGCTGGGAGGTGTCGGATGCCGATCTGTCCCGACCGGCAGAGGACGAAGGCGTGCTCGATGACGTTCTCGAGCTCCCGAACGTTCCCGGGAAAGTCATGGGCCATCAGGATCGCCATCACATCGGCCGTCACCCCTGTGACATCGCGCCCCCGCAGTCGGTCGAACCTCTCTATGAAGTGGTCGACGAGCAGGGGGATGTCCCTGCGGCGCTCCCGCAGCGGCGGAATCCTCAGGCGCACGACGTTGATCCGGTAGAAGAGATCCCTGCGGAAGAGCCCCTCTGTGACGAGCGTATCGAGGTCCCTGTTCGTTGCTGTGATGATGCGCACGTCGGCGCTGACGGGGGCCGTCGAGCCGAGCGGCTCGAATGTCCGCTCCTGTATCACGCGCAGGAGCTTCACCTGCGTCGCCGGTGAGATGTCGCCGATCTCGTCGAGGAAGATCGTGCCGCCCGACGCGAGCGCGAACCGTCCCGGCTTGTCGGCGCGCGCGTCGGTGAAGGCCCCCTTGCGGTACCCGAACAGCTCCGCCTCGAGAAGGGTCTCGGGGAGGGCGCCGCAGTTGACCGCGACGATCGGGCCTCCGGAGCGCGGGCTGAGGTTGTGCAGGGCCCTGGCGAAGAGCTCCTTCCCCGTGCCGCTCTCCCCCTCTATCAGGACGGTGCTCTCGCTCTCGGCGATCCGGGGCATGATGTCGAAGAGACGGTGCATCTCGTGATCGGCGCTGACGATGTCGTGGAAGGTGCGCGAGCCGCTCAGCTCGCGGCGGAGCTCCTCGATGACGGAGAGGTCGCGGAAGGTTTCCACGCCGCCGACGATCTCCCCCCGCTCGTCGCGGAGCAGGCCCGTGGAGACGCCGACGGGGATCGTCTCTCCGTCGGAGCGCACGATCGAGATCTCCTCGCCGACGACCGGCTCGCCCGTCTCCATCGTGCGGCGCAGAACGCAGGCATGCTCGCAGACCGTCGCGCGGAAGACCTCGGCGCAGAGCCTACCGATCGCCTCCTCCCGCGGGATCCCCGTGATCCGCTCGGCGGCGGCGTTGAACGAGGTGATATGCCAGTCGAGATCGACGGTGAAGACTCCGTCGGCGATGCTGTCCAGTATGATGTCGGTGTTCGAGACCATGACGGGGAGAGGATACACCCTCACGCGCTCGACCTCAACCGCTATCGTTGCGATAATGCTACGGTGGAAGCTGGCCGCCGGGTTGACATGCCGGCCGCTGCTTCGTATATTGAAACAGAAGGCACGATACCGCTTCCCTTCCGCCTTCGCGATACCCCCAAAAAGACAGGACCGCCGAGCCGACCAGTTACCCCCCAGCGTCAGGTTCCATAGATCTGCCCGCGGCCCGTTGGAGATGCCGGGAGGTCCACACGATTGACATCCCGGCATCTCTGCGGTTAAATCGCAGATGACCGCCCCGTACGGCTCATACCAGGAGGTAGACATGCCAGCCCGCTCGACCGTGTGGATGACCGTTCTCTGCGTATCCCTCGCGTGTGCCGCCGCCGTCTTCGCCGGCTCGAAGACGCAGGCCGCGGAGGTGCCGCTCAAGACGAAGATCGTCTCCGCCGTTGTCTACAACGGCCAGGCGCAGGTGACGCGCGCCGGCACGGTCCGCCTCGAGGCGGGAACGGCCCGCATCGTCTGCGACGACCTTCCGGTCACCTTCTCCGCGATCTCGCTGCAGGTAGCCGGGCGCGGGACTGCCGGCGCGACGATCCTCGGCACCGATGTGATCGTCCTCCAGCAAGATCCATCCGAGTCCCCGCGTTTCAAGGAGCTCAAGGCCCGGCTGGCCGTACTCGAGGCGAGCCGCGACTCGGTCGACATACAGGTCAATGCGCTCAGGGCCCGTCAGAAGTTCGTCGAGGAGCTCGCCGCCTTCCCGATGAAGGAGGGGAACGAGAAGCTCGCACCCGAGATCTTTCGCGTCGACGACTGGAAGTCGCTGATGGACTTCATGCAGGTCGAACGCACCCGCTCGGACACGAAGCTGCGCGCCCTGACGAAACAGCGCGAGGAGATCCAGAATGAGATCGCCTGGATCAACAGGGAGATAAGCGGGATGAGCAGGTCGGAGCGCGGCATACGGGTCGCGATCGACTGTGCCGCGAAATCGGCCGGCGATCTCACACTCGAGCTGACCTATCTCGTCCCGGGGACCTCCTGGAATCCCGAATATATCGTCCGGTACGATCCGGCCGGGGGATCGATCGACCTGACCTACAACGCCCGGCTGGGACAGAGGACCGGCGAGGACTGGAGCGGGATCGACGTGACCCTCTCGACGGCGATGCCCCATGTCGGCGCCGCTCCCCCGGAGCTGAAGCCGTGGTACCTCGGCCAGCGGGTCCCCCGCGCGCCCGAGATGGGCAGGGTCCTGAAGACCCAGGAGATCGTCGTGGAGGCGGCGGACGCTGCCCACGTGATGGGAGGCAGAGACAAGGAAGCCGAATTCGAGACGGCTGAGGTAGCATCCTCGGCCTTCGCCGCGAGCTTTCATCTTCCGACACCGGTCGACCTGCCCTCCGGCGCCGATCCGAAGCGCGTGCGCATCCTCCAGGGCGGTTTGGCCGGTGATCTCTCGCGCTACACGGCGCCACGCCTGAAGCAGAACGTCTTCGTGCGTGCCGAGACGACGAACTCTCTCGGCGCGCCGATCCTCCCCGGAGCGGCCGAGGTCTACATCGAGTCCCCGGCTCCGGGCGGCGGGACGACGTCGACCTTCGTCGGGCGGC
>Ga0316578_10000088_pt1 | contig 21155 bp, 19 predicted proteins | sample J0NA_2_FD_203076 | JGI IMG/M metagenome (GOLD analysis project Ga0316578, IMG submission 203076) | Rhizosphere microbial communities from salt marsh grasses in Alabama, United States - J0-2_160517rDrC | ecosystem: Host-associated > Plants > Roots > Rhizosphere | place: USA: Alabama | collected... | reverse complement strand
CGTCGGTTCATGGATCGCCTGTCCGTCTCGGTGAGCGGGGCCGCGGCGGCGGCCGAGCGCCTGGCCGAGGACGGCAAGACCCCGATCTACGTCGCCGCGGACGACCGGCTGATCGCGGTGCTCGCCGTGGCGGACCCGATCAAGCCCACGAGCCGGGAGGCCGTGGCGAGATTGCGGGGGCTCGGACTCGAGGTTGCGATGCTGACCGGCGATGGCCAGCGCACCGCCGAGGCGGTCGCCCGCCAGCTCGGCATCCAGCGGGTGGTGGCGGAGGTGCTTCCGGCGGACAAGGCGGCGGAGGTCAAACGGCTCCAGGACGAAGGGGCCAGCGTCGCTTTCGTTGGGGACGGCATCAACGACGCCCCGGCCCTGGCCCAGGCGGACGCGGGGCTCGCGATCGGCACCGGCACCGACATCGCCGTGGAGGCCGGCGAGGTCATCCTGATGAACGGAGACCTTACTGGCGCCGCCGATGCGGTGGCCCTGGCGCGCCGCACCCTACGCACGATCCGACTCAATTTCTTCTGGGCCTATGCCTACAACGTCGCGCTCATCCCGTTGGCCGCTGGCGCCTTCTATCCGCTCACCGGGTGGTTGCTGAACCCCATGCTCGCTGCCGGAGCCATGAGTATCTCCAGCCTGTTCGTCGTGACCAACAGCCTGAGGCTGCGCCGCTTCCGACCGACCCGCTCCCTGTCCTCGCCGTAGACCATGGGGTCAGAGACGAATCGTTGGCAGGGCGGGGCACCGACGCCGACGTAGGGAATCATGGCGCGTTTCGTGATCGCCAACCCTCCGGCCGCACGCCTCAGATGTCCGCGGAGCGCAACCTCAGCGCGTTGCCGATCACCGACACCGAGCTGAAGCTCATCGCGGCGGCCGCGATGATCGGGGAGAGCAGCAGGCCGAATGCCGGGTACAGCACACCTGCCGCGATGGGTACCCCCAGGGCGTTGTAGACGAAGGCGAAGAAGAGATTCTGGCGGATGTTGCGCATGGTGGCGTGACTCAGTCGCCGGGCACGCAGGATGCCCCGCAGGTCACCCTTGACCAGGGTCACGCCGGCGCTCTCCATGGCGACATCGGTGCCTGTCCCCATCGCGATGCCCACGTGGGCCTGGGCCAGGGCGGGGGCGTCATTGATCCCGTCCCCTGCCATGGCGACCTGGTGCCCCTCGGACTGGAGGCGCTTGACGACCTCCGCCTTGTGCTCGGGCAGGACCTCGGCCTCCACCTGCTCGATGCCGAGCGTGCGAGCCACGGCGCGGGCCGTGGCCGCGCTGTCGCCGGTGAGCATGACGATGGACAGACCCTCGGTGTGCAGGTCTCGGATCACCTCCGGGGTCGTTTCCTTGACCGGGTCCGCGACGCCGATGAGGCCGGCGGCCCTGCCGTCGATGGCGACGAGCACGACCGTCTCGCCCTCCCCGCGCCGCGCCTCGGCCGCGGCCTCGAGACCCACGGGGTCGGCGCCGAGCGAGGCGAGATAGCCCGCGGTGCCGATGGCGATCCGGTAACCATCGATGGTGCCGGAGACACCCTTTCCGGTGACCGACTCGAACGCATCGGCGGGTGAGAGGCTCAGGCCGCGGGCCTCGGCACCCCGCACGATGGCCTCGGCCAATGGATGCTCGCTGGCGCGCTCCAGGCTGGCGGCGAGCCGGAGCAGCCTATCCTCATCAATTCCGGTACCCACCGTCTCGACCGACGAGACCTCGGGCCTGCCTTGGGTCAGCGTACCGGTCTTGTCCACCACCAGGGTGTCCACCCGCTCCATGACCTCCAGTGCCTCGGCGTTCTTGATCAGCACGCCCATGCTCGCGCCCCTGCCGGTGCCGACCATGATCGACATGGGTGTCGCGAGTCCCAGGGCGCAGGGACAGGCGATGATGAGGACCGCCACCGCGTTCACCACGGCGTGCGCCAGGCGCGGCTCCGGGCCCCACAGGCCCCAGACGACGAAGGCCGCTATCGCGACGAGCACCACGGCGGGCACGAACCAGCCCGCGACCCGGTCGGCGAGGCGCTGGATGGGGGCGCGCGAGCGCTGGGCCTCGCCGACCATGCGCACGATCTGGGCGAGCAGGGTGTCGGTCCCCACGCGCTCGGCCCGCATCAGCAGGCTTCCAGTGCCGTTGAGCGTTGCGCCGATCAACCTGTCGCCGGAGGACTTCTCGACGGGGACGGGCTCGCCGGTGACCATGGACTCATCGACGGTGCTGCTGCCCTGGGTGGCGGTACCGTCCACCGGCACCTTCTCCCCGGGCCGGACCCGCAGCAGATTGCCGGGCTCGACGTCGTTGAGATCCACGTCGGTCTCGGAGCCGTCTTCGCGGACCAGACGCGCGGTCTTGGGGGCAAGTCCAAGGAGCAGCTTGATGGCCGCGTTGGTGCTCCCGCGGGCGCGTAGCTCCAGCACCTGCCCGAGTAGCACCAGGGCGGTGATCACGGCCGCTGCCTCGAAGTAGACATGGACGGTTCCGTCGGTCATTCGCATGGAGGGCGGAAACCAGTCCGGGAACAGGAGGGCCGCGACGCTATAGCCCCAGGCGACGCTCACGCCCAGCCCGATCAGGGTGAACATGTTCAGGTTCCAGGTCTGGACGGACCGCAAGCCCCGCACGAGGAACGGCCACCCGCCCCAGAGCACCACGGGCGTGGCGAGGGCGAATTGAATCCATTGCACCGTTCGCATCGACACCCCGTCCGGCAGCCAGTCGGGCGCCAGGTCGGCGACCATCGCCAGCAGGAACAGGGGCAGGGCTAGGGCGACGCTGACCCAGAAGCGCCTGGACATGTCGATAAGTTCCGCGTTGGGCTCTTCCAGGGCGACGGTGCGAGGCTCGAGTGCCATACCGCATTTGGGGCAGCTGCCCGGGCGGTCCCTTACGATCTCCGGATGCATGGGGCAGGTGTATTCCACTCGGGTTCGGGGCACATCTGCGTGGTCCGGCTCGAGTGCCATGCCGCACTTGGGGCAGGCGCCGGGTTTCTGCTCGCGGACCTCGGGATGCATGGGGCAGGCGTAGGCGGCTCCACCGACGCCAGGAGTCTGGGATGACTGCGCTGCGTGCTCGTCGCAGCAGGCCACGGCCGCATCGCCATCGGCCTTCTCCTCTCGATCCGGCTCAACATAGCGCTCCGGATCGGACTCGAAGCGCTCCAGGCAGTGACGGCTACAGAAGCGATAGTCTTTACCCTCGTGGATGGCACGGAGCGAGGTATCGGCGGGTACCTCCATGCCGCAGACCGGATCGAGAACCTTGCCTGTCCCATTCGTCGACTCTGTTTCGTGGCCGTGCATCCCACATCTCCTTGGGGGCTAGAGCGTTCGCAGGAACCGGACAATCTTCCAGCGGTCGGTCTCGCTCAGGGCATCCTTGAACGCCGGCATACCGGTGCCGAGCTGAGCTCCGCCCTCGCTGATGGCCCACATCAGATAGCCGTCCCCTGCCATCGGTCGCCGCACCAACCAGCGCAGATTGGCAGGAGGCGGCGACATCTCCGCGGCCGCCGGTCCATTGCCTTCCCCTTGGTTGCCGTGACAGGCGGAGCAGTTGGCGAGAAAGAGGCCCTTGCCTTCGGAGATCACCCGCGGGGCAGCGGGGAGCGGATCGCGCTGGTCGGCGTAGGCGGCGGGAATCCCCTGCATCATCGTCCAGCGGTGCCGTAGCGTCGGTCCACCCATCATCATGCCGCCGTAGCCGCTCATTCCGGGTCCATAGCCGTGCATTCCACCCATCATCCCCCAGGGACCGCCCGGTCCAGGACCGGGCGCCGGGGGCACGGCACCGCCGTCAACCGGGGGCGGACCCGCACAGGCGGTCACACCGACCGCTGTGGCCAAGGTCAGCAGCAGATAGGCCGATACTCGTCGTCTGGCCATCATCGGTCTTTACCTCTACTTCCCGGACCACCGGACGGTGATCCGGATCCTCTCGGACGCAAGGGACGGCTCCTGCGGCTCGTGGTCCTCACCGCTGAGCGGGAGGGCGACAGCTTGCCGCCCAAATCGCTTCTCGCAGGATCTTCCCCCTGAACGGTGGTCTGCGGAACCTAGCGCTGCAGCGGGCGCTCAAGCATGGCGTCGATCTTGGAGAGGCGGGCGTCCAGCAGGTCCAGACGACCCATGACCTCTCGGTAGTGTTGCGTGTCGGTGTCACCGCCTCCCTTCATCCCGCCCTTCATTCCCATGTCCATCATGTTCATCATCCCCGCGCCCCCCATCATCGGGGTCTGTCCCTCGCGATCTCCAGGCATCCCGCTCTTCATCGTCCCACCCTTCGATTCCGTGCCCATCATGTCCATGGGCATGGAGGCGCCCGGCCCCTTGCCGGCCTTGGTCGCGTCTGGGGTGTTCTTGGTCATGCCCTCGGGCTTCTGGGGGGCCGTTGTCTCGGTCGAGGGTGCCTGCTCCGTTCCGACAGGCTCCGCGGCCGGCCCCATTCCGGTGGGGGCCGGGGTTTGGGTCACTTCCGCCATCACCAGTGGGCTCGCGAGGAGCAAAGCGGACATGGCAAGCGATACGAATCGTGCGTTCACAATTTTTCGTCTCCTTATCAAAAGGGTTGGTCCCGTGAATTGTGCCTTCGCCCCGGTTCGCGGCTCTGAATCGCAGGTGGACGTCACGCCTGAGCATCGCGTGGCACACCGGTTGTCGACGGCCATTCAGTTGCCGCTCCCTGTCGCGGAGCGCCAGGCGCCCGTTCGCGAAGCGCGAGGTGAGCCAGGGAGCGTTAGCGCACCTCCGATTTCGTCACCCGGCTCGGCGGCTTGCTGCAGCAGGCGGGTGCGGGCGCAGAGGCGTTGTCTCGGCCGGTCAGGTCCAGGTTCTGGTACCAGCTGGACCTGAACCTTGCCCAGCGGCCTGTCGCTGGTGGATAGCCGGCCGTCTCCAACGCGCGCTCAAGGGTCTGGAAGTCCGTCTTGGTCACCAGATAGTCCACTGCGACCCAAGGCCTCGCGGGGCTGACGGAGACCCTCAGGACCCCGTCGACGTCTTTCAGTGCCTTTTCCACCGCTGCGGTCCCGACTCCCTGCTGGAGGGTCGGAACGCGAATCTTGCGTCTAACCTCCCAGACGTCCCTGGACCGCGTCTTGGTCGCTACTTTGGTTGATCCGATAGGTTTGGTTGATGCGTACATCACGTCACCTCCTCGCTCAGGGAGCGTCGGAAACCTTCGTGAGCCCCAGGTGCCGGAGCAAAGTTTGGGCGTTGACATAGCCGGGAACGGCGGCGCCCGACGGGAGCACAATCACTGCGCCAATCCGCCGAATCAGTTGTTCTTCACGCATCGTCCCGCACCTCGTTGCATGTCGCTGTCGTATGCCCACGCCAAGAAGGGGGTCACCTACTGCTCCAGCAGCCGCCGCTTCTCGTCATACTCCTGTCGATCGATCTCGCCACGGGCGAAGCGCTCGTCCAAGAGCTGTCTGGCGGTCTTGCCGCTGGTTCGGAAGCCGCCTGTGGCAGCGCGCACGAGGGCGACGACCGCGACGATGATCAATACCCAGACCAGAATCATTCCGAGTCCAGGGATGCCGAATCCAAACCCGTTACCCATCATCTGTCAGCCTCCAGGCGGGCGATCGCTCACCCGCCGTAACTGAAAGGAATCCCCCCGGCGGCCCTATCTGAACATCCCCGGGTCCGGGTGAAACGGAAGTAGCGTGTTGGCCTTGGACTGCTGCTCCGGGGTTAGGGTCTGGTACAGGTCCTTGGTCGCCTGCGCCGTCTGCTGCATCATTTGCCAGCCTTGTTGGTGCATGGTCGCGCGCTGATCGATCGGGGGCGGCATGGCTCCACTCCACATGGTTTGGCGGTGGGCATTCATGAGTGCCGATTGGTTGATCGCTGCCTGCGCATAGGCCTTCCAGACGTTCTCTTGGTCAGCGGTGATCCCGAGCTCGCCCTTGAGGTCGGTGAGGCGCTTGGTGGTATCGGCGACGGATCCGAAGGCGCCCGGTCCCATGCCCATCATGCCTGGTCCGCCCATCATCCCGGGTCCGCCCATCATCTCGGGATAGCCCGGCGTACCCTGGTCCCCCTGGGCGAATACTGCTGTGGTGACAGCGAGCGCCAGGGCAGACATGGCAACCAAACCTGAGAGCCGGTTCATCGACTGTTTCATGGCGACCTCCAGATCATTGGACTTTCAACGGTGGAACCTGTTCGGCCACTCGGCCTTACGCTTAGTAAAGGCTTCGCCTGTAAGGAGGCGATGTCTGCAACAGGTCTCTTTGTAAGCCGCTGTAACAGCCTGCCCCTGGGTTACACGCGCTTACGATTCGCCGGTAGGACAATTCGCAGATCGGCTAAAGTGCGGCGCATGAGCACCCCCGCCGACCACGTTCTGGTGGTGGACGATGACCCCGAGATCCGGCATCTGCTGACGCGGTATCTCGAGAAGAACGGCTACCAGGTGACCGCCGTCGCCGAGGGCGGTGGGATGCGCATGGCCCTAGAGCGCACCCGAATCGATCTGATCGTGCTGGACCTGATGCTGCCGGGGGTGGACGGGCTGGAGCTCTGCCGCGACCTGCGGGCGCGCTCCAAGGTGCCGGTGATCATGCTGACCGCCCGGGGCGACGAGATGGATCGAGTGCTGGGGCTGGAGATGGGCGCGGACGATTATCTCGCCAAGCCGTTCAGCGCCCGCGAGCTGTTTGCGCGCATCAAGGTAGTGCTGCGGCGCGTGCGCGACCTACCGATCGACCCCTTGGCGGAGACCCCCGAGGGCCTTGCCTTCAGCGGTTGGACCCTAGATACCCGCACCCAGCAGCTCACCTCGTCCAACGGCCTGGTGGTGCCCCTGAGCCAAGCCGAGTTTCGTTTGTTGCAGACACTGCTCCTGCACCCCAATCGGGCCTTGACGCGCGATCAGCTGCTCGATCTGACACAGGGGCGTGAGGCGCGCCCCTTCGATCGCAGCATCGATGTCTTGATCGGACGCCTGCGTAAGCACCTGGGGGACGACGCCCGGGAGCCGGAGCTCATCAAGACCGTGCGGGGACGGGGCTATCTCCTCGCCGCCCGCGTCACCGCGGTCCGCTAGTCGAAGCGGCCATGCCCCTGCTGCCGAAGACGCTGTTCGGCCGGCTTACCCTGGTGCTGCTCGCTGGACTCACGATGACGGTGCTGCTGTCCACCGGGGTCCAGCTGCGCGACCGGGGCCAGGTCATCTATGAGGCGATCCATAACGACTTGATCGAAAGGACGGTCGGTATCGTTCAGCTCCTCGACGCCTTGACCCCGCCAGAGCGGGGGCGGCTGCTGCCCCTGTTGAACAGTCCTCAGACCCGTATCGGGCTCGCGGACGGGCCCACGGAGGAGCCGCCGGATGCGGTTCCCTCGGCCGGTGCGGAGCTGGTCTTCCGTCAGTTGCGGGAGCGCCTGGGTAAAGACGCGGAGGTCCGCGTAGCCTTGGCGGGCTTCGTCATGGCCGGCCCCATGGCCCACCATCCCATGATGGGCATCGGGGACGCCGCCGCGCCCATGATGCGTGGGCCACACGCCATGGCCAGCCGATTCTTCATCCAGGTGCGACTACGGGACGGCACTTGGGTTCGGTTCGAGCGCCGAATACCTCCGGAGCTGTTCGATTGGCCGGTGGAGATGCTGATCACCCTCGGGATCCTGCTCGTGGGCGTGACCGCCCTGTCCCTAGTCGCGGTCCGGTGGATCGTGCAGCCCCTTCGTGAGCTTCGCCGGGCTGCCGATGATCTGGGAAAGGACATTCACCGCCCCCCGCTTGCCGAGTCGGGGCCGATCGAGGTGGCCGAGACCTCGCACGCTTTCAACACCATGCAACGGCGGATCGCGCGTTTCGTCGAGGACAGATCCAGGATCCTTGCGGCCGTCTCCCATGACCTGAAGACGCCCCTCACGCGCATCCGCTTGCGGGCAGATCTTTTGGACGACGAGGAGCTTGGAGAGAGGATCCGACGCGATCTCGACGACATGCAGACCATGGTGGAGGCCACGCTCGACTTCATGCGGGGGACGGACAGCCGCGAGCAGGCGCGCCCCATCGATCTGATGGCCCTCCTCGAGAGCCTCTGTGATGATGCCAACGAGTCGGGGGGGCGGGTCCGACTTCGGGGAACGGTTCAAGGGCCCTATCTCGGCAGACCCCTGGCGCTCAAGCGCTGCATCGGCAACCTGCTCGATAACGCACTGCGCTACGGTGGCGAGGCGGACATCGAGGCGAGGGATTGCGAAGCAGCGGTGACCGTGACGATTGCCGACCCTGGCCCCGGGATCCCGCCGGAGGCAATCGACAAGGTCTTCGAGCCCTTCTTTCGCCTGGAGGGATCTCGCGGACGCGACTCCGGCGGCACGGGATTGGGCTTGGGCATCGCGCGCAACATCGCCCGTGCACACGGCGGCGACCTGGTTCTGAAGAACCGTTCGGAGACTGGGCTGATCGCCGAGCTGACCCTTCCTCGCTGACCCTGCCTGGGTGGCCCTGGGTGGGTGCCAGGGTGCGGTGAGGACGGTGCGTCGATTCCAACCGGCGGGGACCTCGGGCGCCCTGAAGGATTCCAAGGAGAGATTCAACGCGCCCGCGCGATGCAGGGATGTACCGCCATTTTCGTGCGCGTAAGCGTATGAAAATGAAGGCGCTCGGAAACCGCGCCTTTCGGGCGCCGTCTTGAAAAATACCAAGGAAGGGTTTTTTCAAGGTCCCCTTAAGATGGCTGACCATGGAGCAAAGTCGAAGCCGTGTCTTCGCTTTGCCGATCAGCGGGGCTCCGAGGATGACGCGGTCGGCCTGGCCGACACAGTGCCCTTGAGCAGGTCCTTAGGTGGGCTTCCCTGGGCAGTTGCCGCGAGTCAGACAGACCGCGCCGGTGACCTTACTCCTGCATCTTCTCGCCGGCCTGCTCGAGCTGCTCGCCGGCCTGATCTACCTTCTCGCTGGTGTAGTCCCCGGCCTTCTCCAGCGTGCTCTGAGTCTCCTGCCCCGCCTTTTCGACGGCCTGGTCGATCTCCTTGCCGGCCTTCTCCGCAGGGCCGGATTGCTGCTCCGTGCAGCCGACGCTTACCGCCATCGCCAGAGCCGCCAGTAACGCCGCGAATGTCTTCATGAGTGCACCTTGCTGGTTTGAGTCTCGTCGTGGTCAATCGTTGGCTTCGCCCATCTGAGGCAAGCCCGAGGCTAGCCGACGACCCCCGAGCGACGGGGGATTGGCAGGTTAGGTGCGGACCGAACGTCAGTCAAGGCCGCGCGAGCCGGTGCCGCGCTGCCTTCCGTATCGGGTGACCGCGCGATCTGTCACGTCCTCTATGACCGACTCTCTGACCGAGCGGGGGCGAAGATGGTTGCGCGCGTGCCCGAGTGTCGGTGGCGCTGAGGTCGTATTGGCTTGCCGACAATGGCTCGGAGAAATCTCGTGTCCCCGCAACGGTGTAAGACCGGGTTCCGCATACGTGCGACAATGCGGCCGCGTCGGCACGGCTTGCTGCAGTGCATGCCGAACGATCCCTTTTCCCGATTGAACATGGCGTTATGATCGAAGCAAAGGAAGGCGCGGTGCAGATCGGCACGTTCCTCCCGCTCACGCTTGGAATCGTCGTGCTGTTTGGGCTCCACCCCGACCGCGATGGCCAACATGTCCGCTGTGACCCGGCGTTACGGGGCCTCCCATCTGGCCTTCATCATTGTGCCGCTGGTTTGTGCATTCTTCATCGATCTGGTGAATGCGATGCTGATTCCCTTCTTTCTCAGTCACTTCTAGCGACGTGCTGGTCAGAAGGCGTTCTGATGTTCGACGAGGATTTCCGCGGGCGCCAATCTTTTTTTTTGATTCAACGCGACTATCAGGGAGCTCTGTCAAGCGCGCGCGCCCAGTCCTGTGGCGCCAGGATGCGGCGAGGCAGGCAGGCTCTGAAGCCCAGGAAAACTGCATTTTCCCCCAATGAGGACTCAATCCCGATGAATGCCGACTTCCAGCGACCCGCTGCTCGCTTGCGTCTCTGTTCCAGCACCTACGCAGCGGTTCTGCTGCTGAACGCGGTGCTGGTCCTTGGACTGATCTCCGGATGTAGCCGGGAGGACGGGGCAAAGGGGGTCCCCGAGCCGCCGGCGGTCGGTGTCATCGAGGTCTCCAAGCAGAAGGTGAATCCATTCTACGAGTTCATCGGCAAGACCAGGGCGGCGGAGACGGTGGCCTTGCGGGCGCGGGTGACTGGCTTTCTGGAGGAGCGTGACTTCCAGGAGGGGGGACGGATCGAGAAGGGCCAGGTCCTGTTCCGGATCGAGCCGGAGCAGTATCGGGCCACACTGGCCCAGACCGAGGCCGCCCTCGGGGCCGCAGAGGCCTCTCTAGAACGTGCCCGGGTGGATCTGACCCGCTACGAGGAGCTGGCCAAGGCCAAGAACGTGAGCCAGCAGAAGGTGGATGAGGCCAAGGCGGAGCTCTTGGTGCAGGAGGCCGCGGTGCGCACGGCGAAGGCGGACATCGAGAAGGCGCAGCTCAATGTCGATTACACGGAGATCACGGCGCCGATCGACGGGCGCATCGACGTGGCCGCCTACACGGTCGGCAATCTGATCGGCCCGGACTCGGGGGTGCTGGCCACCATCAACCAGATGGATCCGATCAAGGTGGCCTTCTCGATCGCCGAGACCTGGTATCTGGACATCATGAAGGAGAACCTGGCGCACAAGCGCGAGCGCGGCGATGACGGTAAGCACGAGCCGTCCCATGTGCCCCGGATCAAGCTCGCCGACGGCACCATGTATGAGCACGACGGGGAGTTGGATTTCATCGACAACAAGGTGGACGAGAAGACGGGGACGGTGCTGGTGCGGGCGGTCTTCGACAATCCCGACGGGTTGCTGCTCCCGGGTCAGTTCATCACGGTGGTCATCGAGCGCAAGGTGGCCGTCGATGCGGTTGTCATCCCGCAGGCGGCGGTGCTGACCGACCAAGGCGGGGCCTATGTCCTGCTGGTAAACGACGAGGACAAGGTGGAGGCCAGGCGTATCGAGACCGGTCAGCGATTCGGGCCGAGCCTGGTGGTCACCGAGGGTCTGAAGGCCCGGGACCGGATCGTGATGTACGGCATCCAGAAGGTGCGCCCCGGGATCCTCGTGAGGCCCGAGCCAGTCGAGGCGCCGGGCGACCCGCTCGCGGGCGAGACCGGGCAGAACGCGGGGGAGGACGAGGCCGGAGATGAATCCACGGGGCAAGGGGCCGCCGAGGCGGCCGAATAGCCCCAGGCCATCTACCGGAGCATCGCCATGCCGCTATCCAAGTTTTTCATCACCCGGCCTAAGTTCGCCTTCGTCATCTCCATCGTCATCACGCTGGCGGGGCTGCTGGCGCTGATGGGCCTGCCGGTGGCCCAGTTCCCCGACATCACGCCACCCACGGTGAGCGTCAACACCCAATACGCCGGCGCCAGTGCCGACGTGGTGGAGCGGACCGTGGCCGCGCCCATCGAGCAGGAGATCAACGGCGTCGAGGGCATGATCTATATGTCCTCGAAGTCCGACAACGACGGCCGCTACAACCTGACGGTCACCTTCGATACCGGTACCGACGCGGACATGGCCCAGGTCAAGGTCCAGAACCGGGTCTCCCAGGCCCTGCCCAAGCTGCCCGAGGAGGTCCGCCGTCAGGGGGTGAAGACCGAGAAGCGGTCAACCAACATGCTGCTGATCGTCAACATCTTCTCACCCGACCAGTCCTTCGACGCCCTCTATCTCAACAACTACGCCACCATCAACGTCAAGGACCCCCTCGGGCGCGTCAAGGGCGTGGGTAAGGCCGAGATCATCGGCGTCATGGACTACGGGATGCGCTTCTGGCTCAAGCCCGACCGCATGACCGCGCTGGGCGTGAGCGTCGCCGACATCCAGCGCGCCGTTTCGGAACAGAACGTCCAGGTCCCGGCCGGCCAGATCGGTGCGCCACCGGCACCCACCGATCAGCAGTTCCAGTACACGGTGACGACCAAGGGCAGGCTCTCCGAGGTGGACGAGTTCGCCGACATCATCATCCGCATCGAGCCCGACGGATCCGCCATCCGGATCAAGGACGTGGCGCGGGTGGAGCTGGGAGCGCAGGCCTACTCCGCCTCCGGTCGTCTGGATGGCCGCCCTTCGGTGGTGCTGGCCGTCTACCAGACCCCGGACGCCAACGCATTGGCCGTCGCCGACGCGGTCAAGGACCGCTTGCAGGAGCTCGCCGAGCGGTTCCCGGACGACCTGGACTACGCGGTCCTCTACGACACCACCAACTTCATCGAGGCATCCATCGCGGAGGTCAAGACCACCCTCTACCAGGCCGTGGGGCTGGTGGTGCTGGTGGTCTTCATCTTCCTCGGGGACTGGCGCACCACCCTGATCCCGGGTATCGCCATCCCGGTCTCGCTGATCGGGACCTTCGCGGTGCTCGCCGCGGTGGGATTCACCCTGAACACCATCGTGCTCTTCGCGCTGATCCTCGCCATCGGAATCGTGGTGGACGATGCGATCATCGTGGTGGAGAACGTCCAGCGGCTGATGGAGGAGGAGGGACTGGACCCCAAGGCCGCCACCGCCAAGGCCATGGACCAGGTCGGTGGCGCCATCATCGCCACCACCCTGGTCCTGCTGGCGGTCTTCGTGCCGGTGGGCTTCATGCCGGGGATCACCGGCCAGCTCTACCAGCAGTTCGCGGTGACCATCTCCGTGGCGGTGTCGATCTCGTCCATCAACGCCCTGACGCTGAGCCCCGCCCTGTGCTCGGTGCTGCTCAAGCCGGGCCAGCAGCCCCTGAAATGGCTCAATTGGTTCAATGTCCTCTTCGGCAGGCTCACCAACAGCTACACGGCGGCGGTCAAGGTCACGGTGCGCCGGGCCGTGCTGATCATGCTGGTCTACGCGGGGCTCGTCGCCGGCACCGCCTGGATGTTCGTCAACCTGCCGACCGGATTCCTGCCCGAGGAGGACCAGGGGTTCTTTTTCCTCGAGGTCCAGCTTCCAGACGCCGCGTCTCTGACCCGCACCGAGACCGTGCTCGACCGGTTGGAGCAGCAACTGCTGGAGATCACGGGGGTGACCAACGTGATCTCGACGGCGGGCTTCTCGTTACTCAACTCCGCGTTCGGCTCCAACAGCGCGCTGGTGATCCCGGTCCTGGCCCCCTGGGACCAGCGCGAGAAGCCCGAGCTGCAGCTCCGTGCCATCGTCGGCCAGGCGCAGCGCATCGCCGCCGAGACGGTGGACGCCAATGTGATCCCCTTCGTCCCGCCCGCGATCCCCGGCCTCGGCAGCTCGGGCGGATTCTCCTTCGTCCTCCAGGACCGCACCGGAGGGGACATCCAGGAGCTCGCGTCGGTGATGCGCGGATTCATCGTCGACGCCAACGAGCACCCCGCCATCGGCAGCGCCTACAGCACCTTCAGGGCCGATGTCCCCATGCTCTATCTGGACGTCAACCGGGACAAGGTGCAGACCCTTCAGGTCCCGATGACCGAGCTCTTCAGCACCCTCCAGTCCCAGCTCGGCTCGACCTATATCAACGACTTCAACAAGTTCGGCCGTACCTGGCGGGTGCTGGCCCAGGCCGAGGGAGAGTTCCGCAACAAGCCGAGCGACATACTGAGCCTCTTCGTGCGCAACAAGGACGGGGACATGGTCCCGGTGGCCACCCTGGCAAACGTCGAGAGCCGCACCGGACCCCAGATCGTGCCGAGATACAACCTGTTCCGGTCCGCCGACATCTCCGGAGGGCCGGCCCCGGGTTACAGCTCGGGCCAGGCCATCGCCGCGATGGAGGAGAGCGCCAAGGAGTCACTGCCTTCAGGCTTTGGGTATGAATGGACGAGCATGTCGTACCAGGAGATCCAGGCGGCCGGTCAGGCGCCCATCATTTTCGGTCTGGCCCTGTTGTTCGTCTATCTCTTCCTGGTGGCGCAGTACGAGAGCTGGTCCATCCCGCTTGCGGTCCTGCTATCGGTGCCCGTGGCCGTCTTCGGTGCACTGGCGGTGGTGGGACTCTCCGGTCTGGACGTGAACCTCTACACGCAGATCGGGTTGGTGATGCTGATCGGGCTGGCGGCCAAGAACGCGATCCTGATCGTCGAGTTCGCGAAGGAGCAGCGGGAGACCGAGGGCCTCTCCATCTATGACGCGGCGGTGAAGGCCGCGCACCTGCGCTTCCGCGCGGTCATGATGACCGCCCTCTCCTTCCTGCTCGGGATCATCCCGCTGGTAATCGCCACCGGTGCGGGCGCCGGATCGCGCGTGGCCCTCGGCACCGCGGTCTTCGGCGGCATGCTGGCGGCCACGGCCGTCGGCACCCTGCTGATACCGGTGATGTATTACGTCGTCCAGTCGATCCGCGAGCGGATCCAGGGGCAGCCGAGGCCCAAGGAGGGGGTAGCCCCACAGGAAGGCTGAGGTGCAGTGTTGTGGCTGAGGTCATTGCAGCAGACCTTCTCGGAATCACTTCCGCCGGATCCGCGGGATTCCGCTGTCGTTGCTACCGACGTTTGTGAGTCCTGACCATGCTACGACAGCCCTTTGGGCGTTCGTTGCGGCAGCAACCTGCCATGAACGGACAAAGCAAGAGCGGCTGGGCGGCCCTTGCTGTGGCAAAAAGAGCACAAGATTTCCGTTGCCTCATCGACTGCAAGCGTCGGCTCAACCCAACCGTTGACAGACCGATCCGTTGCGACCCCATCGAAAAGGAGTCACTGGCGCACACTCCGGAAAGGACTACACGATAGTTGATGTGCGGATCATGACGCTGATCCCTTGAGCGTCCGAAAAGCGGTGCCAATCGGACAACAGCAAGATCGTGAGAATGGAGTGGAGCGATAGGACGAGTAGTTTCGTGTTGCTTCGTTATCGAACGCGATCTCGTGAGCGGGCGTTCAGAGGTCCTGGCGATAGCTGAACACCAACCCAACGCCTCCCGCGCCGCTCCTCAGCGTGACGGTTCCACCGTTCCGCGCAGCCGCTTCCCGGGCAATCGAGAGTCCAAGGCCGCTGCCAACGCCTTGGGTTCCCTGGATCCGGTAGAAAGGATCGAACACACGGTCACATTCAGTCTCTAGGATGCCTGGGCCCGTGTCGATCACCTCGATTAGGGCGCTCCCGCCGTCGCGATCCAATCGCAACGTAACAGAGCCGCCGGCCGGTGTGTATTTCAGTGCGTTATCGAGTGCGTTACTGACGATCAAGCGCAACGACTCCGGAGCAACCCGCAAGGAAAAGCGCCCCTTCTCTTCCAGTCCGAGGTCAATCCCTGCCGCCTCGGCACGGGGGTGGAGCTCGGCCAGCAATTGCCGCGCGAGATCCGACACATCGACCATGGTCTCGTTGTCCATACCGGCCTGGGAGCGCGCCAGACCAAGAAGCTGCTCGGTCAGTTGCCGAGCCCGCTCGACACCGTCGCGCAGCGGTTCGATACGCGCATGCATCTCGTCGGGAGAATCGATCTGACGCAGGTTCTGCACCTGCAGGGACAAGGCGGTCAGCGGGCTGCGTAATTCATGCGCCGCATCGGCGATGAAACGCCGTTGTTGCTGCATGAGATCGCCGACACGCCCCAGAAGGCGATTGATCGCCTGGACGAACGGAAGGATCTCACTCGGCACGTCCTCTTCCCCTACCGGCGCAGGACGGTCGGCGGCCTGTTCGTCCAGGCGTGTCGTCAGCCGCGCCACGGGGGCGAATTCGTCGCGAAGGATGCGCACGATCAACCAAACCAGTAGCGGGAGGAGGAGCAGAGGAATCAGGGTGCGAAATGCGCTGTTCCACGCGATCTCATCGCGTGCATCCGTGGATTGCGCGACGATCGTGCGTTGGCCGTGGGTGGTCCGGTGCACGTAAACCCGCATGTTACCGTCGGTGCCTGCGAGGGTGTGGAAACCGGGGCTGAGCTCGCCGCTCATCCAGGTGGGCACTTTCCCGCCAGGGGAATGAAAGACCTGTACGCGAGACTCCGGGTCGCTGATCGCAGTATCCGCCGCGGTCAGATCGGGCACATGTCTGGCGCTCAGCACCGCGATCTGATGCAGCATGTCGTCCTGGAACTCCCGCGCTTCCCCGTAGCTCTGGGCGAAGGATGCCAACGCCGCGATTAGCCCCAAGAGTGTGATCGCGCCGCCCAGCTTGCGTGCCAGATGCCGTTGCAGTGAGCGGCTCATGAAGGCTTGTCCACCATCCAGCCGGCCCCCCGAACGTTCTTGATGACCGAAGCGCCGAGCTTCTTGCGTACCCCATGGATCAGGAAGTCCACCGCGTTGCTTGCCACTTCTTCGTTCCAGCCGTAGATGCGTTCTTCCAGTTCCGCACGCGCGAGAATCGCTCCCGGTCGCAGCAGCAGGGCCTGTAGCAGCGCGAACTCTCGGGCACTGAGCTGAACCTCTACACCGCCGGCATGCGCCATTCGGGTGCCGGGGTCGAGGCTGACCTTTCCGTTGCTCAGCATTGGCGTGGCCTGCCCGCCCTGGCGGCGGATTACGGCACGCATCCGGGCGAGCAGTTCCTGGACATCGAAGGGCTTGACGAGATAGTCGTCGGCCCCGAGATCGAGCCCGCGAATACGGTCATCGATACCGTCCCGCGCGGTGATCACGATCACCGGCAGGGTCTTGCCGGATGTGCGCAGGCGACGAAGCACCTCCAGCCCGTCGCGTCCCGGTAGCCCCAGGTCCAGCAACACGGCCTCGTGGGTGTCGATCTCCAGGGTATGGGAGGCGGATGGGCCGTCCCTGACCCAATCCACTGCGTAGGAGGCATCCTTCAAGGCGGTGACCACCGCGGCACCGATCATCGGGTCGTCTTCGACAAGAAGGATACGCATGTCACGGATTCCCGTTGGCTCCGGTCAGTGAGCGGTTTGCGCTGCGCGTTGCGGGGTCGCCATCACCAGCAGGGTGATGGCACCAAGCAGTACCGCGGTCGCGGCGTAGCGGCTGAGGTTCAGGCCCCCTGACGCAATCGGCTTGTCGAGGAAATCTCCGACCACGGCCCCCAGTGGGCGGGTGAGGACAAAGGCGGCCCAGAACAGCACCGTAGGCGAGATCCGGGTGCGGTAGCGGGCCACGGCGATCAGCGCCAGCGCGCCTCCGAAGACCAGCGCCGCGCCTTCGTAACCGAGCCCCGCGGTGTCCGCGGTCCAGTCGCCGAGCGCCGTACCCAGAGTCTGCGAGAACATGATCGTAATCCAGTAAAACAACTCGGCCTTCGGGGTCGCTACCGTGTCCATCGCCACCGAACCGAGGGCCCAGCGCCAGGTGGCCAGCGAGACCACCAACAGCGTCAACAATAACGCCGATCCGCCGGCATACCCGATGCCCAGGGAACGGTCCGCGAAGTCCGCGAGCGTCGTGCCGACGGTCGTGGTCGCGATGATCGTTACCCAGTAGATCACGGGATGAAAGCGCTCGGCGCGGATCTGCGCGATGACCGCCACCAGGAACACGGCAGCGAAGATACCGGTGCCGGCGAGATAGCCGAGATGCATGGACATCGACACCGCGTCGCCACCGGTTTCGCCGAGCGTGGTCGCGAGGACCTTGATGAGCCAGAAGCCCAGCGTGACCTGCGGGACCTTGGCCAATACGTCCTGTCTTTTCATGACGCCACCTCCGCCTCGATCACGTCCTTGCGGCTGACGGCGAGGAACAGCACCAGGCCGGTGATCGCGGCCAGAAACAGGCCGCTGGTCACCACCGTGCCGAGACCAATGCCGCCGTCCGCCACCGGCTGCGAGAGCAGATCTCCGAACGACGCGCCGAACGGCCGAGTCAGGATGTAGGCGAGCCAGAAGGCCAGCACGGCGTTCATCTTGAGCCCGAAGTGCGCTGCGGCCACGGCAGCGATCATGCCGCCAAACAGCAGTGCGGACACGCCGTATCCCAGGTTCATGGATTCCGCCACGAGATCCCCGGCGGCGGTGCCGAGGGCGAAGGTGAAAAGGATCGCGGCCCAGTAGAACAGCTCGCGGGTGCGGGTGACGATGGTGTGGATCGACAGCGTGCGCTTGCGCCAGTACCAGATGCCGAACGTGGCCAGCAACGCGACGCTGAACACCCCGGCGGTAACTGCGAGCGGAATATCGAAGTTGTCCGTGAGGCTGTCCGTGATCAGCGTGCCGACGATGCTGATCAGCACCACCGTGGCCCAGTACAGCCACGGAACATATCGGCGCTCCCGGACCTGGGCGATCATAACCACCGACAACAACGCGGCCATGACCACGGAGGTGCCGGTCAAACCGAAATCGAGGTTGAACTTCAGAAAGTCGGCGGCGGTTTCGCCGACGGTGGTGGCCAGGACCTTGATGATCCAGAAGCACAGCGTGACTTCGGGAACCTTGTTGAGCAGCGCCTTGATGTCCGCCTGCATGACCTGATTCATGGGGGAGTTCTCCTGGAGATTTGTAGGGGCAAGCCAACCGGGGCCCTCGGCCCCAGTTGGGATCTGGTATCAGTCGTCCCGGTCCTCGCGAGCTCCGTCGTGGTCGTCCTCGCAGTCGGTGGCGTCGGCGCGGGCCTGGATGACCTTGCCGTCACGCGCATCGACGGTGACGTCGGTCACCTCGCCGTCCTTGACGACTTCGACGTCGAAGGTGGCGTGCCCGTCGTCGACCTCGAATTCGGCGCGCGAGGCCCTACCTCCGATCTCCTGTTCGGCCGCGGCGATCGCGTCGCCGAGGCTGATATGGGCCTGTTCGATGGCGAAGGCGTCGTTACGGTCGGTCATTTCGGCATAGGCGCCCCCCATCGCGGCGGCGCCGCTTACGAACGCCAGAGGGATCAGGTAGGTCCTGAATTTCATCGGTGTAGCTCCTGTCTTGAACGCGGGGATTCGCGTGGTGAACAAGCTACCTACCGAAAATTAGGGGACTGTTAGGGTGACGCTGGAGACTCGAAGGTTGGCGATGTTGTGCTCTCGGGCTGGGTCTTGCGACCCAGCTCAGCCGAGCATGTATTCCAGGCTCCAGCAGAAAGACTCGGGAAAAAGGCCGGCATATCTCGTGCCTTTACTGGCCGCTGCGCGCCATGGAAGTGCGAAGCACGAAGCGCGTAGACCCCGGTAGGCGTAGGCGCGGGCGTGCTGCCGCAGTGGCGAAGGGGCGTGAGACCCTACGCGAGCGGAGGCAACATGCAGAGCGCATGGGACACGCCGTCAACCCATATATGGTCCGCCCCCTGGTGGAAGAGGAAATCGCTGTTGGGCTGAGGGAGGAAGTTGCGGTCATATATCCGGCCTCGCATTGAGGTGCCGTTGCCAGCCCGCGTGCCCTGATAGCATCCGCGGGCATCCCCGTCTTCATCATTCGCTCAGTCTCGGCACAGCCGGCTCCTGGCTCGAACAAGTTCTCGGGGATGCAGGACTCACCTTCCATGCTGTCACAGTGAGGTTCGCTCTTCGCAACTCGTGGTGGTTGGTACTCTGGGCCATCATGCTGCCGTCGCGGGTGTCGTTGGACGTCGCTGTGCGGCCTTGGTCCGGGGACATCCGTTGGCTATGGCGCCGATGGCGGGATCGTAGGGTTTGCCCGTGGTCATCACCGCGTAGGCGACCCGCGCGATCTTGTTGGCCATGGCGACGGTGGCAATTTTGGTATGCCGGCGTGCCCTTTAACGCCGTGTCCCAACGGCTGCGGCGGTTCTCTTTGGGCTCGGTCCAGCGCAATACGGCATAGGCGCCGTGGATGAGCAGATTGCGCAGATAGACGTCGCCGCATTTGCTGATGCCGAGCAGCCGGTCGCGTTCGCCGGAGGAGTGCTCACGCGGCACCAACCCGATTCGGGCGGCCAGAGCGCGGCCTTTGTTGAACACGCGCGCATCGTAACCGACCGCCGCGAGCAGGGCGTACCGGGACGACAAAAGGTTGTCGCCAAGGAGCGAGTCTGTCCGGCGGCAGGAGCCCCGGACAGATTCAGGAGCGACACGCGACACTGCGGTGCTTCCGAGACTACAATAGCAGCGGCCGTGTGCCTGATACGAATGTCGTATGCGGTTCTCCGCGGGGCGGGGAAAGGATGGCTCGCGAGAATGCTCCGGCTCGGTAGCAATCCTCTGATGTTCGTAGTTCTAGCGATGCTTTCTGGCATCGGCTTTGTTGGCTTGGAACTCGCGGCCGACGGCGAGCATCCTTCGGTGGCGGAGTTCTTGCTAGATAGCGTCGAGAAGACGCTCGTCGTGGTTGGCGCCGGCGGTGTCGTGATGCTCGTCCAGGGCATACGCCGGCAGCAACGCGAACATCTCTCGCTGCTTCGGGAGCTCACGGTTGCACGCGATGAGGGTGCCGGCTGGCGTCGGCGCGCCCAAGCCCACGTTGCCGGGCTCGCCAGTGAAATGGATAAGGAATTCGCCCGCTGGGGCCTGACCGACGCCGAGCGCGAGGTAGGGTTGATGCTGTTGAAGGGGCTTTCGCACAAGGAGATCGCCTCGTTGCGAGGCACGGCGGCAACGACCGTGCGCCAACAGGCACGGGCGATCTATCAAAAATCCAACCTCCCGGGAAAGATGGCGTTTGTGGCGTATTTTCTCGAGGACCTTCTGCCGGCCGAGGACCTGCGACAAACGGCTGATTACAGGCGCCGGGAGAACCCGAATTCCCTGCCATCCGCCGAGTCTGGTGGATCTCCTTTAGGGCCTGACCATTCGGGGTAGTGGCCACGGATCGGCGGTCGGCGGTCGGTTCAGAGTGGCGCGCGTCTTGCCTTAGTCGCCCGGCGTGAAGCTCACCAGCTCCTCGCGGGTGCCGTCATCGGCGACGACAAGGATCAACCCGATGCTTGGCGCGTAATACTTCATCTCCTCGGTCCCCTGCTCCAGCGGCGAGAATTCGCGCGAGACGAGGCAGCTGCCGGTGCAACCTGCAGCTGGTACCGTTTCCGTCGCGGTGAGGCTGATGATCTCTGCCGCGTCTTCCGCATTGCCGAGATCAAATTCCTGCCGATAGGCGTCGCCCACAACGGGTGCGGCCAGCATCAGTATGCCCGGGAGAGCGCCATCGCGTCCGGCCTTGAACGAGCCATCGATAGAGACCAGCTCGGGCTCTTGGGGTATGTCGCCCGCGTAGATCACGTAGTCTTTGGATTCCTCTCCGCAATACCAGATGTTGCCCGCAACATCCTGTGCGACCCAGTCATTGGTATCTTCGAGTGGTGCTCCGTTGATGCTAACCACATC
>Ga0316578_10000087_pt1 | contig 21219 bp, 22 predicted proteins | sample J0NA_2_FD_203076 | JGI IMG/M metagenome (GOLD analysis project Ga0316578, IMG submission 203076) | Rhizosphere microbial communities from salt marsh grasses in Alabama, United States - J0-2_160517rDrC | ecosystem: Host-associated > Plants > Roots > Rhizosphere | place: USA: Alabama | collected... | reverse complement strand
GGAGTCGGCGACGGACGACTACGCGCTCGGCCCCGAGCTGTTCGCCGAGATGCTCGAGCGGACCGAGGGCATAGAAGTGTCGCTCGAGCGCCTGGTCGCGGTCGGGCGCGCGGACCTCGAACGGAACCTGCTGGCCCTCGATGAAGCCTGCCGCGAGTTCGCGCCGGGCCAGGACCGCAAGGGCTGCCTGGCCAGGATGAATGCAAACCGTCCGGAGGGCGGTGCCGTCGCGACCGCGCGCCGGCAACTCGACGTGCTGAAGGAATTCGTCGTCGAGCAGAAGCTGGTCAGCATCCCCTCCGACGACCCAGTCTACGTGGACGAGGCGCCGCCCTACCAGGCGACGAACTTCGCCTACATCATGACCGCGGGCCCGTACGACGTCGGCATGCCCTCGACCTATTACATCGCGCCGCCGGATCCGAGCTGGCCAGCCGAGGAGCAGCTCGCGTACATGCCGGGCGTTGCCGACCTGATGTCGACTTCAGCGCACGAGGTATGGCCCGGGCATTTCCTGCAGTTCCTGCACTCGAACCGCTCGGACAGCATCGTCGGCCGGCTGTTCGTCGGCTATGCCTTTGCAGAGGGCTGGGCGCACTATGCAGAGGAGATGATGTGGGAGGCGGGACTCTCCGGCGGCCTGCCGGGCGGGTCGGCAGAGTTCCGGATCGGGCAGATCAACAAGGCGCTGTACCGGAACGTCCGCTTCATCTGCGCGCTGGGGCTGCACACGCAGGGCATGAGCGTCGAGGAGTGCGAGCAGCTGTTCCGCGAGCAGGCATTCCAGGACCCCGGCAACGCGCGACAGCAGGCGGCGCGTGGAACCTACGATCCCGGCTACCTGAACTACACGCTAGGCAAGCTGATGATACGCAAGCTGCGCGAGGACTGGACCGCCGGGCGTGGCGGTCGCGAGGCCTGGGGTGAGTTCCACGACGCGTTGCTGTCCTACGGCGGTCCGCCGATCCCGATGCTTCGCCGCGAGATGCTCGGCGATGAGGCTGGACCAGCGCTGTAGAGGTTATGGTGTACGGTGCCGGGCTTCAGCGCTGAAGCCCGGCTCCTCTCAATAGAACAAGGTCACGAGCGCCGCGCTGATCACGCCGACGGTCAGCGCTGAAACGAGGCCCAGCAGCAGTGGCTTGACGCCGATGCTGCGCAATCCGGTGATGCTCGTACCCAGGCCGACGCCCGCCATCGCGATCGCGAGACAATAGCTCGCTGCTTCCTTCCCGACCTTGATGAACGTGTTCCAAGACGTGGGATCGAGGAAGCCGAACGGTGTCTCGCCGAGGTCTCCGACAGTGCGCAGCGCGCTCATCGCTGCGAAGCCGAGCACGAACAACGGGACCATCGTCCACCATGGCGGTGGCTCTGCGCCCTCCGAGGAGCGGCGATGGTAGAGGATGGACATCAGCGGGATCACGACCAGCATCGAGAGGTTGCGTTCGAGCTTCGTGACGGTCGCGACGTTCAGCGCCTCGGGTGCGTGGTAGTACTCCTGATAGACCATCGCCGCGCCCGCGACCTGGGACGTGTCGTGCACGGCAGATCCGAGAAACACGCCGACCTTGAAAGGATCAGCAGAGAAGATCCAGTGGGCGACGAAGGGGTAAACCAGCATCGCGAACAGGCCGAATATCGTTATGCAGGCGACTGCATAGCTGGTTTCCTCCTCCCGGGCACCGATCGTAGGCGACACCGCGACGATGGCCGTGTTGCCGCAGATCCCGGTGCCGACTGCGATCAGGCTGCCGAGCCTGTCGGCGAGCCCGATCCGGCGGCCGAGATAGGTCACGATCAGTATTGCGGCCGGGATCGTGACGAGTATCACCGGCAGCGCCTTCAGTCCGATGCTGCCGACCTCGACGATGCTGAGCCGCAATCCGAGCAGCACGATGCCGATGCGCAGCACGCGTTTCACGGCGAACGAGATGCCCGGCTTCAGCACGGCCGGGAGGCGGAACAGATTGCCGATGGCGAGACCGAGCAGGATCGCCACCATGATGCCGCTGATCGCACCATGTCCCAGCCCGAGCGCAGCTGAGAGCAGGTCCGCCAGGTAATTGCCGAGAATGGCCAGCAAGACGGCGAGCATCAGTCCTGGAAAGACCTGCATGGATACTCCTGGGGTGGCGGGCCGCCTGGAAGCCGGCTACTGCCCGCCCGTCAACGTTTCCAGCTGTAGCCCACTTCGAGCTCGAACTGCTTCATCTTCAGCTCGACGGTCTGCGTGGGATCGAAGTTCTGCGGACCGCGGATCTTCACCTCCGGCGCGTACATGAAGGAAACGTTCCACTGGTTGCCGCCCGGCTGCTCCTTCGTGAAGCCGATCGTCCAGTGGTCCTCCATCACGCCGGGCGCCAGTATGTTGAAGGTCATCTGGTCCTTCCGGATCGGCTGGTCCGTCGTGCTGTAGCCGAAACGCAGCGTCCAGTCGTCACTGACGTCCCAGGCTGCGCCGAACTTGTAGACCTTCATGTCCTCCCAGCCGAAACCGGCGCCTTTCTTGCCGCCCAGGCAGTACTCGATGTTCACCTGGCAGGTGCCCTCGGTCAGCCCTTCAATGCCGTTGCTGACCGCCGGGACGTCGCTGTACTTGACTTCCTGGTAGTCGAACATCAGCGCCAGGCCGTCCATCGGGCGGAGCGCGAGGCCGACGGTCCAGGTCGAGGGCATGTCGAAGCCGCCGCCCTCGGCGAACAGGTCCGAGTAGTCGCCGAAGTCGGACATGGACATCTTGGTCGTGTAGGCGGCCGCGAGGCTGAACATCTCGACCGGTGTCCACAGGAATCCGATGGAGCCGCCGTAGCCGTAGGACATGTCGTGACCGTTGTCGGACAGGTTCTTCGGCACCGCCGGCATGCCCGTTTCCATCATGCTCTTCATGAAGGTCCTCGTGAACGGCGCGAAGTTGCTGACGCCGCGCGCCTCAAAGCGCTGCATCGCGAAGATCGCCGATACGCCGAGCGAGAACTGGTCCGTGAACTTGCGCGCGTAGCTCAGGTTCAGGAAACCCTGCATCAGGTCCACGCCGGCCGTGCCGTCGCCGAACGTTCCCGGCAGCGTGACGGCGCCGGTCGAGCCCGGTCCGCCGAAGAACGGATCATAGGTGACCGTGCCGCCCTCCCACTTCGTGTTCATGCCGCCACGGCCGTAGAAGGCGAGCGCCAGGTGATCGGCGTCGCTGAACGACCACTTGGCGCCGACATACGGTACGAAGAACAGCTCGTTCTTGCTGCTCTCGTTGTTCGGTCCGATGGTCAGCAGGCACTGGCCCGGCGCGAAGCAGGCGCCCGGGGCCTGGCTCGGCGTGGTCTTGTAGTCGCGCATCGGGCTGAACAGGCCCAGCCCTGCATCGAAGCTGTCGCCAACGAAGGCCATGCCGGCCGGGTTCGTCGCGAGCACGAGCAACTCATCCGGATTGGCGCTTCCGGCGCCGGCCTGGGCCTTCATCTTCGTGCCCAGCCCGTGCGTGTAATAGCCGTTGGTCGCCGAAGCGCTGCCCGCCGCAAGCGCCAGGGCCACAGCTGCGGCTAGGATCGTGCGTCCACTTTTCGCGTACATACCAAGAATCCCCCATCAGCCACTGTGCGGCCTGGCAACGGATGAACTAGATGGTTCTGACTTATCCGCCCGGCCTGGAAAGCGGTGCCTGCGGGTCTGCCGCAGGCACCACGCAAAACGACGACCGTTGCCGTGCAGCAACGGTCGCCAGGAGCCCATGCATGAGGTTCAGGCCTTGCGCTTCAGCACGAAGCGGAAGACGTTGCCTTCCTGGGTCGACTCGAGCAGTTCGTGCCCGGTCGTGCGGCTGAAGGCCTGGAAGTCCTTGACTGCACCGGGATCGGTGGCCAGCACTTCCAGCGTGGCGCCTGCAGGCATCGCGGTGATGGCCTTCTTGGCCTTGAGGATCGGAAGCGGGCAGTTCAAGCCCTTCGCGTCGAGAGTCTGGTCAGCCATGCTCGTGTCTCAAATGAAAAGGTTGATATCCGATTGCGTCGCGACCTCGATGTAGGTCGCCGCACCACCCAACTCAATGCCGGGAATCATGTCGTCGAGCGTGTACTCGAACAGGTCCATCGTCATCTGGCAGGCGATCATCCGCACCTCGGATTCGAGTGCCAGTTCCCGGAGCTCGGGGATCGATGCCACGCCCTTCTTCTTCATCATGTCCTTCATCATCACCGTCGCGCCGGAATCCACGAACGGAATCATCGACATGAAGTTCGGCATGCCCATGTGCATGCCGGCCATCGGCATCTTCATCGCCGGGTTGCCGAGCGGCGTCATCTTCAGGTCCAGGTCCTTCAGCAGCAGGGACAGGCCGTAGAACGTGAAGAACAGCGTCACGTTCAGTCCCATCGCCGCGGCGGTCGTCGAAAGAATGAACGGAGGGTAGGCCCAGTCGAGCGACCCCTTCGTGACGATGATGGACATGCTCTTTTCGCCGGAATCGTCAGTCATGTTCGAGACCCCCTCTGTCTCGCAGTCGCCCGGATCGGCGGGAAATTAACAGAGAAGTCTTTATTAGAAAAGTCGAATAAATTACGCTCGGGCTGTGGCAAATACGAGGCATTCGCAGCGCGGCTTGACGCAGTGCAGCAGCCACCGGCCCGTGCCGCGAGGCGCACCGGCCGTGTTCGTCGGCAGCGGGTTCTGTCGTCGGCCCGGCTTCGGGCGACAGCATCCGCTGTCCATTCCAAGGGTTGCAACGGTGCTGCAGCTTTGTGAGCTGCTCGGCTGGCTGCCGCACGAGTCGTACCGCGAGAGTCCCTGCGCGAGTCGTGCCGAGCTGTGCGAGTTCCACGACGCGGACTACGTCGAGTCGCTGTCGCGCTGCGTCGCGTCAGGCAGCGTGGATCCCGAGACTCGCGCACGCTACGGCTTCGGCACGCTCGAGAACCCGATTTTCGAGACTTTGTTCGAACGCGCGGCGACACAGGTGGGCGGGTCGCTGCTCGCAGCCGAGCTCGCGCTCGAGGGGCGCATCGTGTTCCACCCTGCCGGCGGCACGCACCACGGCAGGCCCGACCGTGCGAGCGGCTTCTGCTATTTCAACGACCCGGTATTCGCGATTCGCAGGCTCATCGAGCGCGGTGTCGGCCGGGTGCTCTACGTGGATCTCGACGCCCACCACGGCGATGGAGTGCAGGATGCGTTCCGCGCGGAGCCCCGCGTGCGCTTCGTCTCGATCCACGAAGCCGGACGCTGGCCGTACACGGGCGCGGCCGAGGACTGCGGGGCCGGCTACGCGCTCAACCTGCCGGTACCGGCGGGCTTCAACGACAGCGAACTCGCGTTCCTGCTCGACGAGCTGGTCATTCCGCTGGCGGAGGATTTCGCGCCTGGGGCGGTCGTGATCACCTGCGGCACCGACGCGCTGGCGGGGGACCCTCTCTCGAGGATGGCGCTGTCGAACGTCGCATTGTGGAACGCGGTTGAGCGGCTGGCGGCGCTGGCCGAGCCGCTCGTAGTGCTGGGCGGCGGAGGGTACAACCCCTGGACACTGGCACGATGCTGGACCGGGCTCTGGGGACGGCTCTGCGGTCGGAAAGTCCCGGTGGCGCTGCCCGAGAGCGCGCAGGTAGTCTTGCAGGGCCTGCACTGCGACCTCGTCGAGGACGAGGACGTGGAGGCAGCCTGGCTCAACACGCTGATCGACCGGCCGCGGCCGGGACCGGTGCGGGAGCCGGTACTCGCGCTCGCAAAGCTCGCGGCAAAGGGGAGGAGGTCTTCGCATGCCATGGCTTGAATCGATCCAGAGCATCGAGGAGTACGAGGACGTCGTCCTCGATCGCGAGCTGGTTGCGGCGTTCGAGGCGAACGCATCCACGTTGCCGCCGCGGCCGATCCGCTTCTCGACGCCGACCTTCAAGGACTACGCGAGCACCGAGCTGAAGGGCTGCAGCAGGAACAGCTTTCCCTCGTTCTCGATCACCGCGGGCGCCTGTGGCCTGAACTGCGATCACTGTCGCGCGGAAATCCTCAAACCGATGATCGCCGCGACGTCTCCGGCGATGCTGGACCAGAAGGTGCGCCAGCTCGTCGCAAGCCAGAACCTGCAGGGCTTCCTTCTGTCGGGCGGCTCGAACCGGCGGAACGAGATCCCCTACGAGCGCTATTACCCGGTAGTGGAGCGGCTGAAGCGGGATTTCCCTCATCTGAGCATCGCCATCCACACGGCGCTCACCGACGAGGCCGGCGCACGGGCGATGGAGGCCGCGGGCGTGGACACCGCGATGATGGACGTGATCGGCGCCGAGCAGACGATCCGGGAGGTCTACCACCTGGATCGGCCGGTCGAGGACTTCGAGTCGACGCTGGCGGCGTTGTGCTCGACCTCGATGAAGGTCAGCCCGCACATCGTCATCGGCCTGCATTACGGGCGGATCCTCGGCGAGCAGAACGCACTCGACATCGTCGGCCGCCACGCGATACACGCACTGGTGCTGGTGGTCGTGATGCCGTTCTACGCGCAGCCCGGGGTTTACGAGGTCCCGGACGCTCACGAGGTCGGGCGTGTCTTCGGCGAGGCGCGCAGGCGACTCGCGGACCGGCAGGTGCTGCTCGGCTGCGCCCGGCCGCCGGGCCTGCACAAGCGGCTGGTGGATGCCTACGCGGTGATGGCGGGTCTCGACGGGATCGCTTTCCCGGCGGACGGCGTCGTCGCGGTCGCGCGGGTGACGGGTCGACCCTTTCACCAGGAGCACGCCTGCTGCTCGATCAAACTCGGCGCCGCCGCAGCGGCGGGGACCAGCAGTTGCGCGGCCTGAGCCGGCGCGCGAAAGCCGCGAGGAGTCGAAGATGAGCTGTATCAAGCAAGGTGCCGACGCCGGGAGCGGGATGCCCGGCAAGGACCGCGACTGGAACGCCTACGGCCGGATGCAGCCGCGTCCGCCCGAGCCGACTCCGGTCGAAGCCCGTAACGGGCGACGCGTCAGGGATGCCAATGTTCCGCCACAGGGCGTGTACCTGCCGAACAACAATCGGCTAACGCCCGAGATGCGTTCGCCAGAGTATGTGCAGATGTCCACGGCCGCGGCGATCACGCTCGGAGTGATGCCGGGCAGGATGCACCGCTGCGGCTGCACGCGCTGCCTGAACCTGCTGCTCACTTACCCCGAAGGCTGCAGGGCAAATTGTGCCTATTGCGGGCTTGCGCGACACCGCGAGGCCGACCGGGACTACGCGGACCGCAATTTCATCCGTGTGGACTGGCCGGCCGTGCCGATGCGGGAGATCGCGGAGATCGTCGCCCGCGACGGCGAGCACAGCCCTTTCCACCGCATGTGCATCTCGATGATCACGCACCCGCGGTCGGACGCAGACACCGTCGAGGTGCTCAAGACCTGGACCGCGCGGATCGATCCCGCGACGATACCGGTCTCGATCCTCTCGAACCCCACTACGATGAACCGGGAGGACGTCGTTCGACTCAAGGACCTCGGCGCGGACATCTTCACCGTGGCGCTCGATGCGGCCACGCCGGAGATCTTCGAGCGTACCCGCGGCAAGGGCGTGCAGTCGCCGCACCGGTGGGACCGTTACTGGGAAGTCCTGCTGCACGCCCGCGACGTGTTCGGGCCGCAGAAATTCGGTGCGCACATCATCGTCGGCATGGGCGAGAGCGAGTACGAGCTTCTGTCGCTGGTCCAGCAACTGGTGGACCTCGGCGGCCACAGCCACCTGTTCTGTTTCTTCCCGGAGCAGGGCTCGCTGATGGATCACCTGCCTGCCACGCCGCGCGACCAGTGGCGCCGGGTGCAGCTGGCGCGCTACCTGATCGACTATGCGGGCGTACGGATCGAGCAGATGAGCTTCGACGCGCAGGGGCGCGTCGAGGGCTACGGCCTCGGCGCTGCGGAACTCGAGGACATCGTGGGCAAGGGCACGGCGTTCCGTACCTCGGGCTGCCCGGGCAAGTTCCAGGACGACGTCTCCGCCTGCGATCGGCCCTACGGTGATTCGCCGCCGAGCGACATCGCAAGCTTCCCGTTCCAGCCCAACAAGCAGGACCTCCGCAAGATCCGCAGGCAGCTCAAGATCCCGGTAGTGCAGGACTGAACGGATGACGGGGAGCTTCCGGGTCGTCGAGACCGGCGTCCGCGAGGGCCGTTTCAATATCGCGCTCGACCAGGCGATGATCGAGCTGCACCAGGCTGGACAGATCCCGGACACGCTGCGATTCATACGTTTTCCACCCACGGCGCTGATCGGGCGTCACCAGGCGCTGGGCCAGGAGATCGACGTAGCCCACTGCCGACGGAACGGCATCGGCATCGTGCGGCGCATCACCGGCGGCGGTGCGATCTACCTCGACGAGGGTCAGCTCGGCTGGGGTCTGACGTTCCGTCGCGGCGCGCTGGGCGTCGCCTCGCTGGCGGACGTCGCGCGCGAGATCTGCGAGACGGTGGCGGCCGGGCTGCGGCGACTCGGCGTCGAGGCCCGCTATCGCCCGCGCAACGACATCGAGGTCGACGGCCGGAAGATCAGCGGCACGGGCGGATTCTTCGACGGCGACACGCTGATCTACCAGGGCACCGTGCTGGTGGACATGGACCCGGCCGCGATGGTGGCCGCGCTGCGCGTGCCGCGGGCCAAGCTCGAGAAGCGCCAGCTCGACTCGGCCGCGCAACGGGTCGTGACGCTGCGCGAGCTGCTGGGCTCCGGGACCCCCGGGCTGCACGACATCCAGCAGGCACTGCTCGAGGCCTTCGCCGCACGCTTCGGAATCGAGTGGCAGAGCGCCGGGCTCACTGCGGCGGAGGAGGAACTCGCATCCCGGCGCCACGGCGAGGAGATCGGCACCGATGAGTTCGTTGCCGAGATCGACGACCCCGCCGCCGACGGCGACTTCGCCATCGGCAGTCACAGCGGGCCGGGCGGGACGATCACGAGCTACCTGCGCCTCGAGGGCCCGGCGCGGCGGCGGATCGGGCAGCTGCTGATCACCGGGGATTTCTTCGTCGCACCGCCCCGCGTGGTGCTCGACCTGGAGGCCGCGCTGCGGCGGGTCGAGCTCGCTGAGCTCGATACGGCGATCCGGCAGTTCTTCGACGGCCGGGAACTCAGCGCGATTACCGTGGCGCCCGAGGATTTCCGGCGCTCGATACAGGCCGCCGTCGACCAGGCGGCGATCGCGTGCCAGACGTGAAGACGCTCGCGGTCATCCAGCACACCTCCGCCGAGTACCTGGGCCTGATCGAGGACCACTTCGAGGGTCGGCGCATCCGATTCCTGTATTCCCGGCCGTTCACCGCCGGCGGACGGCTCCCATCGCCGGAGGGCCTGGGCGACGGGCTGGTCCTGCTCGGCGGCGGGCCCTGGGGCAGCGCCGGCGCGCGCGACGTGCCGACGCTGGAGCGGGAAGTGGCGCTCACGCGTCGTGCGCTGGAGGCCGGGCTGCCCGTGCTCGGCATCGGCCTCGGCGCGCAGGTCCTCGCGCTGGCCTCGGGAGGCGGCTCGGTGGCCTCGCCGCTGGAATTTACCGTCGGCGAGGCGCTGCGCACGCATGCCGGTGCACTGGCCGGCTATCTGCCGGAGCGCTATCCGATCGTGACCTACGGGCGCGACCGACCCGAGCCGCCCGCCGATGCCGAGGTGCTGGCGCGCGACGCCGAGGGCCGGCCCGTGCTGTTCCAGGTCGCAGACCGCGCGCTCGGCTTCACCGCGCACCCCGGTACCAAGCCCGCGATCATCGAGGACCTGATCATGGAATTCGAGGACGCGCCGTCCGATCCCGGGCCGACGCTGGAGCGGTTCCGGGCGGTCCGGCCGGCGCTCGAGGATGCGCTGGTCCCGGTCATGACGGGCGTGGTACGCCAGTTGCGGCTGATGGAATGAATCAGCGAGCAAGCACGTATTGTCCTTGTCACGGGAGCCGGACTAAATTAGGGTTCGCTAATGCATCGCGGTGCGATTTCGTGCTGCGATGCACAATCGCGCAACGGAGCAAATCAAGATGGCGCAGAAGCTGATCATCGTCATGGCCAACACCGATCCGCGCAACGGCGAGGAGCTCGGTGCACCGATCTTCCAGGCGACCGTCGCGGCGGCTATGGAATACGAGGTGGACGTGATATGCACGGCGACCTCAGGCCGCCTGATGCGCAAGGGCGTCGCCGAGAAGCTGTTCGTCAAGGAAGGCTCGCCGAAGAGCGTCTACGATTTCATCAAGGATGCGCACGAAGCGGGCGTAAAGTTCTACTGCTGCTCGCCGAACCTGGACCTGTTCGACATGACCAAGGACGACCTGATCCCGGAGTGCGTCGGCATCGTCGGCGGTGCGCATCTGATCGAGGAAGTGATGGAAGGGGACTGCAAGGTCCTGACCTACTGAACGACCGCAGGGCCGCGATGACGGCCCGGGGGGACGAATGGAACACGCCGCAACCCGCGTGCAGGAATACATCGGAGACCCGATTTCCGAGGCGCCGCCGGTCAGTCGCGAGAAGCTCGAGGAGATCTTCGCCGACATCCAGTCGGACATGCGCTACGACCACGAGCTGAACGGCTGCCTCAACTGTGGCATCTGCACCGCGACCTGCCCGTCGGCCCACTACTACGACTACAGCCCGCGCGAGATCGTGCAGCTGCTGTGGACCGAGAATCTCGAGGGCATCTACGACGCGATGCAGGAGAAGATCTGGGCCTGCGCCCAGTGCTACACCTGCGCGGCGCGGTGCCCGTTCCGCAATTCGCCCGGTGGGCTCGTGATGCTGATGCGCGAGGTCGCGATCAAGCACGGCATGGAATCGGCGAAGAACGTGCTGCGGCCGTTCAGCCGGGTGATGCTGAAGCTGATCTCGACCGGCAACCAGCTCTCGCCCGACATGATCAGCAAGGACGGCTTCCCGGACTGGGGCCCGAACATATCGAAGGTAGAAGCACCGCTGCAGGTGCTGCGCAAGGCGATCCCGGTGCCGACGCTGCACACGACCAAGACGGCCTGGGAGGTCAACCTGAAGACGTCGGTGGAGCTCTACACGATCTGGGAGGAAACCGGCGTGCTGGCGAGCCTGAAGACTATCGACACCAACCTCCATGACGTCATCGAGGACATCATGGACGAGAAAAGAGACGAGCTCGAAGAGTGGCTCGAGGAACAGGAGGAGGACTGACCCATGGCGAACGAAGGCAAGACCCCGGGTGATCGGTTCACGGGCCACGGGCCCGAGTGGCGCGATGCGAACCTGAGCCGCGAGGATGCGACCACTGCGACCGTCTGGGTCGAGCAGGTCATCAACAAGCGCTCGATGCTGACCCAGAAGGACCGCGTCGAGGACGTGCGCGACGTCATGTGGCAGCTCGAGAAGGACGGCGAGATCGTCGTGCACAGGGTCACCGACGAGCACCAGCCCGTGATGGTGAAGACGCTGTACGGCTGGGACAAGAAGATCCCGACCACGCGCCTGTGGCACCACAAGTCCTGCGGCCAGTGCGGCAACATCCCCGGCTACCCGGCGTCGCTGCTGTGGATCATGAACCAGCACGACATCGAGTATCTCGATGAGACCGACCAGACTTCCTGCACGGCCTGGAACTACCACGGCAGCGGCATCGGCAACATCGAGAGCCTCGCGGCCGTGTTCCTCAGGAACTTCCACCAGGCCTACGTCTCGGCCAAGGCGCAGGGCCTGCCCGAGAGCTACTACTACCCGCTGGTGCACTGCGGCACGTCCTTCGGCAACTACAAGGAAGTGCGCGGCTACCTGCTGCACTCGGCCAAGCTGCGCGAGAGCGTCAAGAAGATCCTCGCCAAGCTCGGCCGGCTCGTGGACGGCAAGCTGCTGATCCCGGAGGAGGTCGTGCACTACTCCGAGTGGCTGCACGTGATGCGCGAGCGGATCGCCGAGCGACAGGTCATCGACTGCAGTCACGTGCGCGCGACGATCCACCCTGCCTGCCACGTCTACAAGATGGTCCCAGAGGACGCGATCTACGACGACAAGATCCTCGAGGGGAATCGCGTCGCAGTCTCGACGGGCATCATGCAGGCGCTCGGCGCCCAGGTGATCGACTACAAGACCTGGTACGACTGCTGCGGCTTCGGCTTCCGCCACATCATCTCCGAGCGCGAGTTCACGCGGTCCTTCGCGATCGACCGCAAGATCCGCGTCGCCCAGGAGGAGGCACGTGCCGACGTGATGATCGGCCACGACACCGGCTGCATCACGACACTCGACAAGAACCAGTGGATCGGCAAGGCCGCGGGCAAGCCGGTGGACCTGCCGGTGCTCGCCGACGCGCAGTTCGCGGCGCTGGTCTGCGGCGCCCATCCGTACAAGATCGTCCAGTCCCATTGGCACGCCTCGTCGACCGAGAAGCTGTTCGACAAGCTCGGCATCGACTGGCAGGCCAAGAAGGCGGAGTTCGAGGCGTACCTGAAGGAGGTCGCCGCGGGCAAGTTCGAAACCCTCTACGACCCGCGCCGCATGATCACCTCAGGGCCGGGCTACAAGCGAATCGAAGCAGCAAAATGAGCAAGCCAATCCTGATCGTCGGGGGCGGGCCTGCAGGCCTTGCGGCCGCGCATGCGCTCGCGTGTGTTGGGCAGAAGAGCCTGCTGGTGGAGAAGGTCGATCGCCTCGGCGGCGCGCCGATCCTCTCCGGCTACGCGAAGCTCGTTCCTTCGGGCGAGTGGGCCAAGGACGCGATCGGCGGCATGGTCGATCGGGTGACCGGCAACGGGCTGGTCGAGCTGCACACAGGCACGCAGGTGACGGAATTCTCGGGCACCCCCGGGGCGTTCTCGGCCCGGCTGGCCAACGGGCGTTCCGTCGAAGCCGCGGCTGCGATTCTGACTACCGGCTTCACGCACTTCGACTCGGTGAACAAGCCCGAGTGGGGCTTCGGCACCTTCCCTGACGTGGTCACGACCACACAGGTGGAGCAGATGATCTCCTCGGGCAAGGGCGTGCGCTGTCCCTCGGACGGGCGCAAGCCGAAGCGCGTCGCGATCCTGCTCTGCGTCGGCTCGCGCGACCGGCAGATCGGGCGGGAATGGTGCTCGAAGATCTGCTGCACCGTCAGCGCGAACATGGCGATGGAGATCCGTGAGGAGCTCCCGGATTGCCACGTCTACATCTATTACATGGACATCCGCACGTTCGGGCTGTACGAGACCAAGTACTACTGGAAGAGCCAGGAAGAGTTCAAGGTCAAGTACATCAAGGCGCGCATCGCGGAGGTCACCTCCGACGGCAAGCAGCTGGTGGTCAAGGGCGAGGACACGCTGGTGAAGCGCCCGATAACGATTCCGTTCGACATGGTCGTGCACGCGATCGGCATGGATCCCAACGTCGACAATCCGGAGATCGCCCGGATCTTCGGCATCGAGCTCGAGAGCCACGGCTACATCGGCCGTGGCAACTTCTACGGCAACACGGCCGAGACCTCGCGTCGCGGCGTGTTCGTGGCGGGTTCCGCGACCGGCCCGGAGACCATCGACGACTCGATCGCGCAGGCGAATGCCGCAGCACTCGCGGCGCTGGGCTTCCTGCAGCCGCTGCGCGCGAGCGCCTGAGCGGGAGCGCGATGTTCGGACGCTCCCAGCGCGCCAACACGGTGCCGGCCCCGGTGGAGCGGCCGCGGCTCGACCTGAGCGGGCCGCGGCTGCGCCATGCGCTTGAGCGGCTGGTCGAGGGTGCCGACGCGCTCGGCGGTGTCGAACGCTATTGCGAAGCGCTGAAGCTCAAGTCGGCCGTCTTCCAGGAGGCACTGGCCGGTGACGGAGCCGATCCGGGTTCGATCGGGGTCGAGGCCTTCAGGCCGCTTTGTGCGTTCATGCCGACGGTACGCAGGCGGATCCGGCCCTGGCTGGAAGAGCCCGGCTTCGGCAGGCTCCGCGAGGCGGTCGCGGAGCTGCTCGAGCCGGCCGCAGACACGTCGAACACGAACGAGCGGGTGAAGAAGTTCTGCGCGACGTTCCCGCAGGACGACGCGCACCGATGGGTGCGCGACCTCGCCGCGGAGTTGCTGCACAACGTGGACCCGGAGCGCTTCCCGCTGATGACCCGCTGGGTCTGGGACGCCGGCGCCAACACCGGGGTGCTGCGGGAGATCTGGCACGCGCCGGACGTCGATCACCTGACGATCCGGGCGACCGACGACTACGAGACGTTCCTGATGCTGCGCGAGGAGATCGCCCAGTTCCTCTCGACCAACGGCGTGTTCCGCGACGTGATGCAGATGGTCGACATGGTTTGCGCGCAGGTCTACGCGGAGTACATCTGCGAGCAGGGCGGAAGCTACCTGCGCGCGGATTTTTCAGCGCCCGAGGATCCGATGCAGCACACGCGCCGGATGCTCGGGCTCGATGGCGTGCGGGCCGAGGACGGTCGCGCACGCTTTGCAGTCATCGACGGCGAGGCCCACTGATGCCCATTCACGAGCAATCGCTGATCAGGCCCGAGAACCTGCACACCCACGAGGAACTCGTGGTCGACGGCGTTGACGTCTCCGGTCACTGGAGCACGTTCATCGAGTCGCGTGCGGTTTCGGACTACAACGAGGACCTGCAGGAGGAGATTGCTGCGCTGCCCGGCGGCGAGTATGTGCACCGCTGCTGGCAATGCGGCTCCTGCACGAATTCCTGTACGGTCAACGCGATCAATCCGGACTTCAACCCCCGCTACTGGATCTACCTGATCAGGATGGGCATGGAGTCCGAGCTGCTGCGCGACAAGGACATCATCTGGCAGTGCGTTTCCTGCAACAAGTGCACCTACGCCTGTCCGCGCGACGTCGTGCCGGAGGGCGTCATGAAGGCGCTCTCGCACTGGCTGGAGCTGAAGGGGCACGTGCAGAAGTCGCCCTCGATGGTGTTCGACGAGGTCTTCTCGGAGCAGGTCTTCGAGCGCGGCAAGATCGAGGAAGGCCGCGTCATGCAGCGGTTCTTCAAGCGCACGGGCCAGGACTTGAGGCAGGACTGGCTGATCGAGATGGTCAAGCGGATGCTGCGCAACCTGCCGGTCGGGATGCTGGCGAAAATGGGTCTTGCGACGCTGGTCGCGCCGAGCACGCGTGACTGGAGCCGGGCGCGCGCCGCGATGGACGAGTACCTGCACGAGCAGGAGCAGCAGCGGCGGCGGGCGCTGAAGCTCGACGACCTGATCGAGGAGGCGAAGCAGGACGCGATGCCCGCGACGGCGGGCCAGGGGGCACGGTCATGAGCGGCGCAGCGGGCAAGTACCAGAAGGTCGCCTACTATCCGGGCTGCGCGCTCGAAGGTACCGCGCACGCCTACAATCGCTCGACACAGGCCGTCGGGCGCGCGCTGGGGCTGGACCTGGTCGAGGTCGAGAACTGGAACTGCTGCGGCGCGATGGAGGTGAAGAACCTCGACCCGAAGCTGCAGACCTACCTGTCCTCGCGGGTCATGTCGATCGCGGCGTCCGAGATGAAGATGGACGTGGTGATGGCCCCCTGCAACGGCTGCTACCACAACCTGAAGAAGGCCGAGTACGACCTGTCGCACGACCCGAACAGCGCCGAGGTCGTCGAGCGCCTGTCGAAGAAGGCCGGGCACGCGACCTACCAGGCCGGGCAGGTGGAAACGATACACGCGCTCGACTGGATCAAGCACGGCATCGGCGAAGCCGGACTGAAGGAGCGGCTGCGCGGCTCGCTGAAAGGGCTCAAGGTCGCGAACTACTACGGCTGCATGTATACGCGCCCCAGGCACATCTTTCCGGAAAAGGACCAGGGCCCGGGCAGCGAGTCCACCTCGAAGCCGCACTACATGGACGACCTGCTCGCGGTGGCCGGTGCCGAGAACGTCGAGTTCGCACTGAAGACAGCCTGCTGCGGAGGTGCGCATACACTCTCCGACAGTGACACCTCCACGAAGCTGGTGCTGAACATCCTGCGCGCCGCGGAAGCAGCGGGCGCCGAGGTGATCGCCACCGAGTGCCCGACCTGTCATTCCGGCCTCGAGATGCACCAGGTGCGTGCCGAGAAGAAGTTCGGCCAGTCGACGAAGGTGAAGATCCTCTACTTCACGCAGCTGCTGGGCCTGGCGCTCGGTCTGAAGCCGAAGCAGGTCGGTGTGCACGAGAACATTTCGGACTCGATGCAGTTCCTGAAGGAAAAAGGAATCGCGTGAGAACGCTGGCCGAGCTCGAGCGCAGGCTCGATGAGATCCTCGCCTTGCCGGCGCCGCGGCCGGAGCTCGCGGCGGAGCTGCTGGAGATCGGCGAGCAGGTGCTCGAGCACTGGGTCGGCGCGAAAGGGCTCGAGCCGACCCGGGAGCTGCGCGAGGGATTCCGGCTGCTGGCCCTGCACCGGCAGGGTTGCCAAGGCGAGCCGAGCTTCAATGCCTGCCGCGAAACCTGCCGTGAGCTCGTGTACCACTACAACCTCGTTACCCGGGAGCCGCGGCACGACGAGATCGTGCAGCGCCTGCGCATGATGGCGATGGTCGCCAACCATTTGTTCCTGTTCGTGGCCGGCAAGCTGCAGGTCAGCGAGCTCGGCGATTTCTGCTGTGCTTCGCGACCCCTGCGGCAGGACGCCGAGCCGCGAGAGCCTGCCTGAGGAGAATCAAGATGCCCACCGTGAAGGGTTGCAACCTGCCCGACGAGCTGCTGTACGACGTCGATAACCACATCTGGTTCAAGGAGCTGGGCGACGGGACGGTTAAGGTCGGTATGACCGCCGTCGCGACCGCCATGGCCGGAAAGCTCGTCGCGTTCACGCCGAAAAGCGTCGGCAAGTCGGTCAAGGCCGGAAAGTCCTGCGCAACGGTCGAGTCCGGCAAGTGGGTCGGACCGGCCAAAGTCGCTGCGGCCGGCGAGATCGTAGCGGTGAACGAAGCGCTGGTAGCGAACCCGAGCACGGCGAACGACGACCCCTATGGCGAGGGCTGGCTGGTCGTGCTGAAACCCGAGGAATGGGAAGGCGTCAAATCCGGCCTCGTGGTCGGCAGTGCCGTGGCCGGGCCTTACGAAGCGAAGATGAGCGCGGACGGCTTCGCCGGCTGCGCCTGAGTGTCGGATCAACGCGGGTTCCGCCGGGCACTGGTGCTCGGCATCGGAAATCCGCTGATGTCGGACGACGGGGTCGGGCTGCGGATCCTCGAGGTTCTCGCCGGGCTGGCCCCGGCTGTCGATGGTGCCCGCTACCTGGATGCCGGCACGCTGGGCTTCCTGCTGCTCCCGGAGATCGAAGACAGCGACTCGCTGCTGCTGCTCGATGCTGCGCGGCTTGGCGCCGAGCCGGGTGAGTTGCGCGTGTTCGAAGGCCGCGCGATGGACGAGTTCCTCGCCGGCAACAGCGCGGGCGCGCACGACGTGAACCTTCGGGACATGCTCGATGCAGCGCGCCTGACCGGCGGCCTGCCCGAGCGACGCGCGCTGGTCGCGGTGCAGCCCGGAAAAGTGGACTGGGGACTCTCGCTCAGCCCAGCTGTCGAGTCTGCGGTTGCGTCTGCAGCAGCGCAGGCAAGGGCGATACTCGAGCGCTGGTGAGGCGGCCTCTGCAGCACTGATTCGCCAGCAGCGTCTCCGCAATACGGCGCTTTCGGCAGCTACGTACAGCGCGCGTTCCTCGTCGCTGGCAGTCTTTCGGGTGACTGAGAAAGACGAGGGGGTTGCCCGATGTCCTTTCCAACGCTGGGCGAGGCACTGCGCTCACGCGGCGTGAGCCGCAGGGATTTCCTGCAGTTCTGCGCCGCCACCGCTTCCGCGCTGGGGCTGTCCACGACGCTCGCACCGCGGATCGCAGCGGCGCTCGAGCAGGCACGCCGTCCCTCGGTCATCTGGCTGCCCTTCCAGGAGTGCACGGGCTGCACCGAATCGATCACGCGCGCGCACGGCGCGACGATCGAGAGCCTGATCTTCGAGACGATATCGCTGGATTACCAGCACACGCTGCAGGCCGCCGCCGGCGATGCGGCGGAGCAGGCCCGCGAGAAGGCCATGAAGGACAACTGGGGCCAGTACCTGCTGATCGTCGACGGCTCGATCCCGACCGGCAATTCAGGCTTCAGCACGATTGCCGGCCACGACAACCTGTCGATGCTGAAGGAGGCCGCGGCCGGGGCGGCGGCGATAATTGCGCTCGGTTCCTGCGCGGCATTCGGCGGCATCCCGGCGGCGCGCCCGAACCCGACCGGTGCGGTATCCGTCTCCGAGGTCGTCAAGGACAAGCCGATCATAAACGTGCCCGGCTGCCCGCCTATCCCGGTCGTCATCACCGGCGTGCTGGCGCAGTACCTGACTTTCGGCAAGGTCCCGGAACTCGATTCGCTGCAGCGCCCGAAGGCCTTCTACGGACAGACGATCCACGATCGCTGTTACCGCCGCCCCTTCTACGAGCGCGGACAGTTCGCGGACAGTTTCGACGACGAGGGCGCGCGGCTCGGCTGGTGCCTGTACAAGGTCGGCTGCAAGGGCCCCACCACCTACAACGCCTGCGCGACCGTCAAGTGGAACGCAGGCACGAGCTTCCCGATCGAGGCGGGGCACGGCTGCATCGGCTGCTCGCAGCCCGGATTCTGGGACCAGGCCGGCTTCTACCAGCCGCTGTCCACCGCAAACTGGGGTAACGCCCGCACCGTGGGCACGGCCATCGGGGTAGGCGCGGCGCTCGGGATTGCATCGGCGGCGCTGGCGCGTAAGCGCCAGAGGGCTGCGGAGGGCAACTGACATGAGTCTGCTCGAATTCGCGCGCGGGCCGGCGCTGCAATGGTCCATCACGATCTTCATCGTCGGGGTCTTGTGGCGCCTGCTCGGCGTTTTCCTGCTGCGCAGCAAGAAGGACCTTTCCGAGCCGCGCAACCGTGCGGCCTGGAAGGGACTGCGGCTGATCGGGCTCAGGTCCTGGCCGCGACGGGAGTTCCTCGAGGGCACGGCCTTCGGCGAGGTGATGGGCTACGCGTTCCACGTCGGCTTCCTGGTGTCGCTGTTCTTCTTTACGCCGCACGTGCTGTTCTTCGCCGACGTCGCGAAGGGGCTCCTCGGCACCGACCTCACCGGGCTGATCGGCATCGGCTGGCCGACGCTGCCGAACGGGATCATCACGTTCCTGAGCGCGGTCTCGATTGCCGCGCTGGTGGCCGTGCTGGTCCACCGTATCGTGAGCCCTGTGAAGCGGCTCATCTCGAACTTCGACGACTACTTCAGCTGGTTCGTGACGGTGGCTCCGCTTGCGACCGGGATGGCGGCATTCGCGCACCTCGGTGGATATCCCTACGAGCGGCTGCTGGCGTTTCACCTCGTCTCGGTCGAGCTGCTGCTGGTGTGGTTTCCGTTCGGGAAGCTGATGCACGCCTTCACGATCTTCGCCGCCAGGGGCTCGACCGGCATGATCTTCGAACGCAGGGGGGCCTCGCTGTGACCACAACCCACACGCGCAAGCCCGAGCCGCTCGAGTTCGACAAGCCACGGGTGTCGATCGCGAAGCCCGAATACAGGTTCGACATGCAGGGCGAAATGCACGACGCAGAGCGCGTCGAGCGGGCGATGAAGAGCTTCGTCAAGGACTTCGGCCGGACCGCGGCGATCTACATGGAGTCCTGCATTCATTGCGGGATGTGCGCCGAGGCCTGTCACTTCTACGAGACGACCAAGGATCCGAAATACACGCCGATCTGGAAGCTGGAGCCCTTCAAGCAGGCCTACAAGCGCGAGTACGGTCCATTCGCGGTGGTGTTTCGCGCGCTGAACCTCAAGCCGCGCGTCACGGTCGAGGAACTCCAGCGCTGGCAGGAGCTGATCTACGACTCCTGCACGGTCTGCGGGCGCTGCTCGCTGATGTGCCCGATGGGCATCGACATCGCGACGCTGGTCTCGCAGGCCCGTCACGGCATGTTCGCCGCCGGACTGATCCCGCACGAGCTGTGGGCCGTGACCGAGCGTGCCCGGCTCGAGGGCAGCCCGCTCGGGGCGACGCCGAAGGTGTTCGCGGACCGTCTCGAGTGGCTGGCCGACGACCACGAGGTCGAGATTCCGATCGACAAGGACCAGGCCGACGTGCTCTGCACGATGTCCTCGATCGAGATCATGAAGTACCCGGACTCGGTCGTCGCGACGGCCCGGATCATGAATCACCTCGGTGTGGACTGGACTTTCAGGCTGGACGGATACGAGGCGACGAACTTCGGCCTGCTCGCCGGGAACTCAGCCGCGCAGAAGCAGCTGACGATGAAGCTGATCGATGCGGCCGTGGCCTGCGGTGCGAAGACGCTGATCCTTCCGGAATGCGGGCATGCATACACTGCACTGCGGTGGATGGGTGCCAACATGTACGGTGAGCCGCTGCCGTTCAAGGTCATGCACATTGCCGAGTTCCTTGCGGAGCAGGTGCATGACGGCAATCTGCGCCTTAAGCGGCTGGGAAAGAGCGTGACTTTCCACGATCCCTGCCAGGTCATCCGTCGCGGCGGGGCGATCGAGGCGCCGCGCGAGGTGCTGAAGGCGCTCGGAGCCGAGCTGCGCGAGATGTATCCGGGCAAGGGCACCAACTGGTGCTGCGGTGGCGGCGGCGGCGTCGTGGCAAATCACCGTGCGGACGGACTGCGCTACAAGACCTTCAAGCTGAAGATGGAGCAGATCGAGAAGACAGGAGCCGAGATGCCGGTCACGACCTGCGCGAACTGCCGGCAGACCTTCGACGACGGCCAGGCCCACTTCAAGTGGGACACCAAGATGCACAGCCTGCTCGAGTTGGTCGCCGACAACCTGATCGAGGATGAGGCATGAGCGCCGCGAACGGGCGGGTCGTCGTCGATCCCGTCACCCGGATCGAGGGGCACCTGCGGATCGAAGCGGCGACCGACGCCGAAGGCCGCATCACCGAGGCCTGGAGCGCGGGCACGATGGTCCGCGGGCTCGAGATAATCCTGCGCGGGCGTGACCCGCGCGATGCCTGGGCGCTGGCGCAGCGCATCTGCGGCGTCTGCACGCTGGTGCACGGCATCGCTTCGGTGCGGGCCGTCGAAGACGCGCTCGCGATCGAGATCCCCCGCAACGCGAACCTGGTGCGCAACCTGATGATCGGCGCGCAGTACGTCCACGACCACGTCATGCATTTCTACCACCTGCATGCGCTCGACTGGGTGGACGTGGTTTCGGCGCTGCAGGCCGATCCCGCCGCCACCAGCGCGCTCGCGCAGTCGATCAGCGGCTACGCGCGCTCCTCGCCGGGTTACTTCGCGGACGTGCAGAAACGCGTCAAGGGCCTGGTCGAGAGCGGGCAGCTCGGCATCTTCGCGGG
>Ga0316578_10000086_pt1 | contig 21336 bp, 17 predicted proteins | sample J0NA_2_FD_203076 | JGI IMG/M metagenome (GOLD analysis project Ga0316578, IMG submission 203076) | Rhizosphere microbial communities from salt marsh grasses in Alabama, United States - J0-2_160517rDrC | ecosystem: Host-associated > Plants > Roots > Rhizosphere | place: USA: Alabama | collected... | reverse complement strand
TCAGCGCCACGGCGGGAAGCGGTCGTCCGTCTTCCGTCACGTAGATGGCGTAGATCCGCGTTCCGTCCTCCTCCGGTCGGGCGATCACCGCGGAGTCCGTGAACTCGGGGTTCCGTTGCAACGCGACCTCGATCTCCCCGAGCTCGATCCGGTATCCGTGCCGCTTCACCATGCGGTCGCGCCGTCCGAGGAACACGAGCTCGCCGTCCACCTCGCGCACGATGTCGCCCGTCCGGTACCACCGCCGTCCGTCGTGATCGCGGAACGCCGCCTCCGTCCGCTCCGGCAGGTTCCAGTATCCGCGCATCACGTTGGAGCCCGAGATCCAGAGCTCACCGTCCACCCCGGGCTCGACCTCGGCCCCGTCCGGGTCCGTCACCCGGGCCTCCAGGTGCGCGCAGGGGCGCCCGATCGGGTAGGGCTCGACGCGCTCCGGGGGGATGCGGGCCGGGATCTGGAAGAACGTGCAGACGTTCGTCTCGGTCGGGCCGTAGAGGTTGTACATGCGCGCGGACGGGACGAGCTCCCGGAGCCGCCGCAGGTGCTTGACCGGGAACACCTCGCCGCCCCACTGCACGAGGCGGAGCGCGGACAGGTCGTACCGGTCGAGGCGACCGTGCTGCGCGAGCAGGACGAGGACCGACGTGACCGACGTCCAGATCGTGAGGCGGCGCCGGGCGATCAGCTCTCCGAGCGTGAACGGGTCACGTCCCGTGGGGCCGTCGATGAGCACGACCGTCGCGCCGTGGCGTACCGGCACGTAGAGGTCCGAGGTGGATGGGTCGAAGTGCAGTGGAACGTGGAACGAGAACCGGTCCTCCGGGGTCGGCGCCATCACTCCGCTCGCCCATTCGACGAAGCTCGTTCCGTTGCGGTGCGTGAGACAGACTCCCTTCGGGCGACCGCTGGAGCCGGACGTGTAGAACAGGTACGCCAGGTCGTCCGGCCGCGGGGGCTCGAACCCCGAAGCGCCGGACGAGACCGGAGGACGCGCGGACAGCGCCGCCTCGAGTCCACGCCCGCCGCCGCCGGCGAGGCGGATCCGCTCGGGAACGTGTTTCGCCGAAGCCAGGAGCGCGGACTCCCGGTCCGGGTCGACGAAGAGCAGACGCGGGGCACAGTCCTCGAGGATGAGCGCGTTTCGGGCGGGTGGAGCGTGCGGGTCCAGCGCCACGTACGCGGCGCCCGCCTTGAGGATTCCGTGAACGATGGCGATCGCGTCGGCCGTTTTCGGAAGGCACAGGGCGACGCGGTCGCCTCGCCGGACGCCCGACCGGAGAAGCTCGTCCCGAACCCGGTCGCTCAGGTTGTCGAGGTCTCCGTACGTCATCGTGGTGCCGTCGAGCTCCTCGATCGCGACGGCGCGAGGAGTGCGGGCGGCCGTCTCGATGAGATACCGGTCCAGCGTGCGATCGTCGTCGGCGTTCGTCATCGGGATCCGCGTATGTCCAGGCCGTCACGGGGCGCGCCCCGACGGCGCACAGAATCGGCCCGGACGGCCGCGGACGCGGCGGCGAGAGTGAGGACGAGCCAGGTGATCTTCTTGTTCTCCCAGGTGAGGGACGACGCTCCGAGCGCCCAGATCGACAGCAGCGTGACCCAGAACCGGGCTCCCCACGCGGGGTGACGGAGCGCCTGCCCGAAAGTGTACGCCACGAGGGTGTAGAAGATCGTCGCTCCCACGATTCCGAGCTCCACGAGGACGGAGATGAACGTGTTGTGGGCCACTTTTCCGATCCCGATCGCCGCCTCGAAGGCGCCTGCCCCGACGCCGAGAATTGGTCGCTGCCCGAAGGCGCGCAGTCCGGCCTGCCAGATTCGACCGCGTCCGCCGAGGGTACCGCCCGAGATCTCCGACCCGGTGGTCAGGAGGCGCTCGACCGAGGGTTGCGGCACGAAGGGCACGATCACGGCGAACCCGATGACCGCCGCGAGACCGATCGCCAGACGCTGACGCGGCCGGAGCCGGGTCAGTGAGGCGATCGCGAAGAGCACGGCGGGGAACGTCGTGAGCAGCGCGGTGCGGGTTCCCGTGAGCGCGATCCCGAAGAAGGCGAGAGGAAGATACGCGAAGTTCATCCACCGCAGAACCCGGCCCCGACCCCGGATCGAGTGAACGAGGGCGAGCGTCCACGCCATCGGCATCCCGATCGCCAGGAGCAGACCGGCGGTGTCGGCGTTGAATCCCTCGACCGTGTACCGCTTGCTGAAGGACATTCCCGTGCCGCTGACGAAGCTCAGCAGCAGGCTCGCGATCGCGACGTACGCTCCGAGCACGTACGCCTGGAGAGCGGCCCGGATCGCCGGGGTGGTGTCGTAGAGGTCCCAGAGGAGGAACGCCAGGATGAGCAACTGGACGTACGTCCACACCCACTGGACCGTCGCGGGGGGGTGGATCGTCCAGAAGACGCTGAGGGCGTTCCACGTCACGAAGGCGATCGCGAGTCCGTGGAAGAGGCCGAGCCGGCGCATCGTACCGTGCATGACCACCGCCGCGACCCAGACCGCCGCGAGGAGGAGCCCGATCGCCCGGCTGATCGTTCCGACGTCCCGGACGAGTACGGAGTTCTCCCAGGGAATCGCGAAGATCATCACCAGGGAGAGCAGGTACGCGAGCTTCTTCACGGGAATCCGGCCGGGAAGAGGATGCGTTCGTACCGGTCCGTCACGGTCCTGAGTTCGTACGGCCGCCAGCTGTCCTGGCTCGGCCGCGGCACCTCTGCGTCCAGAGTCTCCTCGAGCGCACGGGCGAGTCCGACCGGATCGCTCATCGGCACCAGACGCCCGAACCGGCCGTCCGCCAGGATCTCGACCGGGCCGCTCGGACAGTTCGTGGAGACGACCCGGGCACCGCACGCGAGCGCCTCGATGAGCACCGTCGGGAGACCCTCCCACAGCGACGACATCGCGTACACGGCGCAGCGTCGCATCCGGGCCCAGGGATTCTCGACGAAGCCGGGCATCCGGATCTCCGCGCCGAGCCCCAGTGCCGCGGCGAGCATCTCCAGCTCGGACCGCAGCGGACCGTCGCCGAGGATGAGAAGTCGGGCCGGCCTCCGGGCGCGGACCTCGGCGAAGGCGCGAAGCAGGGTCGGGTAGTCCTTCTGCCGGTTGAGGCGGCCGACGGCGAGGATCACCGGCGGAGCGCCCGGCGCGAACCAGTCGTCGTCGACCGACTCTTCCGCCCGTGCGAGGAGTTCGGGGGTGACGACCGGGTTGTGGATCACGTGGACCTTCTCACGGGGCACGCCGACATTTTGGACCAGGTCCTCGGCCACGCCCCCGGAGACGGCCGTGACCGCGTCGGCCCGCGCGTACGCGCTCCTCGCCAATCGCGGTACGAGGCGCCCGCGACGACTGTTCGCATGCGCGGCGACGCGGGACAGCGTGTTCTGCTCGTTCACCACGAACCTCGGCCGCGTTCCGGAGGCCGACCGGGCCCAGGAGGCCACGATATTGGCGTAGTCGAGCGTCGAAAGCAGCACGCCAGGCCGGCTCGCTCGCAGGTATCGGGCGAGGGCCGGGAGTCCGGCTATCACGCGCGGCGCCCCGAGATCCACCACCGGAACTTCCGACGGGATCGCGTCGAGATAAGGGCCCTCCGCGCGCGCGAGCACCAGGTCGAGTCGTACGCCGGATTCCGTCAGGGCGGTCGCCAGTTTGAGCATCGCCCGCTCCGCTCCGCCGCCGCGCATCGAGGGGACGAAGATCGCCAGGTCCGGCCGTGCGCCGCCGCGGCCTCGTGACCGCGTACCGGCGCGCTTCGCGGTGGCATCGGTCACGAGGGCCTTCCCGAGCGCAGGGATTCTATGACGCGGGACGTTCGCTCGGCGAGTCGAAGTCTCGCGCCGCGCGACAGGCCTGCATAGAAGGCGAGCGGACCGACGATCAGCACCGTGAGGCCCGAGACGGCGACGAGCGCGGCCCAGCTCGCCACGGCAGCCCGCGGCGCGAGAAGCAGGGCCGCGACGAACAGCAGGCACGCGACGAGCGTGGGACGGACGGAGGCCAGGAGCTGTCCGCCGAGAGGGGTCGCGAGAGTCTCTCCGACCATCTTCGGATAGGCCAATCCGAGCACGGCGCGTCCCGCGAGGAACCCGACACAGAGTCCGACGATCCCGGCGTCGAACAGAAGGAGGCCGGCCAGAGCGAGCCCGATCGCGAGCAGCGACGCGATCCCGCCCACGATCACCTTCGACTTCAGGTCCAGCGTGAGGTCGATGATGTTCGCGTCGTTGCGAAGCAGGACGAACTGCACCGAGAGCAGCACGATCATCAGGTTTTCCAAGTCTCCCGCGTAGAATTCGGGGCCGACCCAGAGGCCGACGAACGAGCGGTTCCAGAGCAGGATGCCGACCCCGGCGACGGTCGCGAGAAGCCACGTGAAGGCCATCATCTCGGCCCGGACGTCGGCGCTCTTCTTGAGCTTTCCCGCCCCGATCAGCCCGCCGAGGCCGGGGGCGACGCCGAACACGAGCATGCCGACGAACGTGATCAGCGTCTCCGGAACGTACCGCGTCAGGGCGTAGACCGTGACCAGCTCCGGGGAGTCGGCGACACCGAGCACGACGACGTCGCTCGCCCGCAGAAGCTGCATCACGAGGCGCCAGCCGAGAAACCACCAGCTCAGCGACAGGAAGGCCCGGGCCTCGGCGCGAGACGGCCAGCGGACGGCGAACCACGGAACGTATGCGCGCACGACGAACAGGAACGTCAATCCCGTCAGGATCGTGGCGGCCGTGGTCGCCGCCGCCACGCCCGGCAGGCCGGCCCCGAGCTTCACGGCGGCGATCATGAGACCGCCGCCCACGAACACCAGGAGGGCCGATAGCCCCATGCGCTTGTACCCGAGATTCTCGCCCTCGAGGACCGACCGCGGGATGCTGACGAAGTTCAGCGCGACCAGGTTCACGACGAGAAGGAAGGTCGCGATCCGGATCGGCCACACCAGCTCGACCGGAGATCGGAGCCAGGCGGGGGCGAACCACGACACGACGAGACCGAGCGTCACCAGGATCGGCAGGAAGATCACCGCCACCACGATCGCGCTTCCCACCTGCCGGCGCTTTTCTTCCACGTCCGCGGAGGCCTGGCGGTTCGCGATCGTCCACTTCAGCGTCTGCGTCGGCCGTCCGCTCGCCGGTGAGATGTACCCCACGAGGCGGCCGATCACCTGCCATACCCCGTAGGCGAGACTACCGAGGCCGGTCACGAGGATCGGGTTGACGACGAAGCCGACGACGAGGCGCGCCGCATAATCCGTCGCCGAGGCGACGGCGTTCAGCGACGCGCGTCGGGTCAGGTCTCCGGCGGCGTGTCCGCCGGACGTGCCTCGCTCTCTCACCCGTGCGAACCGAGACGGGGGGCCACGGCGGCCGCGATCGCTTCGGTCCCGGCCGCTTCGGTGTCGAACGTCATCAGATCCGAGCGGCTCGCCGCGCCGGAGGGCTCCAGCGCGCGACGGAGCGCGCTCCGATACGCGCTCAGCCACGCGGAAGCCTGTGGGTCCGGCAACTCGCGGCACGGGTGCCACCGGTCGCGGCGGCGGATGCGGTCGAGAAGCACCCGGTTCGGAGCGTCGAGCCAGATCACGAGCGAAAGGCGCTCCGCCCAGGCGCTCCGCATCGTCTCCCACCATTCGACGAACCGCGCGGTGCGGGGGGGCCCCCAGGTCCACAGTGTCCCGAGCCGGAACAGCGGCCCGTGATCGTACATCACGATGCCGCGCGCCGACGCGGCAGGATCGCGCCAGGCACGGAGCCAGTGCTCGAGGTAGACCATCGAGCGCAGGGAATCCCGGGGGCCCCACCACGCGTCCGAACGGCGCGTCGCCCGAACGGCGCGCGCGACGTACCCGGGCGGCAGCCGGAGAGCCGAGCGGGCCGCGAGGGGCGCACACGACACGTCGCAGGGACGGACTCCGTCACGGATCGAGAGGCCGCGGTCCCGCAGGGCCGCGAGGAGCGACGTCTTGCCGGACCCGGCCGGGCCCAGCAGCTCCACCAGGACGGGGGGCGTCTCCGATCGGGCCCCTTCCGGCCGTGTGCTCAGAGGCGCTGCCACAGCCGCCGCTTCAGCTCGCCGGCGACCTCTTCGGCGGGTCGCGAGGCATCGAGGACCACGGCGCCCGTCGCCCTCCAGTCGACCTCGAGAATCTCCCGGGCGCGCTCTTCCACTTTCCACGGGTCCTCTTCGGGCTTCCGCCGCCGCGAGACCTCGGCGGGAACCTGGAGCACGAAGAGGAGGTCCGGCTCCGTCATCGGTGCGTAGAGCCGCTCCTCGAGGCGCATCGCGGCCCGGGTCACGGATCCGGGCTCCGACCCCGCCTGCGCGGCACGGCGCCGCACCTGTGGGCCGTCCATCACGGCCAGCTGCGGCAGCGGGTAGCGATCGCAGAGCACGACGCGACCGCGTGTCGCGGCCCGTGCGGCGCGCCGGAACACACGACGCCGGTCGCGCGCCGTCAGCACGTGCTTCGCGATCTCGCCGAGCTCCGGCGGCCGGCTCCCGCCGCCCGCCGGATCAGCCCCGGAACGCCGTCGCACCGGCCGGAGCAGAGTCCGGCCGACCTTGACCCCCCCCCGGACACCCACGGTGAGTGGGGACCAGCGCGGACGACCGAGGTGCACCCGCAGTACCTGGAGGTCCCGGGAGAGCCACGACTCCAGCGCATCGAGAGCCGTGGACTTGCCGGCGCCGTCCGCCCCGACGACGGCGACGATGAGGCCGCCGCCGGTCGGCGTGTGGCGTGGGGTGCTGCCGGTCCTGGCCCGCCGGGCGCGGTAGGCGAACGCGCGACGGACCCGGCGCCAGGCGTCCAGCGGCGGAGCGTCCGGCGTGAACGCGGCGAGACGGCGGCGCAGGCGGTGGGCCTCCCTCCACATCTTCCAGAGCGAGGCGTCCTCCGCCAGAGCCGCGCGGCCGCGCTGCCACGACCCGGGGTCGATGAGAGTCCCCGCGGAGGCCAGGGCTTCCCGGAGGTCGGACTCGTCGGCCCTCTCCTCGAGCCACGCGAGCTCCTCCCTCTCCCGGCGCCGCAGACGCCCGCGCCCGAGAAGAATGACGTCCAGGCATCCGTGCTTGAGCAGCATGCGAAGCACGAACACCGCGAGCTCGAGACCCGGTGCCGGCACCCGAAACCCGTCCCGGGACACGCTGCTCGCGAGAAGAGCGCCCTCCACGGGAAGGCGATATCCCTTGGACAGGTCGTGTCCGACCATCAGCCGGTAGTGCACGTGGGCGTGGATCGGGCGGGAGGCCCTCGGGTCGAAGCCGAAATAGCTGCGCGTCGCCGCCGCGGCCTTCTCCGGGGGAGGATCCGCTTCGCGGAACCCGAGCGTCCCGAGCGTCTCGAGCAATGCCGACTGGTCCTCCGGCGCCACGAGCAGGTCGAGATCCGTCTCGCCTCGCGCCGACTCGGGGAGACGGATCGAGCTCTTCCAATGGCACCACCGGATGCCCCGCGCGTCGAGAGCCGTCAGGAGCGCATCCACGAGGGGGATGCGACTCTCCCCCGGCGTGTCAGGCATCCAGGTAGCTGGAGCTGTATCGGTAGTATTGGCGGTTGTACAGCTTCAACTGTCCTTCCGGGTCGTTCAGGATCGCGCCGAGGACCCGGACCCGGGCGACCTTCAACTGCGCGTAGGCGCGCTGCGCCGCGTCGCGATCCGTCCGTCCGGCCCGGATCACGAGCACGGCGCCGTCCGTGAGCTGGCCGAGGATCGAGGCGTCCGCGACCGCGAGAACGGGAGGCGTGTCCAGCACGATAAGATCGAAGCGCTCCCCCAGGTCCGCGAGCAGGCGCCGCATCGGAGCTCCCTCGAACAGCTCCGAAGGGTCCTCGACCTTCGATCCGGCGGCGATGACGGAGAGGTGCTCGACGGGCGTCTCTCGGGCGACGCGCGGAACCCGGAGGAAGTAGTAACTCTCGGGGTCGAGCAGGTCGGAGAGGCCCGGGGCGCGGGGGATGTCGAGCCTCTCGTGGATTCGCGGCCGGCGGGCGTCCGCGTCGACGAGGACCACCCTCATTCCCTTCTTGGCGAAGGACCGCGCGAGGTTGATCGCCGTGCCTGTCTTTCCCTCGCCGGGCGCCACGCTCGTGACGACGACGCTCTTCAGAGGGATCTCGCCCGCCGCCGACAGGACCGAAGTCCGGAGAATCCGGTACGCCTCGCGAGAGGCCGTGTCGACTTCGCCGAGCTCCTCGTCGAGAAGGTAGGTGTCGCCGTTGCCGTCCGGTTCTCGTCCGCTCCGGGCCGGAAGCAGGCCCCCGACCCGGCGACGGCCCGTCGTGGCGATCGCCTCACGGGGGATGACCCCGAGCTGGGGCAGAGCGAGCACTTCGCCGAGCTCCTCGGGCTTCCGGATGGACGTGTTGTGCCACTCGCGCAGGAAGGACAGCAGCGTCCCCAGCCCGAGCCCTCCCAGGAGCCCGATGACGAGTTTCAGCGGCCAGAGTGCCGTGATCGGCCGGTACGGCAGGGCCGCCATGTCGACGATCTCGACGTCTCCGACCTGGACGTTCTCGGAGATCTGCGCCTGCTGGAACTCCAGGCGCAGCTCGTTCGCCATCGCCGTCAGCACGTCGACGCTCCGCGAGAGCCGAGATTCCTCCGCCTCCTTGGCCGGCAGGGACTGGACAGACACGGCGCTCCGCGAGCGGAGTGTCTCGAGTCCGGAGATCCGCGCGTCGTACGAGGCGATGAGGCTGCGGAGGGCATCGCCGATCCGCTCCTCGGTCGAGCGGATCAGGTTCTGGAGCTGAATGACGTCCGGGTTCGTCGGGGCACTCCGGAACGGCCCCGTCGTTAGCGAGTCCAGCCGGGACTGGTACTCGACGATCTGGGCGAACTGGCTCGCGATCGCGGGATTGCCGGCCATCTGCGGGAGCGAGGCGACGGCGCGCACGGCGGCGGCCCGCGTTGCCGCATCCTGGGTATCGAGCTGCCGATCGAGGCCCGCGAACAGCTCGCGGTCCGACGTGAGCTCGTTGAGGCGCGTGTCCAGCGACAGGAGCTCGGACTGCTCCGCGGAGATCCGCTCAGCCGAGCGTGCGAGGCTCTGTGAGCTGCGGAAATACGCCAGCTGGCTCTGGGCGGCCCGCAGCATGCTGTCGGTCTGGGCGAGCTGTTCGCCGACGAACTCCCGCCGCAGTGTCGACTGCTCCCGCGCCGATTCCACCGAACGTGCTTCAAACGTCACCACGATTCCGTTCGCCACGGCCTTCGCGACGGCGGGGTCGGGACTCAGGTAGCTCACATCCACGACGTCGGTGCCCTCGCGTCGTACGACCTGGAGGTTCGCGAGCACGCGGTCGATGGCGACCTCGCGGGGCACGACGGCGATCACCATCTCGGCCACGTCCGGTCGCTCCGTGACGGCCATCTCGACCGGGCCCGAGCGGGCCGTGTCGCCGTACGGAACGCGAACGCGCCCGGCCCGGGTGGTGAGAACCTGCGACTGGGGCTCGAACAACAGCGTGATCGTGTCCGACGCCGCTTCGTCCAGAACACGGACCTCCGCGAGCTCGGCCCGGAACGGTTCTCCCCCGATCGGCAGGAGTCGGAGACCGAGCGAGTCGACGACGCTGCCGACCAGGGTCCGGCTGCGGAGGACCTCGATCCGGGACAGGAGCGGATCCGCCGCGCGGCTCGTCGGGCCCTCCTGGGACTGCCGCGTGTCGGTGGCGAACAGCTGGCGGACGTCCGTGAACCGGACCACGGCCGTCGCCCGGTACGTGCGGGGTTCGGTCAGCGCGAGCAGTCCGGCGGCGAGGAGGCAGAGGCCTGTCGTGACGGCCATGAGCCGCCAGTGATACCGCAGAACCGTCAGGATCTCGCGGATCGTGATCGACTCGGAGACGCGTTGTTGATGATCGTACAGAAAGTCCGGCATGTCGGATTCACATTCGCAGAGAGAGTCGCATCACGGTCCCGCGGGCCGTCGGCCGGCGCGCGCGGCGCCGGAATCTACTCCATGTCAGTCGTTCACGAACCGCTCGATCACGAGGGCCACACCGGCCAACGCACCGATCCAGGCGGCGATGTCCCTCATGGAGAACGACTTCTGCGGGACGAGGATCTGGTCGCCCGACCGGACCGTCTCCCGGAAGGCCGCGTCCCCGGGGTCGTTGAGGTCGAGCTTCCGCTCGAGGTAACCCCCGGACGTCTGGAGCCGGAGGAGCTTCACCGACCCCCGTTTCGCCGTCTGCGTGGGCCCGCCCGCGGCCGCGATCGCCTGTGCCAGGGTCGTGGCGGGCGCCATCGCGAACGTGCCGGGGAGGTTCACGTCTCCGGTCACGGCGATGTGGATCAGGGGCTCGACCGTGTACACCGGCTCATCGACGTATTCCTGGAGGACCCGTCCGATCTCGAGCTCGACGGACGACAGCGACGCGTCGCTGACGCGGATCTCCTGAAACAGCGGGTGCAGGATGCGCCCGTCCGGACCGATCCCGAACTGGCCGCTGAACTGGTCGTATCGCCAGACGCGGATCCGGATCGAGTCTCCGGCGGAGAGCGTCGATGTGCCCATGTCCTGCGCGGCGATCGGACGGCCCGGCCCGGCGAGTGCGATCACGATGGTCCAGGCCAGGATGCGACGGAGGCTCATCTCTCAACCCTCTCCGGTGCCGTGAGGCGTACGTCCGAGCGAACCGGTCCGGGACCCGGACGTTCCCAATCTACACCGAACCGCCACGGTGAACAGGAATCCCGGCATCTGGCCCCGTGCCGCCGTGACGGCGAGGTTGTCCCCGTTCGCTCCCGAGTCCCAACGGGCCCAATGTGCGTCATCGACCGCGGACGCGCGACTGTGGAACGAGTGCAACAGGACGACGTTTCCGCCCCCTCTGGCCGACGCACGGTCGTCACCGTCGTGAACTCTCTGAGTCCCACGAGCATGCCGCTGAACGAGTTCGTGGGTTGGCGCTCCCGGCGGGTGCCGGACGAGCGGCACCGCGTCATCTCCTTGGCCGGTCCGAGTGCTCCCGGTGCGCCGACCGGGGTTCCGGACTCGGTGCCTGTCCGGATCGCCGGGAGCAACGTGGCCCTGTGTCGACACGTGCGGAGCCTGCTGATACGGGGTCGGCACGCCGACGGGGAGCGGACGGTCCTCCACGCCCACCACCCGCGCTCGGGCGTCATGGTCGCGTTGGCGCGGCTCGGAGCGCGCAGCGGCACCCCGGTTCTCTTCACCGTCCACAACATGTTCTCACGCTATCATCCCGCGACGCGGGTCCTGAGCGCGATCAGCTTCGGAGGAGCCGATCACGTCACGTTCGTCAGCCATGCGGCGGCGGATGCGTTTCCGCCCAGCTTGATGCGACGGCGGTCCGGGGCGATCTCGGTGATCCCGAACGGCGTCGATCTGGAGCGGGTGGACGCCACCCTTCGCGAGATCGGGTCCTCCGAACGGCGCGACTCGCCCGGACGCGCGCTCCGCCTGATCAACGTGGGGAAGTTCACCGAGCAGAAGGGCCACGCGTTCCTGCTCGACGTGCTGAAGCTCTTGCCCGACGTCGAGCTCGTGCTGGTCGGCGAGGGGGGGCTGCGCCCGGCGATCCGCGCGCGGGTGGAGCGGGACAATCTCGTCGGGCGCGTGCGGTTCACGGGGCTCGTCCCGCGGGAACGGGTCTACGCGGAGCTGCTCGAGGCCGACCTCTTCGTGTCTCCCGCCTTGTGGGAAGGGCTTCCGATCGCCGTGCTCGAGGCGATGGCGCTCGCGAAGCCGGTTCTCCTGTCCGACATCGCGCCGCACAGGGAGATTCGTCGCGAGCAGCCGGACCTGCCGCTCGTGGACTTCAACCCGGAGGCGTGGGCCGGGGCGATCCGATCTCTCCTCGGGCTGGGGTCGGAAGGGCTCGCCCGCGTGGGGGCGAGCCACCGGGCCACGGTGGAGCGGGCGTTCACGCTCGCGAGAATGCACGAGCGGTACACGGACGTGTACGAGTCGCTCACCGCCGCGCGGAGCCGGGCCCCATGAAGGATCTCCGACCCGAGCCCGGGCTCCGGGAGCCGGAGCCGCTGGCGACCTCGCGGGAGCTGTTCGCGGCTCTCGAGGCGAACGACCTCCGCTACGTGCACTGGAAGAGCAACGAGCATCTCCGGCCCGCCCTCGCCGGGGAGACGGACCTCGATGTGCTGTTCGACCGGCTCCAGTACCAGCAGGTGCACCGCGTTCTGGCCGCGTGCGGCTTCAAGCCCTTCCGGACGACGGCTGCCGCCGCCTATCCGGGGATCGAGGACCACCTCGCGGTGGACCCCGAGACGGGTCGGCTCGTTCACTGCCACGCCCACTTCCTGCTCAGCGTCGGAGAACGATACCTGAAGGGATACCGGATCCCCTGGGAGGAGCGCTTCCTGGCCACGGCCAGCGTCGATCCCGCCACGGGCGTCCGGGTGGCCGACCCTGCTCTCGAGCTCGCGATGCTGATCCTCCGGTCCGCGCTGAAGCTGCGCGGCCGTGACCGGGCCGCCGCTGTCGCCGGCCGGCCGGCACTCGCGGACGACGTGTGGGCCGAGTACGAGTGGTTGCGGGCCCGCTCGGGACCCGACGAGCTGTCGGCTATCGGCCGCGAGCTCCTCGATCCGGAGGCCGCCACCGCCCTCGTGGCCCTGCATGGCACTCGCCCGACCCACAGGGGTCTTCGCCGGCTGCGTCGCCTGGCGCGTCCCCGGCTGGAGGAATGGAGGACGTGGAGCCGTTCGTCGGGACTTCGGGAGCGCTGGCTTCGCGAGTTCCGCGCCGCACGTTCGGCCCTGAACCGGGGCACTCTCGGCCGGTCGACCCCGGCCCGTCGGACCGTCCCGCGAGGCGGGATCCTGGTCGCAGTTCTCGGAGCCGACGGCGCCGGCAAGTCCACGGTCGTCAGAGAGGTCTCGAACCGCCTCGCCCGGAAGGTCGACGTGATGCGACTCTACTTCGGGAGCGGCGACGGCCCGGTATCCCTGCTCCGGAGTCCCCTTCGGCCGGCGGCGCGGTTCGCGCGGCGTCACCGGCTGGCCCGCTCGGAGCGCGGGAGAGGAGAAGATCCCCGCGCAGGAAGCCCGGGAGCAGGGATCCGGGTGGAGGCGCCCGTGTCGACGGTCCCGGGGTCGGGTCCCGGGCACCGGGCCGAGCCTGCCGTGATCCGCGCAGGCCGGATCGCGTGGGCCCTGTCTCTCGCCCGGGAGAAGCGCGCGCGACTCGCCCGCGCTTGGAGAGCCCGGAACCGGGGACTGGTCGTGATCACGGACCGATTCCCTCAGGCCCAGATCGCCGGGTTCAACGATGGTCCCCTGCTGCGGGATCGGGCGGAGACGGGCGGGTCGCTCCTGCGCCGGGCCGCGCGCCGGGAGGAGCGCGTCTACCGGCTCGCGGAGCGGCAGGCGCCGGACCTCGTGATCCGGCTTCGCGTGACGCCCGAGGTGGCGGTCCGGCGCAAGCCCGAGATGTCGGCTTCGGAGGTGGAGCGCCGGGATGCCGCCATCGGTTCCCTGCGATGGCCGTCCGACACGCGCGTCGTCGACGTGGACGCGGATCGCCCGCTCGCGGATGTCCTTCGCGATACGATGGTCGCGATCTGGCGGGAGATTTGACCGAGCAGGGGGCCGGCCTCGTCGTCGAGTTCGTCGGCCTTCCCGGATCGGGGAAGTCGACCCTTTCGCATGCGGTGGCCGAGTCGCTGCGCCCCCGGCACCGTGTCTTCGAGCCCACCTACCGGACCGATCGCCTCCGCTCCGCCACCGGGCGTCGATTGAGCAAGACGCGCGCCGCCTTCGGGCGCCTCGTGGTCGAGCCGGGTCGCTCGCTCTCCGATGTCGAGGCGATCCGGGGTGCAGGCGGGGGCTCGCCCGCAGGGTGGGCCGCCGGCGCGCTCAACTGGCTCTACGTGGCGGAGACGGTGGCCCGCGCCTCGAGGACGTCGGGAATCCACCTGCTCGACCAGGGCGTGCTTCAGGCCCTGTGGTCGGTGTTCTACGCGCAAGGTCGGACCGGTGTCGAAGTCAGGGCGTGGGTCCACCGCGCTGCGATGCGGGTTCCCCCCGGGACGATCGCGGTGATCCTGGATGCCGCGGACGACCAGCTCGAACGGCGACTCCACGGGCGGACTGGAGGGAGGAGTCGACTCGAAGCGGACATCCGGGTGAGTCCGGTCGCTGCCGAAGAGGCGCTCGCGCGAGCGCGTCGCGCCCTCGCCGGAGTCCAGGCCGTGGCGACGGAACTCCGGATCAAAGGGTCCTTGGAGCTCTACCGGCTGGACTCGGGACTCCCGGATCCCGGTTCGCTCGTCGGGCGAATCGCGGCGATTCTCGAGGACCGGATCGCATCGCGGCGCGATGAGTAAGACCCCCTCGGGACGCCCCCTTGCCGGGCTGGATCGGCGGGCGCAAGCTGAACCTCGGAGAGTCCGTGTGCGGCCGGAGAGGAGCGGGAGGTGCGAGAGAGACGGCGTGGAGGGGCTGGTCGGCGAACCCACGTCGCGCGGCCGTCGCCGGCCGCCCTGGTGCTCTGGATCGGTTCTGCGGTCGCTCTCGCGGCTGCCTGCGGATCGGATTCCGCAGGACCTGAGCCGGTCTCGATCCGGTTCAAGAACCAGCCTCAGAACGTCGTCGCGGGGGAAGTCATCCGTCCCGCCGTCGAAGTCGGTGTGGAGGGCGCCCCGGAGTCCGTCCGAGTCGGTTTGAGCATCTCGGGCAACTTGTGTGGCGCGTCACTCGCCGGCGCGGCGTCCCGGTCCGCGATCGACGGCGTCGCGACGTTCCCGGACCTCTCGATCGACGTGCCAGCTGACGGATACCGGATCGAGGCGCGCGTTCTCGACGCGGGCGTGACCAGCGTTCCGTTCGATGTCCGTCCACCGCCGCGGACCGGGCCGGTGGAGCTTCTTCCGTTCGTATGCGATCGAGCGAACGCTCACGGTGATGCCGCGGCACTCGCCTGGGTGCCCGAGCAGGATCTGTTCTGGCTCGCCGACGACAACTTTCGGCAGATCTACTCGCTCGACCGACGGACCGGCGACCTGGTCCGCGCGATCGGACGTCAGGCAATCCTGGACGCGTTCCCCTCTGCCGCCGACTGCGACGATGGCGATGGCGATCCCGCCACCACGTGCTCGTTCGTGGACGAGCTGGAGGTCGTCGCGTTCGATGCCCGGAGCCGGCGTCTCTTCGTCTTCAACACCGTCAACGACCCCGGCGTCGTGCCGCCGGTCGACCGCGGCGCCGTTTTCCGACTGGGCGTCGGCGCATGCCGCGGCTGCCTCGTGTTCGAGGCTTGGAAACCGATCCCGGCAGGATTCACGTACAGGGCGGCGGTCGTGATCGACGGCGAGATCTACATCGCGAACGGGCAGTCGCTGCATCGCTTCGATTTCGACGCGGGCATCGTGGAGACGGAGGCCGCCGTCACGGTGCCTCACACGGTCACGGGTCTCGCGTATCGGGATGGAATCCTGTACGTATTGACGCGCGCGCGGACCCTGTTTCTGTACGGCGGTGCGTCCCTCGAGCTTCTGGGGACCTGGGACCTGGCGTCCACCGGGCTCGTCTCGCCCGCCGGAGTCGAGGCGGTCCGCGACACGGTCTACGTCGTCGAGGGGGAACCGCCCAACCCGATCTTCGCCCTGCGCCTCCATCCGAACGAGGATTGATGTCCGTCTGCCTGATCACGCAGCCTCGCCTGTTTCCCGGACTCCACTATCTGCACCGGATCCTCATCGCGGACGTGTTCGTCGTCCTCGACATCGTTCAATTCACACCGCGACACGAGGAGAACCGGACGAAGCTCAAGGCCCCCGACGGGCCCAGGTGGTTGACCATTCCCATGCTCCGCGGCTCCCGCGAGCAGCCGATCCTTGAGACGCGCATCGATCAAACCCAGCACTGGCGACGGAAATCGCTGAACACACTGGATGCCCTCTACGGGGGAGCGGCGAGGTACGCCGACTTCCGGGAGGAAGTACGAGCCGTGTTCGAGGAGCCGCAAGAAACGCTCGTGGATGTCACGACGGCCTCGTGGCGGACCGCCTTCCGCCTGCTGGAGCCGACTTGCGAGATTCTGCGCGCGTCGGACCTCTCCGTGGCCGGGTCGGGCCCCGAGCTCCTCCTGGACATCTGCCGCGCCGTCGGCGCGGACACGTACCTGTCGGGTGCCTTCGGCCGCGAGTATCTGGACGAGAGGCAGTTCGAGCAGGCGGGCATCGGGGTCTTGTACCACGAGTACGAGTGCCGCGCGTACCCCCAGCGATTCGGAGACTTCGTACCGTTCCTCAGCTACCTGGACCACCTCTTCAACGTCGGGCTGGATCGCGCCGCCGTGGAAGCCGGGGCGTCCGAGGGGGGGCGGGGTGACGCGACGTCGGGACCGGGACGGACAGACTCCGCGGACGGCACAGGGAGCGCGTGATGAGGATCCTGGTTGTGGCGGCCCATCCGGATGACGAGATCCTGGGTCTCGGCGGTACGCTGGCGAGACGCGCGGCGGAGGGCGACGAGGTGACGATCTTCATCCTCGCCGACCGGGGATCCGCGAGATACGACGAGTCCAGGATCCGAGAGGTGCAGCGGGCGTCGCGCGCGGCGGCCGCGAAGCTCGGCGTCGGCGACGTCCGTTTCGGCGGGCTCGAGGACCAGGTGCTCGACGGTCGGCCGGTGCTGGAGGTGACGCAGCGGGTCGAGGCGCTGCTCCAGGAGGTGCGCCCCGAGGTCGTATTCACGCACCACAGAGGCGACATCAACCGCGACCACGCCGTCGTGCACGAAGCGACGCTCACGGCCGCACGGCCGTACGCCACTCCGTTCGTGCGGCGGATTCTCACCTACGAGACTCCGTCCGCCACGGAGTGGGCCGGTCCGTATCCGGAGGCGGCGTTCGTTCCGAACGTCTTCGTCGACATCTCCGAACATCTCGAGGCGAAGCTCGCCGCCATGTCCGAGTACGCGACAGAGCTCCGCGATCCGCCGCATCCCCGCTCGCTCGCGGCGCTCGGGTACCGGGCTGCGCACTGGGGCTCCGTCGTCGGCGTGCCGGCGGCCGAGCCGTTCCAGCTCGTTCGAGAGATTCTCCTGTGAGGGACAGCTTCCGGCCCTTCGACGTCGTCGCCGCCGCGGCGGGACTCCTCCTCCTCTCGCCCCTGTTCGCGGTCGCCGCCGTATGGGTGAAGCTGGACTCGCCCGGTCCCGTCTTCTACCGCGCCCGCAGGGTCGGAAAGGGAGGGGCGGAATTCCGGGCATTCAAGTTCCGGAGCATGACGGTGGGCTCCGACCGGGCCGGGCCCGGGATCACCGTGGCGAACGATGCTCGGGTGACGCGGTCGGGCCGCGTTCTGCGACGGACGAAGATCGACGAGCTCCCGCAGCTCATCAACGTGCTGCGTGGCGAGATGGGACTCGTGGGTCCGCGACCTGAGGACCCGAGGTACGTGGCGCGGTACACACCGTCACAGAGGGAGCTGCTCGGGGTCCGACCCGGAATGACCAGTCCCGCCTCCCTGCGCTACCGGAAGGAAGAATCGGCCCTCACCGGTCCTGACTGGGAGACGGCGTACCTGGGCGAGGTTCTTCCGCGGAAGCTCGCTCTGGACCTCGAATACGTGCGGTCCCGGTCGACGACGAGCGACGCGAGGCTCGTGCTCCGGACTCTCGCGGCACTCCTGTTCGGAGCGGGTGACGGTGTTGCGTAAATACAACAATGTAGCGTAGCTACTACACATCGATCGCGCATTCCGTCGCGTACGGGCCACTGTTGACTTCGCCCGGCAACTTCCCGATGTTTCTGTCCCAAAGAGGCAACTGCTCCCTGTCGGCCGAGGCGGCCGATAGCGGCCCCCGGGCAGCGATCTCTCAAAACATACCCCCCTTTGAGACTCGAACCGGGATCGGCCTTGGACACGTGTGTCGTGACGGGAGCGGCGGGGTTCATCGGAAGCCATCTGGTCGAAGAGCTCGTGGGCGCCGGGCACCACGTCCGGGCACTCGTGCGGTACTCGTCCACGGGCTACCGGGGCATGCTCGACCGCCTGGATCCGTCCGTCCTCGACCAGGTCGACGTCCGGTACGGCGATGTCCGCGACCCGGCGCTGATGGAGGCGCTTCTGGCGGATTCCGGCGTCGTCTACCATCTCGCGGCGCTGATCGGGATCCCGTATAGTTACGAAGCCCCCCGGTCCTACTTCGACGTGAACGTCGCCGGTACGCAGAACGTGCTCGATGCGGCACGGCGACAGGACGTCGGAAGGGTGATCGTGGCGTCGACCAGCGAGGTTTACGGGTCCGCGCAGTACACGCCGATCGACGAGGATCATCCGCTACACCCTCAGTCTCCGTATGCGGCCAGCAAGGTGGCGGCGGACCAGCTCGCCCTCAGCTACCAGCGGACGTTCGGGACGCCCGTGGTTCTGGTGCGTCCCTTCAACACCTTCGGACCCCGGCAGTCTCCGCGAGCCGTCATCCCGACGATCATCGGCCAGCTTCTCCACCGGGACGATGGCCGGGTCGAGCTCGGCGCGCTCACCCCGAGACGCGACTTCGTGTTCGTGACGGACACAGCCCGGGGATTCCGCCTCGCCGCCGCGACGGATGACGCCGTGGGAAGCGTGTTCAACCTCGCGTCGGGGCGATCGATCTCGATCGGCGAGCTCGCGGGCCGGATCGCGGCCCTGGTCGGCGGGGCGGACGTGCGCATCGAGACGAAGGACGAACGGGTCCGGCCCCCCGACAGCGAGGTGGAGGAACTGCGTGGCGATGCGAGCCGCGCGCGACAGACGTGCGGCTGGGAGCCGCTCGTCTCGCTCGACGAGGGACTCGTGGCGGCGATCGAAGACTTCAGGGGACATGGCGTGAGAGACGCCGAGAGGTACTGGGCATGATCGAGCGGGCGGTGATCCTGGCGGGTGGGCTCGGACGGCGGCTGTATCCGTACACGGCGGTGCTTCCGAAGCCCCTGGTGCCGATCGGCGACCGCCCGATCCTCGAGCTGCTCATCCTGCAGCTCCGGGCGGCCGGCATCCGGCACGTCACACTGGCGACGGGCCACATGGCCGAGCTCGTGATGGCGTACTTCGGTACCGGGGAGAAGTACGGAATCCGCATCGACTACTCGTTCGAGAAGAAACCGCTCGGGACGGTCGGTCCGCTGGGCATGATCTCGAACCTCGACCAGACGTTCCTCGTGATGAACGGCGACGTGCTGACCGACATCGACTTCCGGCGCCTGGTGGAGCACCACCGGGGCGAGGGAGCCGTCCTCACGATCGCCACGCACCGCAAGTCGGTGAAGCTGAGTCTCGGCGTGATCGACACGGACCTGATGGGCCACGTCTGCGGGTTCCGGGAGAAGCCCGAGTTCGCCGTGGACGTCAGCATGGGAATCTACGCGTTCGAGCCGGCGATTCTGGAGCGGATCCCGGTCGACGCGGAGATGGGGTTCGACGACCTGATGTCGCAGCTGCTCGCGACCCGGACGATGGTCGCGACGTTCCCCTACGACGGCGTCTGGTTCGACATCGGGATCCCGGAAGACTACGAACGGGCGATCGACTTCTACGAGTCGAACCGGCACCGCTTCCTGATCGAGATGCCGGCCGGCGGGAACGGAAAGACGGCGCACGAGGACCTTCTCACCGGGGCCCGGGGGTGACGGAACGCGAAGTGACGGGCGGAGAGACCCTGCCGCTGTTCTCTCTTCGCTTCGACGAAGAGGATCGCGAGGCGGCCGATGCCGTCCTCGCCTCGGGCTGGATGACGTCCGGATCCGAGGTGGAGCGCTTCGAGCGGAACCTCGGCGAGGCCATTGGAGCTGACCACGTGATCGCCGTCTCCTCGTGCACCGCCGCGCTTCATCTCGCGCTCGCGATCCACGACATCGGTCCGGGCGACGAGGTGATCGTCCCCGCGCTCACGTTCGTCGCCGCGGCCAACATGGTGATCGCCCGCGGGGCCGTGCCGGTGTTCGCCGATGTGCTCTCCCTCGAGGAGCCGAACCTGGATCCCTCCTCGGCCCTGCGCGTCGCCACCCGGCGGACCCGGGCGATCATGCCGGTCCATTACGCGGGATATCCCTGTTCGATGTCGGGCCTCCGGGAGGTCGCCGACCGGTGGGACGCCGTGATCATCGAGGACTCGGCACACGCCTGCATCACCCGTGCGGAGGAGGGGACGTGCGGGACGATGGGGGAGGCGGGGGCCTTCTCCTTCTTCTCGAACAAGAACCTGGCGGTCGGAGAAGGGGGAGCACTCGTCGTCCGGGACGCCGCGCGGGCGGACCGGGCGCGCCTGCTCCGGTCCCACGGAATGACACATCAGACCCTCGACAGACACCGCGGACACGCCTTCAGCTACGACGTGACGGAGGCGGGCTTCAATTACCGGTGGGATGAATTCCGGGCGGCCGTGGCCACCCGACGTCTGGCGCGGCTTCCGACCGCGCTGGAGCGGCGAACGGCGCTGGCGGGCGCGTACCGCCAGGCGCTGGCTGCCGCTGCCCCCGATGTGATCGTGCCGTTCGCCGAGGGGTATGAAACGGTGCCGGCGCACATCTTCCCGGTCCTGCTTCCGAGGGGAGTCCGCCGGGAGGAGGCGATGGAGACCCTGCGGGCGCGGGGCATCCAGACGTCGATCCACTATCCGCTGATCCCCGCCTTCCAGGGATACGGACGCGACTCGCGCGGCGAGTGGAGCGTCGCCGAGCAGTATTGCGCGCGCGTCCTGACTCTGCCGTTCTTCCCCGAGATGACGGCGGGGGACGCGAGCCGGGTGGCGAAGGAGCTGGGCCGGTGTTGCCGGAGCTGATGCCGGTGCCGGGACCCGCCGAGCCTCCGCCGCCCCGAGCGGAGCCGCTCGCACCTCGGATTCCGTGGTCGAAGCGGAGCTTCGACGTCGTGCTCGCGGCCGCCGGCCTCCTGATCGTCGCGCCCCTGTTCGCGCTGATCGCACTCCTGGTGAAGCTGACGTCACCGGGTCCGGTGTTCTTCCGCCAGGTTCGCTGCGGCACGGGGGGAGACCGGTTCGAGATCCTGAAGTTCCGGAAGATGGGCGAAACCGTCCGTGCCGGGGACCGGGTTACGGCTCGCGGCGACTTCCGTCTCACGCCCCTGGGACGGGTCCTCGAACGGACGAAGCTCGACGAGCTGCCGCAGCTGATCAACGTGCTGCGCGGCGAGATGAGTATCGTCGGCCCGAGACCGGAGGATCCGACGCTCGCGGCCCACTTTCCGGTCGAGTTCGCGGAGATCCTGACGACCCCGCCGGGCGTGGCGGGCCCGAACCAGGTTCGGTTCCGGAATGAGAGCGAACTGTACCCGGAGGACTGCGCGGACCGGACGGCCTACTACGTGAACGAGATCCTGCCACGGAAGAT
>Ga0316578_10000085_pt1 | contig 21431 bp, 23 predicted proteins | sample J0NA_2_FD_203076 | JGI IMG/M metagenome (GOLD analysis project Ga0316578, IMG submission 203076) | Rhizosphere microbial communities from salt marsh grasses in Alabama, United States - J0-2_160517rDrC | ecosystem: Host-associated > Plants > Roots > Rhizosphere | place: USA: Alabama | collected... | reverse complement strand
AGCGGGGGATGGAAGGTGGCCGCGGTCCCGGTCGTCGCAGGGCTGGTCGTCGGTGTGCTCTACATCGTCCTCAAGCTCCCGGCCCGGCTCTCCGGGTTCATCGAGGAGCTCGAGGCGGGCCGTGTGGAACCCGCGACGGCACCCGGCGCCGTCGCCGTCGCGCTCGTGTCGCTCATCGGCGGAGCAAGCCTCGGTCCCGAGGCGCCGCTCGCGACCGGCGCCGGAGGCGCCGCCACGTGGTGGGCAGAGCGGCGAGGCGCAAGCGCCGGCGTGGTGCGGGCCCACAACGAAGTTGCGGTGTCCGGTGTCTTCGGCGGGCTGCTGACCTCTCCGCTCATCGGCGGGCTGCTGACGATCGAACTCGAGCACCAGCGCAGCCCCGAGCACACGTTGCGCAACATCGTGCCGGCGATCGTGGCCGGGGTTGCCGGGTTCCTCGTCGTCAATCCCTTGCTCGGCGAACCGTTCCTCGGGCGCTACGCGTTCGAGCCGTTCGAGCTCGCCTACTGGCACTTCGCGGCGGCCGTCGTGGCGGGCATCGTCGGCGCGTGCGTTGCGGTGGCGATGGGTGTGGTGACGAGACTCGTGCGCAGCTTGACTCAGCCCCTCGACCGTCGGCCCGCGCTGCGTGGCCTCGTCGGTGGCCTCGTTCTCGGCGGGCTCGGTTTCGCATTCCCGCTCAGCATGTTCTCCGGGGTCGACCAGCTCGAGGCGGCGTTCGAGAACGCTGCCGCGATCGGTGCCGGCGTCCTCATCGTGACAGCCGTGGTGAAGATGATCACGCTCGCCGTCAGCCTCAACACCGGGTTCTACGGCGGCCCGTTCTTCCCGACATTCTTCATCGGCGGGACCGTGGGTGTCGCCGTCAACCTCCTCTTCCCGGAGTTCCCGCTCGCGCTCGCCGTCGGGAGCTTCATGGGGGCGACGGCCGGTGCGGTCGCGAGCATTCCGCTGAGCATCATCATCTTCGCCATCTACGTCGTCGGGCTCGGCCCGCCGGCGGCGGGCGTGGTCGGCGTGGCGACGGTCACCGGCTTCGTGATCATCCACCTGCTTGGATTCGCCGGCAGCGCGGGGAAGGGTGCCGCACCCGACGCTCCGGAGCCCGCCGTCCCCAACGGCTAGGCCGCCGTTACGCTCCAGGCCGATGCGCATCATCGTCGCCGACTGCACCGTCAACTACGCCGGCCGACTCTCGGCGCACCTTCCGCGTGCCACGCGGCTCATCCTCATCAAGGCCGACGGCTCCTTGCTCATTCACGCCGAGGCCGGCGCCTACAAGCCGCTCAACTGGATGAACGCCCCGAATCATCTCGTCGAAGAGGACGGGCGGTGGTACGTGACGAACGGGAGAGGCGAGGAGCTGACCATCGACCTCCACGCGGTCCGCTTCGACCAGCACGTCGAGCTCGGGGACGACCCGGGGCTCCAGAAGGATGGCGTCGAGTTCGAGCTCCAGCGTCTCCTCGCCGAGCAGCCCGAGGCGATCGAAGCCGGCCTCTCGCTCGTCCGTCGGGAGTACCCGACGCCGATCGGCCCCGTCGACCTGCTGTGCCGGGACGCCGCCGGGACGACCGTCGCCGTCGAGGTGAAGCGACGCGGCGAGATCGACGGCGTCGAACAGCTGACGCGCTATCTCGAGTTCCTCAACCGCGACGCGCGTCTGGCGCCTGTCCGCGGTGTGCTCGTCGCACAGGTCGTCAAGCCCCAGGCGCGGACCCTCGCCGCGGACCGGGGGATCGACTGGGCCGAGGTCGACTACGAGCTGCTCAGGGGATCCGATTCCGACGTGCTGCGGCTCTTCTGAGCCGCCGGCATCTCAAGCGGTCGGGGCACCGTCCGGCTAGAGGAGCGACCGGAGGTCGTAGAGCGCGCTCGGATGTCGTAGCTTCCCGAGCGCCCGGTTCTCGATCTGACGAACCCGCTCACGGGTGATCCCCAGCTCGGCCCCGACGTCGGAGAGCGTGCGCGGCGGTTTGCCGCCGATGCCGTACCGCAGCGTCAGCACGAGGCACTCGCGCTGGTCGAGGACGCCGAGCGCCTTCGAGACCTCCTCGCATCGCGCGACCTCGGCGACGACGGTGAACGGGTCGGGGGTGCGGTCGTCCTCGACGAAGTCACCGAGTTGCGCATCACCCTCCTCGCCGACCGGCCGATCGAGAGACACCGTGTCCCCCGGCGTCGACCGCGCGAATTCCACCCGCTCCTCGTCGAGCCCGCTCATGTCCGCGATCTCGGCGATGGTCGGTGCGCGCCGGTACTGCTCTTGCAGGGTCAGCTCCGTCTCCTGGACCGTCCTCACGACATCCACCATGTGGACCGGGAGGCGGATCGTGCGGCCCTGGTTCCCGAGGCCGCGCGTGATCGACTGCCGGATCCACCACGTCGCGTAGGTCGAGAACTTGAATCCCTTGCGCCAGTCGAACTTCTCCACGGCGCGTATCAGCCCCAGATTCCCTTCCTGGATGAGGTCGAGGAGTTCGAGCCCGCGGCCGGTGTATCGCTTGGCGATCGAGACGACGAGGCGGAGGTTCGATCTGATGAAGACATCCTTGGCCTCGTCGCCCGCGCTGATCATCCGGTAGAGCGATGCACGCTCGGTGGCATCGATCGGATCGTCGGCGTCCATGCGTTGTTGCGCACGACGTCCGGCTTCCATCGCCCGGGCGAGACGAATCTCATCCTCGGCCTCGAGCAGGGTGTGGTCCGACACCTGCCCGAGATACCGTCCGACCGCATCTGCTGCGGCGGCCTCGCGTCGGCGCTCTGCCACAGGCTCCTCCTCCCCCTCCGCCTTGGAGAGCTTCTCGAAGTTATCACGAGAGCGCGCCATCGGCAACGGATCATTACGCTTTCTCTCTCACGCATGCCAAGGCTTCGACGCGCGCGCATTCTCTCGACGGCGGCATTGATTGCCGTCGGCCTCCTGACGGGGTGCACGAGCCCGGCCCCGCTCGACGCGTCCGCCCTCCGACCCCCGGAGGTGGAGCCTCCGACCATTGCCGTCGCAGTGCTCGCCGGCGATGACCTGAGCATCCTCGACGCCGAGGTCACGGTCGCGGGTGCCGAGATGGTCGAGACGGATGACGGCGGCCCCGGCTTCGTCTGGCCGGGGCGGGAGACGACGGTTGAGGTCGTTGCCGCAGGTTTCGAGACCGGGACCCGAGTCATCGAGCAGCCCCCGAAGGACGACCAGATCGAGTTCCGGCTCGAGCCGATCGTGCTCTCGGGGCGCGTGACGACCCATCGCGGCGTCGCATTGCCGGGCGTGCGCGTCGCGCTCGGGGCGGGGTCCGACACGACGAACGACGAGGGCCGGTTCGAGATCGTCCGGGCGGTCCCCGGCGAGATCGAGCTCCGGCGTGCCGCATGGGCGGACACGACGGTCGAGTGGTCGGGGGCGGAGAGCGAGATCGACATGTCGATGGAACCGCTGACGGTGCACGGTGTGCGGGTCGGCGGGGCGGTGCCCGGGGACACCGAGCACTGGACGTCGCTGCTCTCCATGGCGGACGCCTCCGGCATCAACGCCTTCGTCGTCGACGTGAAGGACGAGTACGGGACGGTCTTCCACGACACCGACATCCAGGCTGCGCACGAAGCAGCGGCGGTGACGATCGCCTACGACCTCGACGCGATCGTCGCCGACATGGACGAGCACGGCATCTACAAGATCGCCCGCGTCGTCGCGTTCCAGGATTCGCCGATGGCGAAGCATGAGCCGGATCAAGCCGTGCTCGAGGAAGGGACCGCCGACCTCTGGCGGACCCGGAACGGGGATGCGTGGATGGATCCGACCGATCCGGTCTCGTTCGAGTATCCGATCGCGCTCGGCGAGGAGGCGTGCAAGGCGGGGTTCGACGAGGTGCAGTTCGACTTCGCGTCCTTCCCGTTCGGCGGGGACGTCTCGACCGCGGTATTCGACGCCGAGTACACCGAGGAGGTTCGGGTCGCGTCGATCCAAGCGTTCCTCAAGCGGGCCTACGCCGTGCTCGAGCGGCACGGGTGCGGCGTCGGCGCCAACGTGCTCGGCATCACCCTCGAGTCGGGCTCGGACGAAGGCGTCGGCCAGCGGCCCAGCCTCATGTCGCGGACGATCGACGTGCTCAGCCCGATGCTCTACTCCACCAACTACGGGTCCGGCTGGAGGGGCTTCGAGGATCCCGACGCACATGCCGCCGAGATCGTCGAGGATGCGCTGGTGGCGGGGGAGACTCGCCTCGAGGGCTTCGGGTACTACCGGCCGTGGATCCAGACCTGGGCCATCGACGCTTCCGCGGTGCGCGACATCCAGAGCCGGGTGGATCGGCGAGCGAACGGATGGCTGCTCTGGTCCAACCGGGCATCGTACGGCGCGGACCTCCTGCCACCGCGATGAGCACGGCCGACGACCTCGCGCTGCTGGCGGACGAGCTCGTCGCATGTCGCGCCTGCCCGCGGCTCGTCGCGTGGCGCGAGGATGTCGCGGCGTCGAAACGGGCAGCCTTCGCCGGCGAGGCGTACTGGGGACGGCCGGTCCCGGGCTTCGGCGACCCGGGTGCCGCGGTCGTCGTGGTCGGACTCGCCCCAGCTGCCCACGGGGCGAACCGCACAGGCCGCATGTTCACGGGCGACCGCAGCGGGGACTGGCTCTATCGTGCGATGTGGAGGGCTGGCTTCGCGAGCCAGGCGGAGTCGACGGGCCGAGACGACGGTCTCGCGCTCATGGGGGCGTGGGTGACGGCGCCCGTGCGCTGTGCGCCACCTGAGAACCGGCCCACGGTCGAGGAGCGAGACAAGTGCCGCGTCTGGTTCGACCGTGAGATCGACCTCCTCGCACCGCGCGTGCTCGTCGCGCTCGGGGAGTACGCCTATCGCTCCATCTGGCGATACCTCCACGAACGGGGCCGCGCGCTGCCGAAACCGAGGCCGAGGTTCGGGCACGGCGTCGAAGTGGCCGTACCCGGTGGACCGGTGATCGTGGCGAGCTACCACCCGAGCCAGCAGAACACCTTCACCGGCCGGCTGACCGAGGCGATGCTCGACGCCGTCTTCGTGCGTGCGGCGACACTCGTCGGTTGAGGCGTCAGACCATGATCTGCTGCTTGGCGCAGGCGTTGAGGCGCAGATCCCACGCCGCGGCGAGGTACGGGTAGGGGTTGACCGCCGTCCCGTCGCGACGCAGCTCGAAGTGGGTGTGCGAGACCGTCCGTTCCGCGTTCCCGGAGTCGCCGACGAAGCCGATGACCTCTCCTGCGTGGACGAAGTCGCCCTCCTCGAGGCCCTCGACGAACGCCGTCTCGGGCCCGCCTTGCCCGTCGTCGGTCCCCGGTGTGTCGTTGTCGAGGTGCATGTAGACGCTCGTCCAGTCGTCCGCATGGCGGATGCTGATGCTGTAGCCGGACGTGCGCCCGTAGCCGACCCGCTCGACGATGCCGTCGTCGACGGCGACGATCCACGTCCCCTTGGGGCTGAGGATGTCGGTGCCCTTGTGACGGCGACCGCCCGAGCGTCGCGATCCCCACGTGTCCGAGAAGTGGACGAGCGAGGTCTGGTGCGGGAAGGCCTTGATGACGAAGTCCTCTGCGTCCTCGGGGACTGCGGCGGCGGCCGGCGTTACCGGGATGACGGCGGCGGAGACCGCGAGCGCGACGAGCGCGAGCGCGAATCGTCGAAGTGACGTGATCATGGGGTTCTGCTCCTTGCAGCCGACGCTCGCGAACTGCTCGTCCGGGTCGGCTCTCTGGGTAGCTCGAGCGACGAACCGTAGGTGCACCGATCGGGTAGTGGTGCCATCCACACGCGCCCCGGCGGGGTCGGCACGGCGAGAAACACCCCCCGGATAGCCGGCGGCTCGCCGGTAACCTCGGCGGGCGCTCCAGAAGAGGTGAAACCCTTGTCCCCCTTCGATACTGCCGTCTCGGCGACGGCCGGCCGCGACGACCCGGACTGGCGTTCGCAGCTCCGCTCGGCCGGCTTCGCAGCATTCGCGAATGCGCAGATGCCTTCCTCCAAGGAGGAGATCTGGCGCTACGTCGACATCGACTTCTCATTCGACGACTACCTCCCGACCTCCGGGCCGAAGGCCGAGACCCTCGACTCCGACCCGCTGTTCGCAGCCGTCGCCGCACCGGTGATCGCTCGTGTCGGCGACGGCGCCTTCGTCGGCTCCGCTCACGACGCCGACGGGCTCGTTGTGCGCTCGCTGGCCGAGGCGACTCGCGACGACCCCGTCGTCGCGGCAGCCCTCAGGCGGGTCGGCCTCGACGTCGACCAGGACGTCTTCGCTGCCGCGTTCGCCGCGTTCGGTGGAGACGGCGCGTTCGTCCATGCCGCGCGCGGCGGGTCGCACAGGCCGGCGGTTGCCGTCACCATCGAGGCTTCGACGGCCGGATCGGCGAGCTTCCCGGGCCTCCTGGTCGTGGCCGAGGAGCTGGCGGATGTCTCCGTCATCGTGCACCTCCGCTCTGGGGCCGCTGCCGGTGCACTCATGGTGCCGCAGATCGGGGTCGTGGTCGGCAACGGCGCCCGCGTCTCGATGACGGTGGTGCAGGACCTCGACTACGACTCGCGGTCGATCGCGTCCCTGCGCGCAGCCGTCGGATCGGACGGGACCTTCCGCTTCGGTGAGATCGGGCTCGGCGGGCGTCTCGCCCGCCTCCATCTCGACGTAGGGCTCGAGGGCCGAGGCTCGTCGGCAGACGTCGTGGGCGCGTACTTCGGGGAGGAGAACCAGACCCTCGACTACCGGTACTTCATGCGCCACGTGGGGACCAACACCAGGTCCGACATGTTCCTCAAAGGGGCGGTCGAGGACACAGCGCGCTCCGTGTTCACCGGCATGATCCGAATCGAGGAGTCCGGGCAGAAGACCGAGGCCTTCCAGACCAACCGCAACCTCATCCTGTCGGAGGGGGCCTCGGCGCAATCCGTGCCGAATCTCGAGATCCTGGCCAACGACGTGCGCTGCGGCCACGGGTCGACCGTCGGGCCCCTCGACGCGGCGCAGCGCTACTACTTGATGAGCCGGGGGCTCGAGCCCGCCCAGGCCGACCGGCTCCAGGTGCGCGGCTTCTTCGAGGAAGCGCTCATGAAGCTCCCGCATCCGGAGCTCGCCGCCGCGGTCCGCACGCGGATCAACGGCAAGTACGAGCAAGCCCAGGCGGAGGGGAGAGTGTGATGCAGGCGATGATCGCACCGCTCGCCGACCTCCCCGACGGCCGCGGCGTCCGCGTCGAGTTGGCCGGGAGCCGCATCGCCGTGTTCCGGCTCGGAGACACGGTGCACGCCATCGGCGACCGGTGCAGCCACGCCGAGGCGTCGCTGTCCGAGGGCGAGGTCTTCGGCGGAGAGGTCGAGTGCCCGCGCCACGGTTCGCCGTTCGACCTCACGACGGGCGAGCCCCAGGCGCTTCCTGCGACGGAGCCGGTGCCGGTGTACCCGGCGACGGTCCGTGACGGCGTCGTCTATCTCACGGTGGGAGAGGAGTCCTGATGGCACATGCACTCGAGATCACGGGCCTGACCGCCCGCCTCGGCGACCTCGAGATCCTCAAGGGGATCGACCTGACGGTCCCGTACGGAGAGGTGCACGCCCTCATGGGGCCGAACGGCTCCGGGAAGTCGACGCTCACCCACGTGCTGATGGGGAACGACGAGTACGAGGCAGCGGGATCGGCCCTCGTCGGGGGCGTTGAAGTGATGGGTCGGCCCGTCCACGAACGCGCCCGACTCGGCCTCTTCGAGGCTTTTCAGTACCCGACCGAGGTCCCGGGCGTCTCGCTCGACGACCTCGTCGCCGAGATGATCGACGTCGCCGACGATGGCGACGCCGCCCGGGAGCGGGTCGTCGCCGCTTCCGACGGCCTCGCCATGGGCCGTTTCATGCCCCGGGCGGTCAACGCCGGTCTCTCCGGCGGTGAGAAGAAGCGATCCGAGATGTTCCAGCTCGCAGTCGCGAACCCCAAGGTCGCGATCCTCGACGAGATCGACTCGGGGCTCGACATCGACGCGGTGCGCGAGGTGGCCGAAATGGTCGAGGCGCTGCGCTCTCCGTCGCTCGGGGTCCTCGTGATCACCCACTACAGCCGCATCCTCCGATATATGCGGCCGGACCGCGTGCATGTGATGGTCGCGGGCCGGGTCGTCGAGTCCGGAGGCCCCGAGATCGCCGAGCGCCTCGAATCCGAGGGATACGCCTCCGTCCGCTGAACGATTGCTGTGCTCCGCGGCATCAACTCGGCCGGGCCGGCCGCTGGACGCGCAGGCTCCGTACACTTGCGACCGTGAACTGGTTCTCCGACCGCGACGACGCGCGCCGGTACGTCTTCGCGATCGTCCGGCTCTGGGTCGTGTGGGTCGCCGGCCTCGTCCTCCTGTTCGCGGTGCAGGGCTGGACGGTCCTGCTCGCCGGCATCGTCGTGATCGGGATCCTCATCTGGCTCGTGCAGCCGATGCAGCGCCGTGCGGCGGGGATCGACGACCCGGGTGAGCTGGTCGAAGGGAGTGGAGGGCGTTTCGGGGGGCGACGTACCCGTCGCGAGATGGCGCTACGGATCCTCCTCTACGGCGAGGCGCCGCTCGCCGAGGCCGTCGCGAAGTACGGCGCATGGGCGGGGTGGCTCTGGGCTCGACGCGCCGTGATCGCAGCAACGGCTGTGGCGTTCGCCGTCGTCATGCTGGACGTGCTCAGGGGGCCGCAGCTGTGACGCATCACACCACGGTTGAAGGTTCGGCGCGCCTCGCATCGCTGCTGCGGTCCGCATCGCGCCTGCTCATCTTCACCGGTGCGGGGATCTCGACGGCGAGCGGGATCCCCGACTATCGCGGGCCCCAGGGCGTCTGGCGCACGCGCCGGCCTGTCTACTTCGACGACTTCATGGCGCGCCACACGGCACGGGTCGAGTACTGGAGCCAGAAGGCTGAGGATCGAGCGGCATTCCGCTCGGCACGCCCCAATGCCGTGCACGACGCGGTCGTCGACCTCGAGCATGCGGGCAAGGTCGAGCTGGTCGTGACACAGAACGTCGACGGGCTCCACCGGCTCGCCGGCACCGCCGAGGATCGTCTCGTCGAGATCCACGGCACGAACGCCCGCATCGAGTGCCAGAGGTGCGGCGCGCGGTCGGACCCGGAGCCTCACTTCCGTGCCTTTGCGGCGAGCGGCGAACCGCCGCTGTGCACATGTGGCGGCTACCTCAAGCCGGCGACGATCTCCTTCGGGCAGCAGCTCAAGGCCGTTGACATCGGTCGTGCCTTTGCCGCCACTCGGCGAGCCGACGTGGTCGTCGCGCTGGGCTCGACGCTCTCGGTCACACCGGCCGCCGACATCCCGATCGAGGCGGCACGGCACGGCGCCGCCTACGCCATCGTCAACAGGGGGCCGACGGAGCACGACCGGTCGCCGCTCGTCGAGTTGCGCATCGAGGGCGACGTCGTCGACATCTTCCCCGACGCGGTTGCCCGGGCAGTGGCATAGCTCCGCTGCGTACCGCAGTCTCTTTGCGGCCCGGGCGTCGGTACCTTCCAGGAAGAGGCCGACCGAAGGAGCGCGCATGCGGATCGAACGAGACTCGATGGGGGAGGTCGCCGTCCCCGACGATGCCTACTACGGGGCCTCGACGAAACGTGCGGCGGACAACTTCCCGATCTCCCGGCTCCGCTTCGGCCGGCGGTTCATCTGGGCGCTCGCGCTCGTCAAGGCGGCCGCCGCGGAGATGAACAAGAACCTGGGAGCGATCGATGTCGAGAAAGCGGATGCGATCGTTGCTGCCGCCGAGGAGATGATGGCCGGCGCCTACGACGATCAGTTCGTCGTCGACATCTTCCAGACCGGGTCCGGGACGTCGACGAACATGAACGCGAACGAGGTATTGGCCAACCGGGCTTCGGAGATCCTCGGCGGCACACGCGGGTCCAGGCTCGTACACCCGAACGACGACGTCAACGCCGGCCAGTCGTCGAACGACGTCATCCCGACGGCGATGCACATTGCCGCGGCGAAGGCGATCGCAGCGGATCTGCTCCCTGCGCTCCGAGACCTCGCCGGGAGCCTCGAGGCGAAGTCGCGCGAGTTCGACCACGTCCTGAAGTCGGGCCGCACTCACCTCCAGGATGCGACGCCGGTGCGCCTCGGACAGGAGTTCGGTGGCTACGCGACGCAGGTCCGCAAAGGGGTGGGACGCCTCGAGGCCGTCCTGCCCGAGCTTCGCGAGCTCGCCCTCGGGGGCACCGCCGTCGGCACCGGCATCAACGCCCCTGAGGGTTTCGCTGCAGGCACGATCGCAATCATGGAACGCAGGTCGGGGTTGGGCCTCCGTGAGGCGGACGACCACTTCGAGGCCCAGGCGGCGAGGGACGCATACGTCAACGTCTCCGGTGCGGTCAAGACCGTGGCGACGTCGCTGTTCAAGATCTCGAACGACCTCCGCTGGCTGTCGTCGGGCCCTCGGAACGGCATCGGTGAGATCACGCTCCCGTCGCTGCAGCCGGGATCATCGATCATGCCCGGGAAGGTCAACCCGGTGATCCCCGAGGCCCTGATGATGGTCGTCGCCCGGGTGTACGGGAACGACACGACGATCACCTGGGGCGGCGCCAACGGTAACTTCGAGCTCAATGTCATGATGCCCGTGATGGCCCATGCGATGCTCGAGTCGATCGAGCTCCTCGCCGCCGGGAGCAGGGTGCTCAAAGGATCGACGGTCGACGGCATCGTGGCGAATGAGGAGCGTGCGGCGTCCCTCCTCGACCAGAACGCCGTCGTCGCAACGGCGCTCGTGCCGTACATCGGGTACGACAAGACGGCGGAGATCATCAAGAAGGCTTTCGCGGAAGCCCGTGGTGTGCGCTCCGTCGCGCGCGAGATGCAGGTGCTCACGGACGACGAGCTCGACGCAGCACTCGACGTCCGCCCGATGACGGGGGCATAGCCGGGTGCTCGACGCCCGCTCGCTCAGCGCCGGTGCTCCGCGTCGCGTCCCGGGCGCAAGGGACCCGGACGGGCCGCTCGTGTCCCTATCGTTGACCCCATGAAGCGCGATCGCCGAGACCTCACCGAAGGGTTCCTCTTCACCGACCAGTACCAGCTGACGATGGCCCAGCTCTACTGGAAGTACGGGCTGCACGAGCGCACGGCGCAGTTCGACTACTTCTTCCGGCGCTACCCGGACTACGGCGAGCACCAGGCCGGATATGCGGTCTTCGCCGGGCTCGGCTGGCTCCTCGACTGGATGGACGAGACGCGCGTCCGTGAGCAGGACCTCGCGTTCCTCCGAAGCCAGCGGTGCGCAACGGGCAAACGGCGGTTCGACGAGGGCTTCCTCATGTGGCTGGAGGGCGCCGGCAACTTCGAGGGCATCTCGATCCGCTCTATTCCGGAAGGACGTGTCGTCCACCGCCATGAGCCGCTCTCGATCATCGAGGGCCCGCTCGCCATGGGGCAGATCCTCGAGACTCCGCTCCTCAACCATCTCAACTACCAGACGCTCATCGCGACCAAGGCCTCGCGCGTCGCGGAATCGGCCGCCGGCGGCCCCGTGCTCGAATTCGGCATGCGCCGAGGCCCGGACACCGGGGCGAACGCAGGTGCTCGGGCGGCGCTGATCGGCGGGGCGGGCGCATCGAGCAACGTCGGCGCATCGCATGCGCTCGGCGTCGACCCGAAGGGGACGCACGCCCACTCGATGGTGCAGCTCTTCATGGCACTCGGTGAGGGTGAGATCGGTGCCTTTCGCGCGTACGCCGAGACCTACCCGGATGAGACGATCCTCCTCGTCGACACGATCGACACGCTGAACAGCGGCATCCCGAACGCCATCGAGGTCTTCCGGGAGCTGCGGGCGACGGGGCACGAGCCGGTTGGCATCCGGTTGGACTCCGGAGACCTCGCCCATCTGGCCGTCCGGGCGGCCCGCATGCTGAACGACGCGGGATTCCCCGAGGCGCGGATCGTCCTCTCATCGGAGCTCGACGAGCTCGCCATGTGGCAGATCCGGGCCCAGATCGTCGAGGAGGCATCGCTGTACGGCGTCGACGCCGGTGAGGTCTTCCACCGGCTCACCTACGGTGTCGGGACGCGGCTCATCACCTCGCACGGGTATCCGGCGCTCGGTGGTGTGTGCAAGCTCGTCGCGGTCGACGGCCCCGGCGAGTGGATCCCAGCAATGAAGATCTCGGACACGCCGGAGAAGATGCCGATCCCCGGTGACAAGCGGGTGTGGCGCGTCTACGACGAGCGCGGGCTCGCAACGGCCGATGTCGTCTCGACCGGCGACGAGGCGCTGACCCCCGGAGACGGGCTCGACCTGTTCCACCCGCATCGCCAGGGGGTGATGCGGCACCTCGACACCGTCGGCGACGTGGAGGAACTCGTGCTCCCCGTGTACCGGGAAGGACGGCAGATCGACGAGCAGCCGTCGCTCGACGAGATGCGTCGGCGGCGGATCGACGACCTCCACCGCCTCGACCCCGGCGTCCGCAGGCTCGTGAACCCGCACGTGTACCACGTGTCGCTGACGGGTGGGGTCAAGCAGCTCCAACGCGACTTGATCGACAGAGCGCGATCGGGGCGATAGCGAGGGAGCTGGCCGCCCGAGTCTCGCGTTCGGTCGTCGTCGAGGTCGCTACCGGACGGCGACCCCGGCTTCGGCCATCGACGCAACCGCCCTCGCCCCGTCGCCCGGGGAGAGGTTCACCGAGCGGACTCCGTCGGCGAGCACCGTCGTCATGAAGCCGAGGCGGGTTGCGTCGATCGCCGTCTCCTTGACGCAGTAGTCGGTCGCGAGTCCGACGACGACCACGTCGGTGATCCCGGCGTCCCGGAGCCGACCCTCGAGCCCCGTCGACGACTCGTCGCCGCTCACCGGGTCGCGCACCGTGAAGGCGGAGTACCCGTCCTCCCCGCCGGATCCCTTCTTCACCTCGAGCCCGTCGACGACGAGATCGGGGTGGAACGCCGACCCCCACGTGTCACCGACGCAGTGCACCGGCCAGATCCCGCCGTCCTTCGCGAAGTGCGGGGTCGACGCCGGATGCCAGTCGCGGGTGTATGCGACGACGGCGCCGGCGCCGCGGGCGGCGGCGATCTGCTCGTTGATGAACGGCACCGCCTCCTCGCCGCCGGAGACGTACAGCGATCCGTTCGCATCGGCGAAGTCGTTCTGAACGTCGACGACGATGAGCGCGGTGGACGGTGTGAACTCCATAGCGGCATCGTACCGGCGGATGGGAGGGATGCCTCGCCCGATGCGGTCGCCCCGGCGGCCCGGGCCCAGTGCTACGACGCGGCGCGATCGAGCGCGTCGGTGAGGGTCGTCCACGGGAGGTCGGCGCACTTGATCCGGACCGGGAACTTGCGGACGCCCTGAAGCGCCTCGAGGTCACCGAGGACGGCGCCGGGTCGATCCGGGTCGAGCGGGTCGTCGCCTTCGGTGATGCCCATCATGCGTTTGAAGGCCTCCGTGAGCTCGCGTGCCTCGTCGACGGTCTTGCCGACGATCGCCTCGGCCATCATCGAGCCGGAGGATTGCGAGATGGAGCAGCCCTGACCCTGGATGGCGACGTCGACGATCACGCCGTCCTCGACGCGGACGTCGATCGAGAATTCGTCGCCACACGAGGGGTTGAGGCCCTCGGCGTGCACGTGCGGCCCGCTGAGCGTCCCGCGCCGCCGCGGGCTGCGGTAGTGATCGAGGATGACCTGGCGGTAGAGCTCATCGAGCGTCGACATACGCGCCCGACGATACCCGGGTCGTGTCGCCTCAGTTCCCGAGCCCGAAGACCGAGCGCGCGTCGAGGAGCCCGTCCACGAGGCGATCCACATCGGAACGGGTGTTGTACACGTAGAACGATGCACGCGCCGTTGCCGGGACCCGGAGGTGCCGCATGAGCGGCTTCGCGCAGTGGTGGCCGGCCCGCACCGCGATCCCGTGCTGGTCGAGGATCGTCGCGATGTCGTGGGCGTGGATGTCGGCGAGGGAGAAGCTCACGGCCCCGCCGCGCCGCTCGTGGTCTCCCGGCCCGTACACGGTCAGATCCGGGATCTCGTCGAGGCGTTCGAGCGCGTAGCCGACGATTGCGCGCTCGTGCTCGGCGACGGCCTCCATGCCGATCGCCGACAGGTAGTCGACGGCGGCACCGAGGCCGATCGCCTGGGCGATCGGCGGCGTTCCGGCTTCGAACTTCTGCGGCGGCGGCGCCCAGCGTGACTCGTACAGGCCGACGTCGGCGATCATCTCACCCCCGCCCTCGGTCGGCTCCATCTCCTCGAGGCGCTCCGGCTTGCCCCACAGCGCCCCGATCCCGGTCGGAGCGAGCATCTTGTGGCCCGAGAAGACGAGGAAGTCGGCGTCGATCGATTGCACGTCGACGGGGGCGTGCGGGACCAGCTGCGCGGCGTCGACGACGACGAGGGCACCAACCGAGCGGGCGGCGTCGACGAGGGCCTGAACCGGGGCGAGCGTGCCGGTGACGTTCGACATGCCGGAGAAGGCAACCACCTTGACCCGCTCGTCGACGAGGCCGTCGAGCCCGCCGAGGTCGACCTCATAGCGGTCGTCGAGGGTGAGGTAGACGAGCTCGATCCCGGTGTGGCGGGCGACGAGCTGCCAGGGAACGATGTTGGCGTGGTGCTCCATCACGGTGAGCAGCACGCGATCGCCCTCGGACAGGCGGTTGAGGCCCCAGCCGTAGGCGATGTGGTTCAGGGCCGTCGTCGCGCCGCGAGCGAAGACGACCTCGTCCGGTGACGACGCGTTGACGAATCTCGCGACCTTCGCACGCGCTCCCTCGTAGGCCTCAGTCGCCTCGGCCGACAGGGTGTGGGCGCTGCGATGGACGTTCGCGTTCAACGTCCGGTAGTAGCGGTCCACGGCGTCGAGGACCTGGACCGGCTTCTGCGTCGTCGCAGCGGAGTCGAGGTAGATGAGTGGGTGTCCGTGCACCTCCCGGCTGAGGATCGGGAAGTCCCCGCGGAGGTGACGGAGGTCGTTCAACGCGCCCCGGCCCCGCTCCGGTATGCCTCGTAGCCGGCCTCTTCGATCCGGTCGGCGAGTTCCGGCCCGCCCGAGTCCACGATCTTCCCATCGAGGAAGACGTGGACGACGTTGGGCGTGATGTAGTCGAGCATGCGCTGGTAGTGGGTGATGATCACGAATCCCCGCTCGTCATCGCGCAGCCGCGTGACACCGTCGGCCACGATCTTCAGGGCGTCGATGTCGAGGCCGGAGTCGGTCTCGTCGAGGACCGCGAGATCGGGCTCGAGCACCGCCATCTGGAGGACCTCGTTGCGCTTCCGCTCGCCGCCGGAGAACCCCTCGTTGAGGTAGCGGTCGGCGAACGCCGGGTCCATGTCGAGTTCGCGCATCGCCTCGACCACCTTGAGCCGGAGCTCGAGGACCGTGTAGTCGATCCCAGTCCGGTTGGAGAGGGCGGTTCGAAGGAAGTTGATCACCGAGACGCCGGGGATCTCCTCCGGGTACTGGAATCCGAGGAACATCCCCGCCCGCCCGCGCTCGTCGGGGCCGACGTCGGTGACGTCCTCGCCCTTGTAGTGGATCGAGCCGGCGGTCACCTCGTAGGCGGGGTGGCCGAGGAGGACGTTGGCGAGCGTCGACTTCCCGGAGCCGTTCGGGCCCATGATCGCGTGGGTCTCACCCGGATTCACGGTGAGCGAGACGCCCTTGAGGATGTCGACACCGTCTGCGGAAGCGTGGAGATCGTCGATGACGAGGAGGGGAACCATGAACGCGAGGTTAGGTCGTGACGGCCGCGTACGTTCCGGGTTTCTCCTATCCGCGTAGTGCCTTGAAGGCCATCGCGAGGCGCTCCGTGTCGACGTCGTCGAGTGCCGCGTACTCCTGGAGGTAGAAGCGTCCGACGCCGAGAGCCTCCAGGTCGGCGACGACGCTCGCCGCCTCGTCCGGCGTCCCTCGCGGGACGTTCTTCTCGGCGAGGAGCGCTTCATACTCGCCGGCCCGCATGTCCCGCTTGGCGCCGCGCTCGGCGAGCAATGCCCCGTAGGCGTCGTCGTCGGGGGCGACGACCGCCGGGCCGGCGAAGCTCACCTTGACGAGCGACGGGTCCCGTCCCGCATCGTCTGCGGCCGACCGCATGACCTCGAGGCGTTGCTCGAGGGTCTCGCGATCCGTGACGAACATGTTGTACTCGTCGGCGAATCGGCCGGCATACGCCGGCGTCTTCCTCATGCCGGAGCCGCCGACCACGATCGGCAGGCGCAGGGGCCGGGGGAGGACGCCCACCGAGGCGAGGCGGTAGTACTCCCCGGTGAACCCGCCGTCGCCCTCGAAGGCGGCGCGGAGGTAGGCGAGGGCCTCGGCGAAGCGGTCGAATCGCTCGCCGAGCGCGGGCAGTTCCAGCCCGAGGGCCTCGTGCTCGCCGACCATCCACCCGGTTCCGACCCCGAGCGCGAAGCGCCCGCGCGACATCTCGTCGAGCGTCGTTGCCGTCTTCGCGATCACCGCCGGATGGCGGAACGTGAGCGGTGTCACGAGGACGACGAGTTGGATCGCGTCCGTGGCCTCGGCGAGGCCGCCGAGCGAGGTGAGTGCATCGGTCGCCGGGGCCGAACTGGCCTGGTCGAAGTAGTGGTCGGATCGTGCAAACGCGTCGAGGCCCTGGGCCTCACTCCAGCGGGCGAGCTCGCGCAGCCGGGCATACGAGCCGCCGACCTGCGGCTCCACCATGAGGCCCAGCTCCATCAGGAGAGTGACTCCATGATGGTCACCAACTCATCAACCGGGGTGAAGCCTTGTCGTCTCAGCGCCACGGTTCCGTCGCTGTTGACGAACACCCAGAACGGGAAGCCACCCGACCCGAACGCTCGGTAGACGCTGTTGTCCTGGTCGTCGACGATCAGTGGCACCGTCCAGCCCTCGCGCTCGAGCCACGCCGAAGCCGGGTAGTTGTCACGGCCGGAACTCATGGACGTCGACACGGAGTAGAGGTCGACGCCGCCGACGCTCCCGCCGCCGTTCAGCCACGCTTGCACCTCGGGAACCTCGTTCTGGCAATGAGGGCACCAATGGGCGAGGAACACGATCGCCTTCGCGTTGCCGTCGTCTTCGATCTTCACTGCGTCTCCAGCGAAGTCCTCTCCCGCGACGGCGGGGAGAGCCTCACCGAGAGCCTCGGTGTCGACGGCGACATTCGGAGGCGCGGCGGTCAGCTGCCCCGAGACCGTCGGGTCTCCGTATTCGCTCCCCGGCTCGCTGGTGCCGGCGAAGACCACCGCAATCACGGCGAGGACGGCGACGACGGCGAAGATGATGCCGACAACCGGGATGGCCCGCTTCTTCTCCGAACTCGTGGGTCTGGTCGTGGACGTCGCGGGCATGCAGCTCCTCTCAGGCGTCGGACAATGATCGCGGCTCGTGCGGGCTATTTGCCCGATCGACCCACAGCAGCGCCAGGATGAGGAGAAAGCCGCTCAGCGCCATGTAGGGGATGGTTACAAATCCGAAGACGGTGAAGTAGGCGGCCGTACACGGAACGCCCGACGAGCATGCCGAGCCTCCGAGGCTCGGGAACGCCTGGATGAGGCGGTGATAGGCGGCGATGCAGGCCCCGATCCCGGACAGTGCGGCCGCGTACGGGCGCACGCCGTGGTCGCGGCGCCACGCTGCAAGGCCGAGAACGACCACGAGCGGGTACATCGCGATCCGTTGATACCAGCAGAACGTGCACGGGATGAGATGGACGACCTCCGAGAGGTAGAGGCTGCCGAGCGTCGCGACGGTGGCGACGGCGAACGCGATCCACAGTTCCAGCCCGGCGATCGAACTGAGAATCCGGTCGCGGGGGCCGGCGGCACGGTCAGACCGCCCGGCGAAGGCGATCACGACGATGCCCACCGTCGCGACGTTCGCGGCGAGCGCCAGCAGGGCGAAGAACAGCCGAACCGTCTGGAAGTCCACGGAACGGGAACCTACACGCGGCGCGTGCCCTGCGTGAAGGGTTTCTCGCCGCCCACGCTGCACGACACGGGTCTCGCCCGCGTGATCCTCGAGGACGTGCAAGGTGCGGCTTCCCCGGGGAGACGGCACCCGCTCCCGGATCAGCTATCCCGAAGCGCTTCATATGCTCTCGCTCGTGCTCAATCGAATGTCGGCCGTCTTCGCCGCCCTCTCCATCGTGCTCGCGCTGACCGGCGTCGGGTGCGGGGGCGCGTCGACGGACACCACCGATGCGGCGACCGCCGACGACGGATCGGGGATCTCATTCGGCAAGGGCGAGGTGCCGGCGACGGTGCCGGCCTCGTTTCCGATCCCCGACGAGGCGGTCGTCGGGACGACGCTCGTCGACGCCAATCGCGGGCTGACGGAGATGGTCCTCACGTTCCCCGCCTCGCTGTCGGCCGTCGTGACCTACTACGAAGAGAACCTCCCGAGCCGCGGTTACGAGATCTCGGCATCTGACGGTTCGGGCAGCCAGTGGGGGATCGAGTTCGAGGGTGACGGTGTGAGCGGCACGATCGCGATCAACGCCGAGGGCAACGGGATCTCGTCAGCCGCCGTGCAACTCACGTCTACCTGATCGGACTATCGTCGGATCCATGGCCCGGATTCGCCGTTTCGAGCACAGCCGGTTCGTCGGGACGCGCGACGACATGACGGTCTACGACTGCGACGAGGGCGAAGACTTCGCGGTGCTCCAACGGAGGGTCGACGAGGAGGATCTCCTGGCGAGGCGGCTCCTCCAGGCATTCGGGCCGGACTCGCTGGCCGAGGCCCGGAACCGGGGATTCCGTCCACGTTGAACGCCTTCATCGACTTCCATGTCCACCCCCCGGTCGCCGAGATGCTCACCGGCCCGGTCGTCCCGTACCTCGAGAGCCTCGAGCGCCTCCCCGATGCCGACCTCACGGTGCGCACGGTCGACGAGATCGCGTCCTTCTACCGAGAGCGGAACGGGCGAGCCGTCCTGCTGGGCTGGGACACGGAGACTGCGACACAGCGTCGACCGTTCTCGAGCGAGGACGTCGCCGGCATGGTCGCGGCTCATCCCGACGTCTTCTTCGGGCTCGGCTCGATCGACCCTGCGCGAGGAGCACGCGCCGTCGCGGGCGTGCACTCGGCTGCGCGCATGGGCCTCTCCGGTCTCGCCTTCCACTCCATCGGGCAGGGTTTCGACCCTGCGGGGCGCCTCGCCCTCCCCGTCTACGAGGCGGCGGCCGAGCACGGGCTGATCCTGCTCTTCCACACGGGCTTCTCCCGTTTGGGGTCCGGCATGCCCGGCGGGATGGGGCTCCGCCTCACCCACGGCGACCCGCGGGCGATCGACGGCATCGCAGCAGAGTTCCCGAACCTGCAGATCGTGATCTCCCACGTCGGCCATCTCTGGCGCGAGGAGGCGATCGCCGTGGCCGCCCACAAATCGAACGTCTGGTTGAGCCTCGTCGCCGTGCCGGCGCGGGACTGCCTCCAGGGACTCGGCCGGCTCGCCGGCATCGACTTCGACCGTTGCTTGTTCGGCAGCGACTGGTGTTTCTCGTCCCTCGATGCGGCGCTCGGCGAGTGGCGGTCGGTGCCCATCGACGAACCGGCTCGGCGAGCAGTCCTCCACGACAACGCGGCGCGTCTCCTCGGTGCGTGACCCGTCCGCCCGGACCCCGATCAGGGAAAGCGCACCGGCTAACCTGACGCTGAAACGTGCGGAGGGCTCGGTGTACGACGTCGTCATCATCGGTGGTGGGCCGGGCGGATATGCGGCGGCGCTCTACGCCCACAACTACGGGCTCTCGGTCGCACTCATCGAGCAGGAGCGGGTCGGGGGCACCTGCCTCCTCCACGGCTGCATCCCGGCGAAGGCCTGGCTGGAGACCGCAGCAGTCTTCCGGACGGCGGCTCGCGCCGGCGAGTTCGGCGTCCGTACGACGGCGCCGACCATCGACTGGCGAGCGGCGCTCGAGCGAAAGGCCACCGTCGTCGACGGGCTCGTGAAGGGCCTCGCTGGGTTGCTCCAGCGTCGGGGGGTCGAAGTGCTCGACGGGGTCGGGGCCGTCTTCGACGGCGGGGCCGAGATCACCCAGCCCGACGGAACGCGACGGGTTCTGGCATCGCGGTCCGTCATCGTCGCCACGGGCTCGGTGCCTCGCGGGATCCCGGGCTACGACTTCGACGGGCACCGCATCGTGTCGAGTCGGCATGCGCTCGATTGGAGCACGCAACCCCGGAGGGTCGCCGTGATCGGTGCAGGAGCGATCGGAGTGGAGTTCGCCTCGATGCTCGCAGACCTCGGCAGCGAGGTTCATCTCTTCGAAGCCCTCGACCAGATCATTCCCGGGATGGAGCCCGATGCCGCCAAGGCACTCGCTCGCTCGTTCCGCAAGAAGGGCATCACGATGCGAACCGGCGTGTCGGTGGGCCCACCCCGGCACTCGCTCGATGGGGTCACGATCCCGTTCGGCAACGAGGAGGTCGACGTCGACACCGTCCTCGTCGCGACGGGCCGGGCCCCGCGCACCGACGGCATCGGCCTGGAAGCGTCGGGGGTGGAAGTCGAACGCGGTTTCATCACCGTCGATGCGGCAACCATGCAGACGGCGAACCCGAGGATCTACGCGGTCGGCGACGTCGTGAGCGGGACACCGCAGCTCGCTCATGTGGCGTTCGCCGAGGCGATCGCCGCCATCACGCACATCGCCACGGGGAGGACCGCGCCGGTGAACTACCGCGCCGTGCCGATGATCGTCTATACCCATCCCGAGGTGGCCTCGGTCGGGCTGACCGAGGCGCGGGCGATCGAGTTGGGCCACGACGTCGAAGTAACGAATCACGGGATGCGGGGCGTTGGGCGTGCCGTCATCCACGGTGAGATCGGCGGGATCGTGAAGATCGTCGCCGAGAAGGGCGGGCCGATCCTCGGCGCGACGGTCGTTGACCCGGCGGCAGGCGAAATCATCCATGAGCTCATGTACGCAGTCGGATGGGAGGCGCTGCCGAACGAGGCGGCGGCCTTCATCCACGCGCACCCGACGATTTCGGAAGGCATCGGCGAGACGCTGCTCGCCGCCGCCGGACGACCATTGCACTGACGACACGAAGGAGCACACGCGCATGCCCGTGACGGTGACGATGCCACAGCTCGGCGAGACGGTGACCGAAGGGACGATCCTCAGCTGGCCGAAGCAGGTGGGGGACGCAATCGCCGAAGACGAGGTCCTCGTCGAGATCTCCACCGACAAGGTCGACACCGAGATGCCGTCGCCGGCCTCCGGCGTGATCGTCGAGATCCTCGTGGCTGCGGGTGAGACGGTCTCGGTCGGCACACCGATCGCGATCATCGGAGACGCCGCCGCTGCTCCTGCCCCACCAGTGCCGGAGCCCGCTCGGACATCGGCGATGGGTCCGACGGGGACGCCGGCGATGGGTCCGACGGGGACGCCGGCGATGGGTCCGACGGGGACGCCGGCGATGGGTCCGACGGGGACGCCGG
>Ga0316578_10000084_pt1 | contig 21499 bp, 18 predicted proteins | sample J0NA_2_FD_203076 | JGI IMG/M metagenome (GOLD analysis project Ga0316578, IMG submission 203076) | Rhizosphere microbial communities from salt marsh grasses in Alabama, United States - J0-2_160517rDrC | ecosystem: Host-associated > Plants > Roots > Rhizosphere | place: USA: Alabama | collected... | reverse complement strand
GGGCATCGGGATAGTCCATATAATCGATTTCGGTATGGTGCTTGATCGCCTCGCGCAGGATCATGCGCCGCCACGGGGGCGAGAGGTCGATCTCATTGCCCCCAAACGTGATCATGGTCGTGCCCAGAGTTTCCTGCGCGGCATAAGCGACCATGCGCTCGGTGAAGTCCATGACATCGGTATAGTCCCAATAAGCGGCATAGAACTCCAGCTGCGTGAACTCGGGATTATGTTTGAAGCTGACACCCTCGTTGCGGAAGTCACGGCCGATTTCATAGACGCGCTCGTAACCGCCGACCAACAGGCGCTTCAGGTACAGCTCGAAGGAGATGCGCAGGAAGAGCTCCTGGTGCAGCTGGTTATGATAGGTGGTAAACGGCCGTGCCGCCGCACCGCCGTAAAGGGGCTGCAAGATCGGCGTCTCCACTTCCAGGAAATCATAATCGTCAAAGAAACGGCGTAGGGCGTTGATCATGTGCGCGCGGGTGCGAAAGATATCGCGCACCTCGGGATTGACGGCCAGGTCGGCGTAGCGCTGGCGGTAGCGTTCCTCGACGTCGGAGAAGGCGCTGTAGCGCACCGTCTCGCCGTCGATCTCCTGCTCTTTGACCACGGGCAGCGGGCTGATCGCCTTAGCCAGCAGCTGCCAATCGGTCACACGGACGCTGATCTCGCCTGTACGCGTGCGCACCAGTTTGCCGGTCGCTTGGATGAAGTCTCCCAGGTCAACCAACTTGCGGAAAACAAGGTGCTCATCCTCACCAACTTCCTCGCGGCGCAGGAAAAGCTGAATACGGCCGTGTTCGTCGCTGATGTGGGCGAAGACGCTTTTACCCATATCGCGCACGCTCTGCAGGCGGCCGGCCACGGTAACGATTATTTCACTATCGTCACCGGCTGATTCAAAAGCCGCGATCGCTTCGGCCGTTGTGTGCGTGCGCTGCGCGCGCAGGGGGTAGGGGTCAACTCCCGCTTCGCGCAGCCGCTCAAGTTTATCTAATCTTTGTTGTTCCAGGGAAGTCGGTTCCCAAGACATACTGGACTCTCCTGATTTCGGATTGGGGATTGCGGATTTCGGATGTGGCAGGTGGCAAGTGGCAAGTGGCATGTCGGATATCGGTTTGACTCTCATCCAAGTCACCACTAAATACTAAACACTCCACACTCTATCTCTATCTCCTCTCTCTATCTTTGTTGTAAATCTAAAGCAAAACGCCCGTGCTGGGCACGGGCGTATCAACTGCTGTGCCGCTGTAACTTATTCTATTCGTTAATCTTAACCACGCGGAAGCTTGTCAGACCGCCGGGGGCATCGAAGGTAACCACGTCGCCTATCTTAGAGCCAAGCAGGGCCCGGCCAAGGGGACTTTCATTGGAGATGCGTCCTTCGACGGGATCCGCTTCTGCAGCGCCAACGAGATGATAACATTCTTCTTCGTCGTATCCTTCCTCAACAACAGTGACGCGGTCGCCGACATTGACCTTGTCCGGCTGCATATCGCTTTCGGAAATTAGTTCGTAATTGTTAAGAATGTCTTCAAGTTCCTGGATGCGCCCTTCAAGAAAAGCCTGCTCATTACGAGCCGCTTCTAATTCGGCATTATCCACGAAATCATCATCCTGGCCATCCTCAAAGGCGCGGTGCAGGCGATCAGCCACTTCTTCGCGACCTTCATGGGTCAGACGGTCATATTCATCTTGTAGCTTTGCCAGGCCCTGGGGAGTTAACAAAGCTGGTTTTTTTGTAATCATTTAGTTGACACCTATTAATCAGAAATACCGCTTCCGGAGCGGTATTTCCTAACGCGGGTAAAATTTGGCCGATAGTATAACAATTAAAAATGAGAAGGGCAAACAGGCTTAGAAGAGTCTAAATTGCCGTCTCATAAACCATCAAGCGCCGGTCATTTCAGCGCTAGATCGGTGCAGGAGCGCCTGAAGAGGGGCGCTGTCCAGGCCGTCCGCTTCCATCGCCAGCAGCACGCCGCCGGTCACCGGGGGGACGGTAAGGCGTTTAATGCGCGCGCCGGGCGCTTCGGCCGTTATTACCTCTTGGATGGTACTTTCCAGCAGTGGACTTCCGCGGTAGAAACTGCCGGAAAGGACCACGTCAAAATCCTGACCGGCCAATCCAAGCTGGCGAATGACCCCCAACCCCAAATCGCCTAACTGGCGTCCGGCCCAATCCACCGCTTCGCGGGCCACGGCATCTCCGGCGGCGGCCGTTTCAAAAACCAGGGCGGCGTGGCCGGCATGCACCTGGTAACGGCCACGCATCAGGCCGGCCAGCAGATCGTCGACATCGCTCGCGCCGGCGGCAGCGACAAATATCTCGCTGAGCTGCGTCCGCGAACCGCGCAGCGACCAGGCGCGGGAAACAGCTTGCAAGGCGCGATGCACCAGCTCACCCGCACCGGCATACTCGGCGAAGTAGCTGGAACCCGTCATACGGCCGTAATTACCCTGCGCGTCCCGGCCGTAACAGTTACAGCTTGTCCCGGCGGAGATGACCACGCCCCAACCCGCCGGCGCACCGGCGATCAGGCCCAGGACGGCGTCGTTGACCAGGGTGACCGGCTCTTGCAGGCCGATATCGCGCAGCAGGGCCATATGCGGTTCGCGGTCCTCAGGCCAGTCATAACCGGCCAGGCCCAGGCCGGAGGCGGTTATATCCGCGATCTTAATGCCCGCCGACTGCAAGGCTTCATCAATGATCGTTTGCAGGACGGCGTGTGTGCCTTCCCAACCGACTGTCTCCCAATTGCCGGGTCCGGAACGGCCATAACCGAGAATCCGGCCCTGGCTGCCGGCGATGACGGCCTCACTCTTCGTGGCTCCGGTATCGATTCCGAGGTAATAAAGGGCCATCACGCGCCTCCTCGCCCGGGCATCAGCTCGCGCAGGGCGCGCCAGCCGATCACGTGCACGCCTGTTTCACGCACGGCATCACGAACGGCCGTGTCCAAAAAGATCTCATAATCGGCGACGCGGCAGGGCCAGTCCTGATCGGACACCGCCTCGCGCAGTCCCGGCGTATCTTTTGTGGGATGGACGACCAGGTAGGTAATGCCCGGCTTCAGGCTGTTCAGCTTGGCCAGGAGCTGCCCCGCGCGGTCCTGGGCATTGTTCAGCGGCAAAACCGCGGCGTCGTCCAATAGAGGCAGGCCCTGTTCCTCCCAGGCGGGGACGCAGTCCAGGAGCTGGTCCGCCACTGCAGGAGAAAAATATTCAAAAGCCGCGGATTCCCTGTCGCGCAGCAAGAAGGGCGGGACATGAAATTCTAAGGCCAAGTCGATGTAAGTATCTACCAGCCGGGGATGTATGAGGGTGAACATGTGCGAATCGATATGGGTAATATCGATGCCCGCGGTCCGCGCGCGCTCAATCTGCGCCCGCAACTCGGCGCGCAGAGCTTGCAAATCAGCCTGCTGCTGGACGGCGGCGGAGGTGCGATGAAAATAGCCTTCGTCGTCAACCAGGCCGGTCGCCGGATCGCTAGTGGTAACAGGTCCCCAGCGATAAGCGTCCCACTCGCTGGTCAGAGTCAGGTGCACGCCCATGTCCAAATTCGGGTGGCCGGCATGGGTCCGGCAAAATTCGGCCGTTGCCGGAAACCAGGGACAGGGCACCATGGTCGAGGCCGAAGAGAGCAGGCCAACATCGACCAGGTCGCGGTAGGCGTCCAGGCTGCCCTGGAAATTGCCGATGTCATCGGCGTGAAAAATAACAACGCGGTCATTGTCCGAGAGACCGAGTTTTATGAGGATGGGATTGGGTGAACTCACTGTTTTCTCCTAAATCTAGTCCAGTGGTTGCAAACCACCGTCTGAACATCCAAAGCAGGCTGGAAGCCTGCTAATCCCTCTGAGGATTGTCGCCAACCTGCTGACGATATTAGCCTGCATTAGCAGACTTCCTTATCTTTCAGCCTGGGGTTTGCAACCCCAGGCGGTCTCATGACCAAAACTGCGGCAGATACGCCTTGTGCGTCTGCAGCATATCCTCCAAAACGGCCGAAACCTTGTCCGCGGACGGGCCGAGCGGATTGGCCAGCAAAGCCTGGTAAGCCAGCTCGCGATCGCCGCTGACGGCCGCCGCGGCGGTCAGCAGTTCGTACGATTTGACCTGGGCCACTAAGCCTGAAGCGACGGGCGGCAGCGGGTCGGCGGGCAGCGGCGTGAAACCGTCACGGCCCACGCGGCTGGGCAGTTCCAGAACCCAATCCTCAGGCCAGCCGGCTACCGCGCCGCGATGGGGCACATTGATGACGTGCGTCTCATCCAGATCGTTGTAATGCGCGGTGAGCAGCTGGGTAGCTACGGTGGAGTAATAAGCCCCGCCGCGCTTCATCAAGCCTTCCGGTGGTTCGCAGCGATCCGGCTCGGCATATTGGGCCAGCAGTTCTTTCTCAATGGCCATCACCTGCTCCGCGCGCGAAGGCGGCCATTTCTCCTGCTCGGCCAGCTTGTGATCCGTGTAATAGAAATACTGCAAGTAATAGTTGGGGATCATGTTTAAGATGCGAATTGTCTCCAGGTCCCACGCATCACCGTATTTGTCGCCTCCGGCGGTGAAATGGGACATGACCTGCGGCCACAAATCCTCCCCATCCAGGGTGAAACCGCGGTGCCAGGAAAGATGATTCAAGCCCAGGGTATCCAACTGCGCCCGTTTGAACAGCTCGCTGTCCCCTTCTCCCAGCCCAAGCGCCTCAAGGAAGAGCATTTTAGCGCCGATGGGAGCGTTGCAGACACCAACGGCCGTTATGTCCGGCGCATAGCGGGAGAGGGCCTCGGTGACCAGGCCGGCGGGATTGGTGAAGTTAACCAGCGGCGCGCCGGGAGCCAGCTCGCGCATGTCGTTGGCGACATCCAGGAGCACGGGAATGGTGCGCAGCGCCTTGGCCATACCGCCTATGCCGGTCGTCTCCTGGCCGATGAGGCCGTGCCGCCGGCCGAGATATTCATCTTCACGCCGCGCCTGCATCCAACCCACGCGCAGCTGCGTGGTCACGTACCTCGCTCCGGCCAGCGCTTCGCGGCGGTTGGTGGTCAGGTATACTTTGAAGGGTGATCCCTTCGCCTCGACCATGCGCTGCGCGAAACGGCCGACGACCTCCAGGCGTTCGGGCAGGATATCAACCAGCCACAATTCGCTCAGCGGAAACTGATCGACGCGTTCTATAAATCCATTGATGAGTTCCGGGGTATAGCTGGAGCCGCCCCCGATGACCGCAACTTTTAACATTTTCTTTCAATCCTTTTTTGTTTTGACACAGAGTACTCAGAGAAGGTGCAGAGAGCACAGAGTTTTTTTAATAAGCCACAGAGGGCTCAGAGATAAAATATAAAGATCCTTTGTGTCCTCTGTGTATTCTCTGCGATTTCTGTGTCCCTTATCATCAATCCTCACAACCACAAGAGCGGCGGATGACGAGTTCCGTTGCTAAAGTCATCTGTCCGCATCGTTGCCCCGTTTCAATCAACTGCAAAAGCTGTTCCGCAGCAGCCGCACCGGCAGCGGCGATCGGCGCACGGACGGTTGTCAGCGGCGGCGAGAGGTGGCGCGAAAGCGGCGCGTCGTCGAAACCAACCAGGGCCACATCCTCCGGCACGCGGCGGCCCGCCTTGCGCAGCGCCGTCAAAGCGCCCACGGCCGAAGCGTCATCGGCGGCGAAGATGGCGTCAAACTGCTTTCCTTCGGCCAGCCAGCGCGAAACGGCCGTTTCAGCCAGGCGATCATCATAGCCACCCTGACCGACAAACGCTTCATCATAAACCAGTCTGCGCCCTGTCAGAGCCTGGCGGTAGCCGTCGAAACGCAGCCCGGCATCTTCGACCTCCTCCGGACCGGCGAGGAAGGCGATGCGGCGGCAGCCATGAACATCGATCAAGTGCTCTACAACACGCCGCGCCCCGGCCATATTTTCAAAAACCACGGAGGGCAGCGCTAAATCCGGCGGCGGCGTGCAGTGCAGCAGGACCATGGGCAGGCTGCGCTCGTGCAGGGCCCTGATCGCCTCCACGGACAGGCTGTTGGCAAAAACGAGCAGCCCGGCCGTGTTGTGCTCATTAAGGGGCAGGAAAAAAGCCTCGCGCTCGCCCGCCGGCGCGTTGGTAACGTGAATCAGCAGATCATGCCCGCCGACGGCCGATTCAATACCTTGCAGCATTTCGCTGAAAAAATAGCCTCCGGCCGTGGGTAAAATCAGGCCCAGGGTCTTTGGCCTACTGACGGCAGCCATCTCCCTGGCCCCGCTGTGCGGCGCGTAGTTAAGATCGGCAATCGCCGCCCAGACGCGATCGGCCGTTTGCTCAGACACAGGCCCCGTGCCATTCATCACGCGGCTGACCGTCGCTGTAGAAACCCCGGCCCTTGCGGCCACATCGGCGATCGTTGCCCGGCTTGAAAAAGCGCTAAAATCATTCATGTGTAAGCGTTTACTGTAAGCGCTTACAATATAGCGAAATCGGGAGGGAGATGTCAAGAAAAAAAGGTAGTCAGGTGGTCAGCGAGTCAGGTTTTCAGGCTGACCACCTGACTCGCTGACCACCTGACCACCTGATATACTCCCCCCATGCGCAAATCAAGCTTCCTTCCCGTGCTTTTGAAGAGTCTGGCCCAGCTGGTGCTGCTGACGGCCGTTTTCTTGGGCATCGACATGATCTCCAAATATCTTGTTTATACAAATCTCGAACCTTGGACCAGCATTCAGGTCATCGGCGACTTCTTCCGCATTTCGCACGTACAGAACCGGCTGGTCGCCTTCGGCTTTCTGAGCAGCAGTCAATGGCACAACCTGCCCCTGGCTATCCTGGTTATCGGCACAATCGTGATCCTGGTCATCGTTTTTCAAGATGTGCTATTGGACAAAATCCCACCTTTGAAAAGACTGGCTGACTACCTGACCAGCGAAATCGGCAGCCTAGATAACAGCGCAGAGTCAGAAGAGACGGAAGCGCAGCAGAAGCCTATCACGATTCACAAGATCATGTTCCCCCTCTTCATCGCCGCCCTGGCTGGCAATGTGATCGATCGCTTTCTTTACGGCTACGTGGTCGATTTCTTTGACTTCGGCCTGTTCGGTTTTCGCTGGCCTTCGTTTAACTTCGCCGATTTTTATCTGGTGACGCTGCTGATCCTCTTTGTCTTCGGCGGCGTGAGCCAGGTCATCGTCACCTCGGAGAATGAGAGTGGTGAGGAAAAATCGAGAATGGCTAATTTCTTGAGCCTGGAAGGGCTGTTGATTGTGCTCTGCCTGGGGATGGCCGGACTGGGATTTGTTTTCGGCCGTTACGAGACTTTTGTCAAAGACAATATCGCCCAGATCCAGGCCGTCATGGTTTCCCTGGCCATCATCGCTATTTTTTACTACTACATCGTCCTTGAGAAGCATAATTACGATCTAGAAACTTTCCCGGAAACTTAGAGTTTCCGGGAAAGTAAGAAAAAGTTCCCTTGCCCGTCTGTTGGGTTATCGGCTAGACTTTGGCCCATGGTTACGAAGCGACAATTAGGCATTTTCTTTATCGCGATGGCCCTCCTGGCGATCGTGGGTTCTTTTGCCTATGACCTGGCCGGCGGCGGGCAGTTCAGCGGCATCGGCCCGGCGCAGCGTCTGGCCCTGATCAGCGCCGGTCTGGTCGGAGTGGTCGGCCTGACGCTCCTGCCCCTGGGAGATCGCCCCGCATGAGCGCGCAGGCCATGCCCCAGGAACGGAATCCCTGGCAAAGCATTCTCAGCGCCCTACCCTGGCTGCTGGTTGGACTGGCGCTGCTGGCCTTCATCGGCTATCTGCTGATCTACTTGCACTATGCCTGGCAGCTTTTTCATTTTCCTTTCGATTACGATCAAGGGGAAGGCTTTGAGCTGGTGGACACATTGATGTTCAGCCGCGGCCAATGGCCTTACCGCGACATTGACAGCTATCCTTTTTATTCCTCCAATTACCCGCCCTTATTTCACATCATGATCGTGCCCCTGGTCTGGATCTTCGGCCCGCAGTACTGGACCGGACGGCTGTTATCCTTTCTTGGCACGCTGGTCACGGCCGGGGCTATCGGCTACGCGGTGCAGCGCGAGGGCAAACGCTGGTGGCTGTCGCTGCTGGCCGGCCTCGCTTTCACGGCCTCGAATTACGTCTATCACGTCGGCCCGCTTTTCCGGCAGCATATGACAATGGTCATGTTCGAGACCCTGGCCGCGGTGCTGATGACGGTGACCATCGATATGGAAGAAGCAGACGGCCGAAAACGGCCGTTACAAATCGCCCTGGTCATGCTCCTGCTGCTGGCCGCGGGCTATACTAAGCAGCTCGCTTACGCCACCGTGGCCGCCGTTTTCATCTTTTTCTTCCTGCGCCAGACCTGGCGGACCGTAAAATGGGCCATCCCCTTCGCCATCATCACCGGCCTCATTTTTCTGTGGCTCGATCATTCAACAAACGGCAGCTGGATGTTGAACACGATCACGGCCAATATCAACCCCTTTGTCCCCGGCCAGGCGCAGGGGCTTTATCGCCAGTGGTTCCAGCTGCACATCGTCCTGGCCATGAGCGCCGCCTTTTACGCCGTGTACCAGCTTTATTTCGAGCGCCTGTCGCTGTATAGCATCTGGTTCGTGGTCGCAATCGTGAACAGCGTGACCGCGGGCAAATGGGGCGCGGGTGAATCCTATTTCGCCACGGCTATTGCCGCCTCCTGCATTTTGATAGGACTGGCTTTCAACCGCCTCCTGGACTGGTCGGAGCTGCGCAGCTGGGCCTGGAAAGCGGCCGTTACCGCCCTGATCGGCTTTCTTTTCCTGTTTCAAGCCAACCGCTTTTTCCACATGCCGACGCATACGCCTGCGCTGGCGGCTATCGCCGAGGCATTGGGACGGCCGTCTTTCGTGAGCATCGCCCCGCAGACGTCCTGTTCCGCGCCGCGCGATGCGGAAGCGATTCCCTATGTCGATGATGCCGGCGTCTCCCTGCTCGGCCGTCCACCTACAGCCGCGGACAGTGCGGCGGGCCGTCAAATCGCGGCTTTTATCGCTGAAGGAGAAACGGCCGCCTTTGGCGAGGACGCGGGCTTTAATCTATACTTAGAGCGTGACGTGATCACCAACCCCACGCAGCTGTTGAACCTGTATAATAATAATGCCGTGGACCTGACCGAAATGCTGGCCATGCTGGACAGCCAGGCATTCGATACAGTTGTCCTGCGGGCGCAGTTTTATCCGCCGCCGGTGTTAGACACCATCGGTCAACGCTACCAGACAGAGGAACTTGTGCAAATGAACGGTTTCGTCTATTGTGTTATGAGACCGCGGCTCCTTGATTAGAGGGCAAAATTAATTCGCGAGATAGAAGCAAATGAATAAAAAAGAAGAAGACGCCATCAATAACGAAGAGAACGTGCAAGAAGAAGAGGAACTCGAACTTCTTGATGATAACGACGACGAAGAAGAGGATGAGGAAAAAGTAAAAGCAGAAGTAGAAGAAGTAGAAGAGGTTGACGACGACGAGGATGACGATGATGAGGACGAGGAGGAAGAAGAGCCGGCGGTCATGGAAGGTAAATTCACGATGGCCATCGTGCGTATGCCCTCCCCGACTCTGGCCGACGGGCTGACCACAAGCGGTCTCGGCCGGGCGGACTACACCCTCTTCCTGACCCAGCATCTGAGTTACACGGCCGTTTTGCGGTCCCTGGGCTTAAAAATCCTCAAACTGCCCTCCTTGCCCGAATTTCCCGACGCCCATTTCATCGAAGATGTGGCCGTGATCACGCCCGAGGTGGCCGTAATCACCCGGCCGGGAGCGCCGGAACGGCTGGGCGAGATTGAGCACATCCGCGACGTCCTGCGCGATCTGCGTCCGCTGGCGGAGATTGAAGAGCCGGGAACCCTGGACGGCGGCGATGTGATGCGCATCGAGCAGACGGTCTATGTCGGTATATCCGGCCGCACCAACCAGGCCGGCGCGGAACAGCTGGCGGCCATCCTTGCCCCTTACGACTACGAGACACATATCGTGCCCCTGGCCGAAGGGCTGCATCTAAAGAGCAGTGTCAACTATATCGGCCGTAATACGCTCTTGCTGACCGAAGCCTGGTACTCCCACCCGCTCTTCGCGGAGTTCGACAAGATTATCGTCCCCGCGGAAGAGGCTTACACCGCCAACACGCTGCTGGTTAAGAACCGCCTGCTGATGCCCATGGGTTTCCCGGAGACGCAGGCTTTGCTGCGCGAAGCGGGTTTCGAAATCCTGGAAATCGACGCCACAGAAATGCAAAAGCTGGACGGCGGCATGTCCTGCATGTCACTGCGCTTCTAATGAAAGCCTAATGTCCCAAAAGTACACGATCGAATTACCGGCCTTTGAAGGTCCGCTGGATCTGCTGCTGCACCTGATCGAGCGCCAGGAGCTGGATATCACGGCCATCTCCCTGGCGCGGGTCACCGAGCAGTACCTGGCCCAAATCGAGGCCTTAAAGAAAGATCGTGTCGAGGAATTGATCGATTTCCTGGTCGTCGGCGCGCGGCTGGTGTTGATTAAGAGCCGCGCCCTGCTGCCGCAGGAGCCGCTGATCGGCGAAGATGGCGAAGAGGAAGAAGATCCGGCGGAAGCGTTAATCCGCCAGCTGCGCCGCTATCGCCTCTTCAAGCGCGCTGCCGGCTGGCTAGAGGAACGCGAAAAGCAGGGCCTGCGCACCTATTTGCGCGTCGCCCCACCCCCTAAGCTGCAAGGCCGCCTGGATATGAGCGATATCTCACTGGAGGCGCTGATCGAGGCCGTGCGCGAGGCCCTGGAGCGCGCGTCCAATCTCGAGCAGAGCGTTTCCGTAGCCCGGCCGCAGCAGCTGACGATTCAGGATCAGATTCAACGCCTGCGGAATCATGTTCGCAGCGGGCATAAGATCGTTTTTGAGGACCTTCTGTCCGCTTCGGCGACGCGCAGCGAAGTGGCGGTTTCTTTGCTGGCTGTTTTGGAACTGATCAAGCGCCGCGAAGTAACGGCCGTTCAGGAAGCAATGTTCGGCCCGATCGTCATCGTTGGCGCGAATCAGGGGGATGGACAGGAAACAGAACCCGTGCAGGAAGAGGTTTTGGCGAGCGAGGGTTGGGAGTTCGACGACTTTTAAAGGCTACCACCACTTCTGTTTTTGGCCGTATCGCAGCAGGAGATAAGCGCCAACGGCGAGCAGGATGACCGGCAACAGATAGCGCAGCACAATTCCCCCACCGAACCGCAATAAAACCGCCCCGGCAATGATCGCCAGCAGAATCCACAGATGTCGCGAAAGTTTATTAGCCCATTCGGCCAGGCGTCCGAGATCAAAAGCGGCCGCTCCTTCACGCTCGCGAGCCGCGGCTTTGCAGTGCGGGCCGTCGCCGATGCGCAGCACACGGCCGTCCAGCGACCACTGGCAGCCGCAGGCGCGGCATTGGTAGCAGGTTCGATCCGGCCGCCCTGTTTCAGAGTCGGTGCGCTCTAAAATCTCGCCCCCACAATGATCACAGTCAAAGCCGCTGTCTTGCCAGGTGGTTTCGGTTTCGATGGTCATAAGGTTTTCAGGTTTTCAGGTTTTCAGCGGGTCAGCATTTCAGCATTTCAGCGGGTCAGCATTTCAGCGAGTCAGCATTTCAGCTGACCAGCTGACTGGTTGACCACCTGATCACTTGACCTCCTGACCACCTGATTACCTATCACGCTCCAGCGCCTCAGCAATCGCTCTGATATGATCGGCCGTGCTGCCGCAGCAGGCGCCGATGATGCGCGCGCCGTTGTCGCGGGCTTCAATTGCATATTGGGCCATTTCCTCAGGGCCGGCATTGTAGGTCACGACCCCTTTCACCAGCTTGGGCATCCCGGCATTGGCCTTGGCCACGATCACGACATCGGGGTCTTGGGCATGCATCTTTTCCACGACCCCCAGAATCTCGTCGGGGCCGTTGCCGCAGTTTCCACCCAGGGCCAGAACGCCTAAAGGCTTGAGAGCGGCCAGCGCCTGATCGGGAGATACGCCCATCATCGTCCGCCCTTTGCGGTCGAAGCTCATCGTGGTAACGACAGGAATCTCCCGGGCGGCCTGACGACAGCCGGTCACCGCGGCGGTCACTTCTTGCAAATCAGACATGGTCTCAACCCAGAAGACGTCAACCCCGCCGGCGGCTAAGGCAGCGGCCTGTTCGGCGAAAACGGCCGTTCCTTCTTCCATGGTCATGGGCCCATAAGGTTTGAATAAAGCGCCGCTTGGGCCAATGGACCCGCCGACAAGAACCGGCTTGGCGGCGGCATCTGCCTCGGCGCGCGCGTTTTCCGCCGCCGCCTGGTTGAGTTCCGTCACCCGGTCGCCCAGACCGTGGCGATCGAGCGTGGTGCGGCTGCCGCCGAAGCTGTTGGTTAAAATGATCTGCGAACCGGCCTCGATATAGCTGCGGTGTACGTCGCGCACCGCGGCGGGATTCTCCACGTTCCACAACTCCGAGGCTACACCAATGGGCAGTCCCGCGGCCATCAGGCGCGATCCCATCGCCCCATCAGCAATCACCGGACGGCCGTTTTCAAGAAGTTCAGATAAGGTCGTTTTCATAAGTTCATTCCTGGCTGGATAGATGTTTTAACTGTTATGACCATGATACACGAATTTGGTGCGGGTGGCAGGTGGCAAGGGGCAAGTTGCAGGCGGCAGGTCGGAAGTCCGTTTCATTACAATTATTCTCCGCCGTTGACTAATTCCTTTAATTTGGTGCGCACGGAAAAGGTGCGCAGGCGCTGGAAGGGCTGGCCGTATTGGTTGACCCTTTGGAAATAACGAACGCGAAGGTCAAAACCGGGACCCTGGCGCGCGCACTGTTCTTTGAACAATTCCCGGCCAAATTCATAAAGCGCCTGGTCCTGGCGATTGACCTCTTTGATCCGCGCAAGGGTCTGCGGCGGTAAACTGTCCACGGTCATGCCCTTCTTAGTCACGTTGCGTTTGTGGTAGGTGATCGCCGCCGGCCAGTTGAAAGTTTCCTTCAGCAGCAGCACTGTTTTGTCGAACTGTTCCATCAAGCCGACGACGGGAAATGATCGAGTCAGATTCTCCTTGGCCGTCTCCAACATCGCCAGGGTCACTTCGCCAAACGGCGCATCCCCCCACACGCCGCTGACCAGGCGCACCTGGGCGTCATTGAGCATCAGGGCGTAATTCTCTTGCAGCAGGTCGTACAGGGATAAATTCCCTTCGACTACCCTATCGTAAAGGTAATGCTCCGGCGTGCGCAGAATGAAGTTGTAGTGCGAAATGACGCGGGCTACGGGATCGCGCAGAATGGTGAAATACTGCGCCGGTCCAGGAAGGTATTCGTGCAGGCCGTAGGCCAAGTGCCCGCGAAGCAGACGGATATTGGCCCGTTCTTGCTCATCCATAGCCTCAAACTGGGCGATCGATTCCTGAGCGATAGAGCCTAAGGAAAAGATCGTCTCCGGCGAATATTGGCGGTCTAATATTTCCAGCAAAGTCGTGCCCGCCGTCTTAGGAATATGCAGGAAAATAACGGCCGTTTGACCCCGCTTCTCCTGAACCATTTCTGAATCAACCTGTTGCGTCATAACAGGCCAAAGTTTACAATGATCAAGTGGCAGATGGCAAACAGCATTTCAGCATTTCAGCTGGTCAGCGGGTCAGAGGAAAACTGACCCACTGACTACCTGACTAGCTGACTACCTAATAGGAGATTCCCATGCTTGCGCGAGAGATGTTAATTAAAGAGTTTGAATACAATCATTGGGCGAACGGCCGTCTTTTGGACCAGGTAGAAAAGGTGACGGAGGAACAGTGGGCCGCCAAGGCGGACCCTGATGGGCGCAGCCTGGGCGAGCTGCTCTATCACCTTTTTTCGCTCGAGCGCGTGTGGCGGCTGCTCAGTGCGCACGGCCTGATCCAGGAAGGCGAACTTCCCGAAGCGGAAGACCTGGCAAACGCGGAGGCGCTGCGCGAATTCAGTGATAATGAGGCGGAATTCATGAGCATTCTGCTGGAGGACTGGAGCGATGACTCCTTCGACGAAGAGGTGCTGGTCACAAACTGGGACGGCACCACCTCCCCACTCGTGCGCTGGCACATGCTGCGCCACCTGCTGACGCACAGCACGGTCCACCGCAGTGAAGCAGCGGGGCTGTTGACCGAAATGGGGTATTCGCCGGGGGATATTGATTTTATATTTTTTATTTAAGTTAGTCAGTTAGTCAGTGGGCACTGACATACTGACTAACTGAAAAACTGAAATACTACAATTCAGCTATCGCCGCAAACTCCGGCGCTAAGGCCGGGTAGAGTGCGCGGTAGCGTTCGTAATAGGGGGGGTAAACGGCCGAATTTTCGCCTGGTTTGGTGCTGCCCGTAAGCTTGATCGTCTCGCGGCAGGCGCTTTCTACATCGGGATACATGCCCGCGGCGACGCCGGCCAGCAGCGCCGCGCCGAAAGCCGCGCCTTCGGTCGTATTGACCGTCACCAGCTCTACGCCTAATACATCAGCCATGATCTGCCGCCAGACGGGGCTTTTCGCACCGCCGCCGGAGATGCGCACCTGGGTAATTTCGCCCAGACCCGCCTCCTGGATCAGGGTGAAGCTGTCCTTAATGCCGAAGGAAACTCCTTCGAGCACGGAACGCGTCATATGCGGGCGGCTGTGGCGCACGGTCAGGCCGACCCAGGCTCCGCGGGCCAGGGGATCGGGATACGGCGTGCGCTCGCCGGTCAGATAGGGCAGGAAGAAAAGACCTTCACTGCCTGGCGGAACGGCCGTCGCTTCTGCGGTTAGAGCGCCGAAATCTTCGCCCGGAGCCAATGTGTCGCGATACCACTGTAAGGAGCCGGCCGCGCTGAGCATCACGCCCATGAAATGCCATTTGCCCGGTATGGCGTGACAGAAGGCATGCAGACGTCCTTCCGGCTGAATGAGCGGCGCTTCCGTGGTGGCGAAGACCACGCCGGACGTACCCAGAGTCAGGGCGATAATGCCCGATTCCACGGCGCCGACGCCGGTAGCCTGCGCCGCCTGGTCGCCGCCGCCGCCCACGACCGGCGTGCCTGCCAGCAGCCCTGTTTCCACGGCCACTTCACTGGAAACGACGCCGGTAACGGCCGGCCCTTCATAAGTCGGCGGCAGCCATTCAGCAGGAATATCCAGAGCGCTGAGCATTTCCTCCGACCAGGACCGGTCCTTGAGGCTGAAAAGAATGGTGCCCGCTCCACCGGCGCGATCGACGGCATAATCGCCGGTTAATTTATAGCGGATGTAATCTTTGGGCAGCAGGATATGCCGCGCCTGGGCATAGATTTCCGGTTCGTTCTCCTGCACCCAGAGTATTTTCGGCGCGGTAAAGCCGGTCAGGGCGTCATTGCCCGTGATCTGGATCAGCCGCTCCCGGCCTATGCGGCGGCGAATCTCGTCGCACTGCACGCCGGTGCGCTGGTCATTCCAAAGCATCGCCGGGCGTAATACCTGGCCATGTTCGTCAAGCAGAACGAGACCGTGCATCTGCCCGGTGAGGCCAATGGCGGCGATATCCGCGCCCGTGGCTCCCGCATCTTTCAGCGCCGTTTTGATGCTGGGCACCATACCGGCCCACCAATCAGCCGGGTTCTGCTCCGACCACAGCGGATAAGGGGTGGACAGTGTCAGCGGATTGGTCGCGCTGCTGATGACACGGCCGTCGCGGTCGACTATCAACGCCTTGGCTCCGGTGGTAGAGACGTCTAATCCTAGAAGATATTGTTTGTCAGCCATCATTCCTCCTGATCGAAAGCCGTTTTCTAGATGATGCTCTAGCGGACGCCGAGGAGGACCTCAACGGTCAGCTGGTCGAGCCGTTCATAGGGCAGCCCGCGCTTACCCAGAGCGACGCGGTCGAATTCGGCCGTTTTCAAGGCCTTGGCTTTCTCAGGGCTGTAATGGCCTTTGAAGGCGTCGGTGGAACCGTCATCGGCATTGATGGCCAGCAAGAGTTCGTCAATCTCTGCATCGCTGTTCCAGCGCCGGGCCTTCTCTTTAAGGATCAGATAGGTACGCATACAGCCGCGGGCGAAATCCTTGACGCCTTCGTAATCCTCGGTGCGGTAGGCATGGGCATCGAAATGTTTCATGCCTTCATAGCCGACATCTTCCAGGAATTTGACCAGGAAGAAGGCGCTTTTTAAGTTCACCGCGCCGAAGCGGAAGTCCTGGTCATAACGGCCGAATGCCTGGTCATTGAGATCGATGTGGAACAATTTTCCCGCATCCCAGGCCTGGGCCACGTGATGCATGAAATTCAGGCCCGCCATATGTTCATGGGCTACTTCGGGATTGACGCCCACCATGTCCGAATGGTCCAGGGTGGCGATAAAGCCCAGCATGGCTCCGGTTGTGGGCAGATAAATATCGCTGCGCGGCTCATTGGGCTTGGCTTCCAAGGCGAATTTCAGATCGTAATCCTGGTCAATCGCATATTCGCAGAGGAAGTTCAAGGCATCGCGGAAGCGCTTCGTGGCCTCCAGGGGATCTTTCGCCGCGTCCGTCTCCACACCTTCACGGCCGCCCCAAAAGACATAGGTCTTAGCGCCCATCTCCACGCCCAGGTCCATGGCGCGCATGGTCTTTTGCAAAGCATAGGCGCGCACGCGTGGATCATTGGATGTAAAAGCGCCATCCTTAAAAACGGGATCGGTGAACAGATTGGTCGTGGCCATGGGCACAACGAGACCGGTGTCGGTCAGCGCTTTCTTGAACGACTTTTTAATCGCCTCCGCTTCCGCGGGCGTGGCGTTAATGGGGATCAGGTCATTGTCGTGGAAATTCACGCCGTAAGCGCCGACTTCGGCCAGTAAATGAACCAGTTCGGCCGGGGTTTTGGGCTCACGCACCGGATCGCCGAAAGGATCGCGTCCGATATTGCCCACGGTCCAGAGACCGAAAGTGAATTTATGTTCGGGGAGAGGTGTATATTTGTCTGTCATCTGTTTTCCTCATTAGGACTATCTCGGATTTCGGATTTCGGATTTCGGATTGACGCTTGCCTACCTGAAATCCAGGCCTCGAATTCCACATTCAGTAAGGGATTAAGCTGGTCTCGATCGACCGTTAAGGCTCCGCGATTGTCTGCTGACCCACGATTACCCGGCGATCAAGGTTCAGCGTGCCGCGATTAAGTTTATGTTCTAAACTAATACCCGAAATAAGTATATAATTGTTGCTAACAAACTGTCAATAAAGTAGTTATCATGGCCAGAAATTCAGTTGATCACACAACGATGCGCGATATGAACCTGTCGCTGATTCTGCATACGCTGCGCACGAACGCCCCCCTCTCCCGCGCGGACCTGGCCGCCAGAACCGGCCTCAATAAGGCCAGCGTCACCAGCATGGTGCGTGAATTGATCGCCCACGGTTGGGTGAAAGAATTGGGCGTCAACAGCGCGGTCGTGGAAATCGGCCGTCCGCGGATCAATCTGGCGCCCGATCCCGACGCCGGCTTTTTCATCGGCGCAGAGATCAATGTCGATTTTATTTCGATCATCATCGCCAACTTCGCCGTGGAAGTCATTTCACGGCGCTTTGAGAGCACCCTGCACCTGCATTCGCAGGAAGCAATCCTGGACCGTTTTCTCTTTTTACTGCAAGAGAGTGTAGATGAAATTAACAACAGCGGCCGGACTTTATTCGGGGCGGGAATCGGCGTGCCCGGCCTGGTGGATGTCGGGTCAGGCAGGCTTCTTTTCGCCCCCAACCTGAACTGGTACGATGTGCCGGTGCGCGACCTGGCCCAGGAAATTGTGCAGGCGCCGGTTTTTGTGATGAATGAGGCGAACCAGGCCGCTCTCGGCGAGCGTTACTTCGGCGCCGGGCGCGATAGTCAATATATGCTCTATGTCAGTTCGGGTATCGGCATCGGCGGGGGCATCGTCTCCGGTGGCCAGCTTATTGAAGGCGCGGCCGGATTCGCCGGGGAAGTCGGCCATATGACGGTGGTTAAAGATGGGCTGCCCTGCAACTGCGGTAATCGTGGCTGCTGGGAGACGGAAGCGGGGCAGCGCGCGCTCTTTCGGCGCATCGAAACGGCCGTTTCCGGCGGCCGGCAAAGCCTGCTGCTGGAAGCGACGAACGGTAACCTCGATCAATTGGATATCTCCCTGGTCGTCGAGGCTGCGCGGGCCGGGGACGAGGTCGCTTTACAGGCTCTGCAAGAAACCGGCGAATGGTTGGGCATCGGCCTGGCCAATCTGATGAACGTCCTCAATCCGCAGAGCGTCGTCTTCGGCGGGCCGTTGAGCACGGCGCACGAGTTTCTGCTGCCGGTCATTCGCCGCACAGTCGCCGAGCGAGCCTGGGACTGGACCCACGCTCAGGCGCAAATCGTCCTCGCCGATCATGGGCAGGATGCGGCCGTCTTCGGCGGCGTCGCCGGCGTGTATCAGGCGGTATTGAATGAGCCGCGGGTGTGGTTGGAGAGAGGGGGGCAGGGAGTCAGGTAATCAGGGAGTCAGGTGGTCAAGTGGTCAGGTGGTCAGGTGGTCGGCTGACCACCTGACTCGCTGAATTGCTTCTACGCACTTAACAGCCGGCGGGCAATCAGATGCAGCTTGTCTTTATCATACGGCCGCAGCCAGCGGCTTTCCATCTCGGCGATTGCCTTGCGCATGCCGCCGGCCTCTCTGATCAGGCGCTGCGTGCGCCGGGCATTGCGTCGCAGTTCTGTTTCCTGGGTCTGGTCGAGCAGCAAGCTGGATAGATGGTGAACCGTAAAATCCTCAATTTCCACCTCTATGCCGCTGTAAACGGCCGTTACCTCATGGGCGTTATGGCGCCGTTCATGCACGGCGCCGGGCACCATAATTAAGGGCACGCCGTAGCTGAGCGCCTGCATCACCGAATTAATGCCCCCATGACACATCACATAGGTGGAATTGGGGATAATCTTTCGGGGGTCGTAAAAAGGCGCGAATTGGACATGACCATCCGTATAAGGCTCCTCAACGAACGGCGAGGCGAGGTAGCAATCATACGGTCTGTCACAAAGGAAATTCACCTCTTCAAAGACCTGAGGCAGGACGCTGCGTACTAGGCGGTGGGAGATCGAGCCCGAACCGAAATAGGCGAATACGGTGTTGCTCCGCGGATCGATCTCCGGGGGGGTAACCATAGCTGCATCAGTGAACGCGGCCTCGGACAGCTCAAACCCGCCTACAAAAACCTCGTTCTCCGAGTAGGGTTCGCGATCCAGATGTTGGATCGTGCTCAGTATTCGAAATTGCTGATCGTTGCGAATGATGTCTTCCAGGAGGACATGTTCCGTTTCAAATGGCGCGTAAATGTTCAGCGCCTTTTGGACGGTGTCATTCATCTTGCGGTAGCTATCCCCACCCTCGTTGCGCAGGCGCATGAGATTATCGAATGTGATCGTAGGCACATCACTGATGAATCCGGCCGTCAGTCCCACCGGGCAGCCATAGGTAAACAGGGCATCGGGTTCGAACTCAATTAAGGCTCGTAAGACGGTTTCCAAGGCTGGAAAGAAAAACTTTTCCTGGTCAAAGCCGACGGCCACGTAGCTGTCGAAAAGCCACTCGTAGTTTTTCTCGTTGGTGACTTTGGGCAGCATACGCTGGGGGATGTCAGCCGAAAGCAGGCGGCGGAATAAGGGCTGGATCAGGCGCGAGGTCCCCAGGAACGTGGCGTTGGGATAGGTGCGAATCTTGTCATCAGGATAGCTCTCAGCCACCTTCCTTGCCATACCCACGCTGCAAGACCAGATGATTTCATAGCCGCGCTTGCGCGCCTCTTCCGAGAACTTAAAAACAGGCGGCAAATGGCCGAATGTAGGCGCCGCCTCCGGAGGAGACATCAGAGCAATCAAGATACTAGGCATAGGGTATATTTTGTAACTCTTTTAGGGAGAATTGGCAATCATATGATTGCGGATTGCGGATGTGGCAAGTAGCAGGTGGCAGGTGGCAGAGTAGACGCGCCAATGATGCCGCAGCATCACTGCCGCGCGGAAATTTTTAGCACATCCTTCAGGTTATGCAGTAGCGATCCCCTCTACAAGGTCATGGCAACCTAAAGGTTACCCTACAAATGAATGCCACAATTTGTAGCACATCCTTCAGGTTGTGGCGGCCGGCTAATGGCTGCTGATTGTTGGTTATTTCCCCCAGTTGTTGTATAAAGCGCGTATGGCTGAAATACTTGATCCTCAAACTGTCCCCCAGACGCCGGGCTTGACCCGGCCGAAGAACGCCCCGCCCGGTTTCCACGTGCTGGCCAAGCCCACGGGCGCGATCTGCAACCTGGACTGCAAATACTGCTTCTTCCTCTCCAAGGATATCCTTTATCCAGGCAGTAAGTTCCGCATGACCGACGACCTGATGGAGCAGTATGTTCGCCAGCTGATCGAGGCGCATTGGCGCGTGCCGGAGGTTAATATCGCCTGGCAGGGAGGCGAGCCGACCCTGATGGGTCTTGATTTTTTCGAGCACGTGGTCGAGGTCGCCGAGAAGTATAAGAAGCCGGGCCAGCGTTTGCTGCACACGATGCAAACCAACGGCACGAAGCTCGATGATGAATGGGCCGCTTTTTTCAAGGAAAATAATTTTCTGATCGGCCTGAGCGTCGACGGCCCGAAGGAAATACATGACACCTACCGCGTCAATAAGGGCGGCGCGGGCAGCTTTGACCAGGTGATGCGCGGCTGGGAAGTCCTGAAAAAGCACGGGGTGGATTTTAATATCCTGTGCACCGTGCATGACGCCAACCAGGATTATCCTCTAGAGGTTTATCGCTTTTTCCGCGACGATTTGGGAGCGGAGTTCATGCAGTTTATTCCGATTATTGAGCGCGTGGATGAGGCGATGATCCCCCTGGCCAATGTCGGTTGGAGCGACCGGCCGGGCGGCGAACGGCCGTTATACACGCAGCATGGGCACCTGGTAACAAACCGCTCCGTGGGCTCCGAACAATACGGCCGTTTTCTGAGCGCCATCTTTGACGAATGGGTGCGCCAGGACGTGGGCAAGGTCTTTGTGCAGATATTCGACACGACCTTAGGCGCTCACGTGGGGCAGTACAGCCTGTGCATTTTCGCTCCCACCTGCGGTGATGCCCTGGCCCTGGAGCATAACGGCGATCTCTACAGCTGCGACCATTTCGTAGAGCCCGATTACCTGCTGGGCAATATCACCGAGACGCACATGATCGAGCTGGTCGCCTCCGACCAACAGCGGCAGTTCGGCCGTGACAAGCAGGAAACGCTGCCCAAGTACTGCCTTGAGTGTGAGGTTCGTTTCGCCTGCAACGGCGGCTGCCCGCGCAACCGCTTCATCCAAACGCCCGACGGCGAAGAGGGCCTCAATTATCTTTGCGCCGGGTATAAAACCTTCTTCCATCACGTCGACCGGCCGATGCGCGTCATGGCCAATCTCATACGCAGCGGCCGTTTTGCCGACGAGATCATGCAGCTCTACCAGGGCGAAGAGCAGGAACCCTATG
>Ga0316578_10000082_pt1 | contig 21602 bp, 16 predicted proteins | sample J0NA_2_FD_203076 | JGI IMG/M metagenome (GOLD analysis project Ga0316578, IMG submission 203076) | Rhizosphere microbial communities from salt marsh grasses in Alabama, United States - J0-2_160517rDrC | ecosystem: Host-associated > Plants > Roots > Rhizosphere | place: USA: Alabama | collected... | reverse complement strand
GCGACGGGGCCTTCCGGCCGTTCAGCCAGCAGCCAGTGGTGCAGGCCCTGCTGACCCTCCTGAGCAGCGTCTCTGGCCTTGCCCTCATCGAGTATTCGTCGATGATCAACCTATAGGTAAAGTGATTCGACCGGTTCCTCAGGTGGAGCTTCTGCTGCGTTCGTAGTGACTTCCATGGCACCCGGGGTTCCGGCATACCGGCGACAATCCTCCGGCAATCCCCCGGCAATCCCTGCCGGGGCAGGCTCTGCCGGAGAGCCGAGTGCCGAGGCTTGTGTTGGCGTCATCCCGGCATGGATTGCCGGGATCCAGTGGCCAAGGAAGGCCGTTGCGTGACCAGCTGTGGTGTCGTTCTTATCAGCACAGGGAAAGCGATTAATCTGCGCTTTCTTACTCGACAGATGAAGATAACGACTCATGAATAAGAAAAGGCGACCCGCTCTGCGTGGCGGGGTGGCGATCGGGCTATTTCTGCTCACCCTATTCGGCCTGAATGATGGCCTGGAGGCCGGTGAGGTCGGAGGCACTTCCGGTTGGAACACCTATTCCAACGAAGAGGCCGGATTATCCTTCAAGTACCCGAGGGACTGGTTGGTCGAGGTCGAGGGACTCTATGAGACGGCCGGCGGCGCAAGGGCAGACCTGTGGTCCTTGATGCTGTACAGGAGAGGGGCGCACGACGATTCCGACAACTGGATCCGCTTCAATCCCCGGCAGTTCCAGGAATCCGAAGGTCGTTGCATCATCGTCTCCGGCAACGCGATCTGCACCTACAGCCGTGACGAGCAGATACTGGAGATATTACGCAAGGTTGCGGATACAACGACGGTCAATCGGTTGCGTGGCCCTGACGCCTCGCGGCCGTCGGGCGGCGCATCCGAGGCGACGGTCGACGCGCCAGGGGATGGCTTCCTGTCACTGCGCAGCGAGCCGAGCACCAAACGCGGTCGTCGGCTGGCGAAGATCCCCCATGGCACCAGGCTGACGCTTCAGCGCTGTGATGTCGCGGCCGATGGCTACCACTGGTGCCGGACGACGTTCGAAGGGCAGAAGGGATGGGTCGCCGATCGGTATCTGTCGAGGGAAGTGGCTGGAAGCGAGGGCGAGATCCTGCGTGCGGTTGCCGGCGCGTGTCCGGCGGATTGGTGCGAGGCGTCGGTGGAGAAGGTCCTCGGCGGCTATGCCTCGGTCCTGCTGCACTGCAAGAAGCCGAATTGCGACAGTATCCTGGCCTTCCTGAAGCGGTCGAAGGGTCAATGGACCCTGGTCGATTACGGCAGCGGTCTGACCGCGGAAGACCTGGTTGGCTATGGCTTCCCGGCGGACGTCGCGGAGCAGCTCGCGTATTGAGGTTTATCGGGGAGGTCCCACGAAGTCCGGTCGCACCGAGCCCGGAGCAGGGAGTAGCGTGATCGACGAAGGTTCGGCGTTGGGGCTTCGGGGTGCCAGAAGCAGAGCATGGGGTCGGAGTCAGCCTGGCTCGGCATCGGCGCGGCCGCTAAGCGTGTTCGAGTCACGCGTTCCTCTGGTGCGTTTCCAAGGAGAGGGGCGGCTTGTGCGCGTGCATCTGATGCAATAGCATCTATTCATCCAGTGTGATGCTGATCAGATGCCATCCGGGCATTCGAACAGCTTGCGCTTCGAGAGGCGCCTCTCTCGAAGGCTTCCATTTTCAGTGGCTTATGGCCACCGAACATGCCGGGCGATCCCTCGCCCGCACGGGAAGCGCAGACACCAGCGCTTCCCTTGTCTTGGGGTAGGCACGCAATGCGCACGACCTTGGATATCGATGACGAAGTCCTAACTGCCGCAAAGGAAATCGCGCGACGCCGGCGCACGACGGCTGGCGCAGTGATCTCAGAGCTGGCTCGTCGGGCGTTGACGCAGCCGCTGCCAACGCCGGGTGTGGCCGAGCGCGAGCCGGAGCCTTTCTTCGGCTTCCGCCCGTTGGCCGCCGATGGGCGGGTCGTCAGTGACGATACCGTCGAGCGGCTACGTGAGGAGGAAGGCATCTGATGCGGGCGTTGCTCGACGTGAACGTGCTGATCGCATTGCTGGATGCCGCGCACGTCGGTCATCTCAGTGCCCGCGCCTGGCTCGAGTCCAACATCGAGCAGGGCTGGGCCTCGTGTCCGCTAACGCAGAATGGCTGCATCCGAATCCTCTCCCAGCCGGCCTATCCAGGCTCTCAGCCGCCTTCCCTGCTTGCCGCCCGATTGGCGGAGGCGGTCGGGACGCCCTGGCACGCGTTCTGGCCGGACGACCTGAGCTTGCTGGACCCGGGGTGTGTGGACTGGCGCCAGGTGCTCGGCTCGCGCCAGTTGACCGACGTCTACCTGCTTGCGCTCGCCGTGCGCCGGGGCGGGCGGCTGGTGACGTTCGATCGTGCGGTTCCGCTGGCAGCGGTAGTGAACGCCGGAAAGGAGCACCTGGAGACGATCTAGCCGAACCAGGGGTCGGCGGCCTTGGTCTGTCGGCATCGCGCGATTCACCTCTCGTGCCCTTTTGGTGAGCCATCCAGCGATTCGACCAGGGCCCGAGGGCCGGACGCCCGGAAGAGCCCGCATACTCCGGGGTTCGGCTCGCTCAAATCGCGTCGATGCGCCGACCTTGAACGTGCGCTTCCGCGGCAAGTAGGAACTCGTCGATTACCCGGACCGGCCACAGCCGAGGGACGATCAACCTGCCGCTCACGGTAACCCCTGGGGCGAGCGGGTGCTTCGTTGGTCCTATTCTGGGGGAAGGGGACAACAGGCTCAGGGCCGGCTATTCCCCGATGACCTGAACGGAGACCGTTCGCTCCCGGGGGCCGTCGAGCTCCACCAGAAAGACCGATTGCCAGCGGCCCAGGTCCAGATCGCCGTCGACGATCGCGACGACCTCGGAGCTGCCGGTGACCATGGCCAGAAGATGGGCGTGGGCGTTCTCCGGCTCGTCCGGTGGGCAGTCCCGGAGGTGGATGTCGTTGTGCCGGTAGGCCGCCTCCGGCGGGGCGAGACGTCTGAAGAAGTCCTTGAGGTCGTCGAGCAGGCGGCTCTCGTTCTCGTTGATGGTGATGGCGGTCGTGGTATGGCGCGACGTCACCGTGAGCAACCCGTCTTTGATCCCCAGCTCCTGCACGAGTCTAAGAAGCTCGGGGGTGAGGTCGATCAGGTCGACGGCGTTGCGGGTGTCGTGGCGCAGGGTGCGGTGCGTCAGCCTCATCCCAGGGGGCCTCGTAGGAGGGTTTCAGAGATCAGGAATTGTCGGCAGGGGAGTGGTGGGAGCGCAAGAACACCGAATGCCCGACGGACCCTCGCCGGCCGCGGTGAAATAGGCGACGGATCGCCGACGAAACGAGCAAAGGGACCTATGTCCCGGGGCGCCCGTGTCCCGTCTTCCGCTACTTGGCCATGGACTCCCGCCGCTCCTCGCTCGCGGTGGTCTCTGGCGCCGCATCCGCCTTGTCCCCGAGCAGGCGCCGCACCACGACATAGAAGACGGGCACGAAGAGCAACCCGAGCAAGGTCGCACCCACCATGCCGCCCATGACCCCTGTGCCGATGGCATGGCGGCTGTTGGCGCCGGCGCCCGTGGAGATGGCCAGTGGGGTCACGCCCAGGATGAAGGCGATGGAGGTCATCAGGATGGGTCGGAAGCGCAGCCGGCAGGCCTCCAGGGTCGACTCGATCAGGCCCCGGCCAGCCTGCCGCATGGTGTTGGCGAACTCGATGATCAGGATGGCATTCTTCGCCGAGAGTCCGATCACGGCGATGAGGCCGACCTTGAAGTAGACGTCGTTCTCCAGACCCCGCAGCCAGGTGAAGCTCAAGGCGCCGAGCACGCCTAGCGGCACGACCAGCATGACCGCCACCGGGATGGACCAGCTCTCGTAGAGGGCGGCCAGGGCCAGGAAGACGACCAGGAGCGAGAGGGCGAACAGCACGGGTGCCTGTTGTCCGGACAGGATCTCCTGCAGCGAGGCGCCGGCCCACTCGTAGCCAATGCCCTTGGGCATATCCTTCTCCACGAGTGAGCGCATGGCCGCCATCGCCTCGCCGGAGCTGTGTCCCGGCGCGGCGGCCCCGTTGATCTGCACCGCGGCGTAGCCATTGAAGTGATCGATGGCGGGCGGCGCGATGGTCCAAGCGGATTTGACCACGCTGGTGAGGGGGACCATGTCGTCGGCGCCCCCCTTGCTGCTCGGGATGTAGAAGTGACTGAGATCCTCCGGACGACTCCGGAAGGGGGCGTCGGCCTGCAACAGCACCTTGAGCACGCGTCCCTGATAGTTGAAGTCGTTGGCGTAGACCGGGGCGAGCATGAGCTGGATGGCGGCGTAGATGTCCGAGAGGGACAGTCCCATGGCCTCGGCCTGGACCCGGTCCACATCCAGGTGCAGCTCGGGGGCGTCCTCGAGCTGGTTGGGCCGTACCCCCGCGAGCGTCGGGTCCTTCGCCGCTGCCCCGAGCAGCAGGTTGCGGGCCTCCATCAGCCCGGCATGGCCCACGCCGGCCCGGTCCTGGAGGCGGAAATCGAAGCCGCCGAAACGCCCGAGCCCGCGCACCGTCGGCATGTTCACCACGAAGATGCGCGCCCCTTTGATGGCCTGGAGGGCGCCGTTGGCCTGGCCAATGAAGGCCTGGATCTGCTCGTCGGGCGCGGTTCGCTCGCTCCAATCCTTCAGGCGGATGAAGCCCAGGCCCACGTTCTCGCCTTGGCCGACGAAGCTGAAGCCGGCAACGTCCAGCACACTGTCGACGGCCGGGATCGTCTTGAGGATGCGCTCCATCTCCCGCAGCACCTCGCCGGTGCGCTCCATGTTCGCCCCGGGTGGCAGCTGAACGATGACGAAGGCGTAGCCCTGGTCCTCCTCCGGCAGGAAGCTCGTGGGCAAGCGGGCGAACAAGAAGCCGGCGAGCACCACCAGTGCGGCGAAGGCGACCATCCAGCGCGGGGTGCGGCGCACGGCCCTGGCGGCCACCGCAAGATAGGACCGGGACAGCCACTGGTAGGCACGGTTGAACCCGCGGAGGAACCAGTTTGGCCGCTGCGTTGGGGGCTTGAGCAGCGTCGCGCAGAGGGCGGGCGTGAAGCTCAGGGCCATCAGGGCCGAGATGCCCATGGAGATGGCGATGGTGAGCGAGAACTGGCGATAGATCGCCCCCACGCTGCCGCTGACCAGGGCCATGGGGATGAAGACGGCCGCCAGAACCAGGGTCATGGCGATGACCGCCCCCGTGATCTGGTCCATGGCCTTGCGCGCCGCTTCCTTGGGCGGCAGGCCTTCCTCGGTCATGATCCGCTCGACGTTCTCCACCACCACGATGGCGTCGTCCACCACCAGACCGATGGCCAGCACGAGACCGAAGAGGCTGAGCACGTTGATGGAGAAGCCGAACAGGTACATGCCCGCGAAGGCGCTGGTCAGGGCCACGGGTACGACTAGGGTCGGGATCAGGGTCGCGCGCAGGTTCTGCAGGAAGAGGAGGATCACCAGGAAGACCAAAACGATGGCCTCCAGCAGGGTGTAGACCACCTCCTCGATGGAGATGCGGATGAACTGGGTGCTGTCGTAGGGCGTGAACCAGGTGACCCCGGCCGGGAAGTAGCGCTGCACCTCGTCCATCTTTGCACGTACCGACTCGGCGACCTCCAGCGCGTTGGCGTCGGGTGCGAGCTGGACCGCAAAGCCGGCGATGGGTATCCCGTCGATATGGACGTCGTGCCCGTAGGCCTCCGCGCCGAGGTCGATTCGGGCGACGTCCTTGAGGCGGATGTTGCTGCCATCGGGGTTGGCCCGCAGGATGATGTCGCCAAACTCATCGACGGAGGTGAACCGGCTGGCCGCGCTGACCGAGGCGGTGAAGCCCTGTCCCGGCAGGGCGGGCTCGGCGCCGATGGTGCCGGCGGCGATCTGCACGTTCTGGGCGCGCACCGCATTCAAGGCGTCGGCGGCGCTCAGGTCGTAGCCCCGCAGCTTGTCGGGGTCGAGCCAGATGCGCATGGCGTACCCCGAACCGAACAGGGTCGCATCGCCGACCCCGGGCAGGCGCCGGATGGGGTCCAGGACCTGCGCCGAGATCAGGTTGTCCAGGGCGTAGGTATCGAGGCTCGGGTCCTCGGACTTGAGGGCCACGACCATGAGGAAGTCGTTGTTGGCCTTTGCGACCGTGATTCCATTCTGCACCACCTCCTGGGGCAGCCGCGGCGTGGCGACGCTGAGGCGGTTCTGCACCTGGACCACCGCGATGTCCGGGTCGGTTCCGTTGAGGAAGGTCAGGGTGATCTGCACCGTCCCGTTGGAGCGGGAGGTGGACTCGAAATAGATCAGGTTGTCGACGCCGGTGAGCTGCTGCTCGATCACCGAGGTGACGGTCTTTTCTACCACCTCCGCGCTTGCGCCCGGGTAGGTCGCGTTGATGCTCACCTGGGGCGGGGCGATGGGGGGATAGGCGGAAACGGGCAGGTTCAAGAGGGCCGCCGTGCCCGCGAGGGTGATGAGAATGGCCAAGACCCAGGCAAAGATGGGCCTGTCGATGAAAAAGCGTGGCATCGCGGGCGCTCAGGGTTGGGTCTGGGTCGCGGCCGGCTTGCCGGCGTCCGCCGCGGGCGCGGCGACCTTCGCCTCGGATCCAGGTTTGACCTTTTGCAGTCCGGAGATGATCACCTGATCGCCGTCGGCGAGCTGGCCCGTCAGGATCCAGTCTTCCCGGGTCATGCCGTGGGTCTCCACGCGCCGCTGCTCGACCTTGCCCTGGTCATTCAGCACAAGCAGGTACGCACCCGTCGCGTCGCGCAGCAGGGCCGCCTGGGGGAGCAAGAAGGCGTCGTCGATCAGGCCCGTGGTCAGGCGAAGGTTGACGAACATGCCCGGCAGCAGCCGCTTGGACGGGTTCTCGACCACGGCTCGCAGGGATAAGGCGCCGGTGCCCGGATCCACGGACATGTCCGAGAAGTCGATGGTACCGGGGTGGGAATAGGGGCTGCCGTCGGGCAGCAGGATCTCCACCCTCGACTCGGGGAGCGGTCCGGGTCCCTGCCGCTTGGACCCTTCGCCTTGTTCCAGCTGCTGCAGCTCCGAGACGGACAGGCTGAAGTTCACATAGATCGGATCGATCTGCTCGATGGTTGTGAGCTGGGTCGCCTCGTTCTGCCCCACCAACGCCCCCTCGGTGACCAGGGCGCGCCCGGCCCGGCCGTCGATAGGGGCCGTCACGGTGGCGTAGGAGAGATTCAGCCTGGCGGTCTCGACGTTGGCCTGGGCCTGTTTCACGACCGCTGCCGTGGTGCGCTCGTTGGCCAGCGCCGTGTCTAGGTCCTGCTGAGAGAGGGTGTGCTTCTCGCGCAGCTCCTTGTAGCGCTTTGCGGTCAGTGCCGCGTTGGCCGCGTCGGCCTCCGCCTTCGCCAGGGCCGCCTCCGCGGCGTGGAGCGTGGCCTGGAGCTGCGCTGGATCGATCCGGAACAGCACGTCGCCGGCCTTGACGTCGGTTCCCTCGGCGTAGACGCGGTTGAGTATGACACCAGCGACGCGCGCCCGGACCTGGGCCACCCGAGTTGCGGCGAGACGGCCAACCAGCTCTCGGGTCAGGGGCACGGACTGCGACTTGGCCCGAACGACGGCGACCTCGGGGACGGGCATCGCAGATCCCGGCGCGGTCTGGGACGCCGGCTTGTTGCAGGCACCAAGGAGCAGGGCGGGCACGAGCAGCACGGCGCCGCGCGGCAGTATGGGTCTCATGGCAATGGCTCAAGTTTTCGCAGGCACGCACATCCCGCGGCCGAGCCGAGAGTGCCGACCTGGCATTTCTCGACTCGCGTCCAAAGACGTCGCATTTTCAAGGGGTTAAAGCCCCTGAACGTGCCGGGCCGTCCATTGTCCGGACGGGAAGCGCATGAATTCGGCCTTCCCCTAGACCCCTTGCTCCTCGAAAAGGTCCCCTCGGGTCAGAGTCGGCGCTGTTCGCGCGCGCCCTCGTCTCCGGACCCGCTGGCGATACGCGGGGAGGCTCAACCGCATAGTATGCCCGAAGCGCCCTGCCAGCGGTCAGCGTGCCTCGAAGGCCGACACCGTGCCGCCGACGCGGCGCAGCATGGCGTAATCGTCGGCGCGCAGCCGTGCCGTCAAGCGCTCGATCTCGTCGGGGGCGACGTCCAGGCGTTGAAGCAGCACGGCCCCGAAGTCGAGGGTCCCCTCCGGCATCAGGGCGACCGGCTGGCCCGCACCCATGGCACGCAGCTCGTCACGCTGGCAGAGGTAGGGCACGGCAGCGAGGATCGGCGCCTGCGGGTGAAAGTGGCGGAGGTTGCCGGTTACGCGCTTGGTCTGCTCAAAGTCACGCGTGGTAATCACCACGGCGCGGGCCTTCGCGACCGCCACGGCGCTCAGGATGTGGGGATCGTTGACGTCGCCGTAATGGACCCGGTGTCCCCATCGATCCCCCTCGGCGACCCGGTCCAGGTCCAGGTCGAAGGCGATATAGGGGAGCCGGGCCAGCTCCAGCATGGAACAGATCACCCGCCCAGTCTGGCTGTACCCCACTACGACGACATGGTCCTGGAGCTGGTCACCAACGGGCTCGGGCCGTGGCGCTGCCGGCTCGCCCTGGATTCGACGGACCAATCGGTACCCGAGGTTGATGAGTAGCGGGGAGAGGACGAAGGAGAAGGAGATCAGGGTCAGTCCCAGGGCGTAAGCCTCCGGCTTCAACAAGCCGCTAGCGTGGGCGCTGCCGAAGATCACATACCCGATCTCATCGAACGGTGCCAGGAGCAGCCCCGCCAGCAGGGCGTCTGCCAGTCGGAGCCCGAACAGTCCCGCCACGGCCGCGACCATGGCTACCTTGATCAGCAGCAGCAGGGGAAGGACGGCGATCAGCTCCCAGCCGATACCGGCGACCTGGCTTGGATCGATGGACATGCCGATGGCCATGAACAACACGCCGAGCAGCATCCCCTTGCGTGGTGCGACCGCGGCGCGGATCTGCTCGGCAAACTGGGATGTGGAGAGGATCATCCCGACCATGAACGAGCCCAGGGCCATCGACGCACCGATCTTGTCCATTATCCAGGCCGAGGCGAACACCGCGGCCAGGATGACCATGCCGAACCCCTGGGCACCTAGACGGCGTGCGCTCCAGGTGAGTGCGGCGGGGAGGGCATAGCGGGCCGTCAGATAGACGACCCCAATGATGGCGAGCACCGTCAGGACCTTCTCGGGGGAGGGAAGGCCCGGCGTGCCGCTCGTACCCGCCTCAAGCATGGGGATCGCCGCGAGGACTGGGACGGCGACGAAGCCTTGGGAGATTACCGCCGCCATCGCCGCGCGTCCGTGGCGGGTCCCGGCCTCGCCGCGCTCCTCCAGGGTGCCGACGGCGACGGCATCCGAGCTCATCGCGAGTCCCAGGGCCACGATCAGCGCGGCCTGCCACGGCTCGAATCCGAGCAGGACGAACACAGCCGCGATGGCGGCCACAGTGAGCAGGTAGAGCACGATGGCGGAGCCGAAGACCAGCGTGCGCATCGAGCGCAGCCGCTGCGGCTGGGTATCGAGTCCGACCAGGAACAACAGGAGCACGACGCCGATCTCGCCGACGGCCTGCATCTCCTCCGTGTACTCCGCCAGCAGCGGATAAGGCGAATGGGGCCCGAGTGCCGCGCCCACCACCAGCAGGGCCACGATGGGTCCGAGGGAGAGCCGCTGGGCGACGCCGCGGGCGATCACCGCCGCCATGATCACCAGCGCGGCGGATAGAAGGATTTGATCAGTATCCATGTCGCTGAATCATGACTCGAAATCCAAATACGTTCACATTTGATCTCGCGGACCCCGAGCAGGTTGGCCGTCGTCAATATTCGATCTCGAAGGCGGCGCCGGCGCGGGTGCCGCCGACGGGCCCCACGTCCGCTTCCAGCCGGATGCTGGGTGTCGCCTCGATGCGCAGCACCCCCTGGGGCTCCCCCGCCCGCTCGCCCTGGCGGGTGCCCAGATAGACCCGCTCCGAGAGCTGGCGCCCGCCCTGGAGGATCCCGCCCCCTGTGGCGTTGGCGCCCAGGCGACCCAGACCCAGACCCCTGCGGATGCGCTCGAGCACGTCGCCGTCGGCGATCTCGATCCCCGCCAGGGAAGCGGCCGCCAGCCCCACCCGGGTGGCTTGCCAGGGGGACAGCCGCCCCCCCGCGACCCCGAAGAGCAGCCTGGACAAGACCTCGTCCTGCGGCATCTCGGGCTCGCCCCGCAGGTCGATCCGCGGGGCCCGCGTCGTCCCCTGCACGGCGAGGATGGCGGTGGTCCCGGCCACGGTCATCCGCGCCTCCAGGTCCAGGGTGGGGTCGAGCCCCGCGGCCCCCTCGAATCCCAGCCGCCCCCGGGAGAAGCGCAGGGTCTGACCCACCAGGTCGTACTCGCCGCGCCTCAGGTCGAAGCCGCCGGTGACCTGGGGCGCCTCCAGGGTCCCCCGGAGGCGCACCTCGCCGCCCAGCTCCGCATCCACCCCGCGTCCCTGGACAGAGACGCCCCGGGGGGCGGACAGCAGGAGGTCGAGCCCGAGGTCGGGCCGCCAAGGCACCCGCTGGGGTGCGTCCGGGCTGCCGGCGCGGCGCTGGCCCACCTCGCGCACCTCCAGGGTCACCACGCTGGCGGGGAGCCGCTCGGGCAGGCGGATGTCCACCCGGCTGAGCTGGACCGCACCGGCCAGGTCGAGACGCCCCAGTGCCTGACCGCTGAGCCGCAGATCACCGTCACCCTGCACGTTCAGGAGGTCCCTCTGCAGCGGGCTGGCGTCCCGCGCCACCAGCCTCAGGTCCACCGGGACGGCCGGCGCCAGCACGCCGATGCTGCCCGCGAGGCTCAGGCTGCCGGGCCCGGCGCGGGCGCTGACCCCGTCCAGCCGCAGGGTGTCACCGGCCAGGAGGATGCGTCCGTTCACCTCGGTCAGGGCGAGCCCGATGGCCCGGTCCCAGATGGCCCCATTGCTCATGCGCAGGGTGCCGTCGAGGCGCGGCGCCCTCGGGTCGCCCGCGATGCGGGCATCGAGGGTCGCCTGTCCCGCCGCCTGGCGTCCCAGTGCGGTCAGCAGCGGGTCCAGCAGGGCCAGGTCGACACGGCCGTCGGCCCTGAGGTCGAGGGCCCCGGGTCCGAGGGTCCCACGCAGGCCCAGGCGGTTGTCCGCGCCGGCCCTGGCGCTGGCGTCGATCCGCGTGACGGTTGGCCCGAGCTGGGCGCTCAGCTCCACGTCCGCGGGCGCCAGTCCGCGGCCGGCGCCCCGCGTGAGGCGCACCCCCTGGGCCTTCAGGTGGACCGGGCCGGTCAGGGAGCCGGGGGTCCCCGTGAGGCGCGCCTCGCCGTCCAGGGTGCCCGCAAGGGGTAGATCCGAGGCGACCATCGCGATGGGCTCCAGGGGCAGCCGGGCGACCCTGAAATCGAGATCGAGCCGCGGCAACAGGCGTCCGCGGATCTCTAGGGAGCCCGGCCCGAGCCCCAGGCGCAGCCGGTCCACGGAGACCCCTTGGGCCAGGTCGATCGCGGCCGGCTCCAGGAGGCTCAGGGCCTGGTCCGCCGCTCGCCCCTCGAGACGCCGGAGGGTCAGGCGCCGGGCGGGGGCATCCAGACGGCTGTCGAGGGCCAGGCGGGACGGTCCCGCCGCGGTGCTGAGCTTGGCCTCGGCGTCGAGCGCGAGGTCGCGGAGGGGCCCGTCGACGGACAGGGTCAGGTCCCCCGCGGTGCCGCCGGCGGAGAGCCCGGTGAGCAGGAGCCGACCCCGGGTGTCGCCGGCGCCCAGGGGGTCGCTCGCCTGGCCATCCAGCACCAGGCCCTGGATGCGCAGCGCGCCGGGGAGGGCGAGCTCCTCCCCCCGGGCCTCGATCCGTGCGGCCTCCCCGTCCAGCTCGAGGCGGGCTCGGAGGCGGCCGCCGAGCCCCGCGACCTCCCTTGGGCCGGATGCGCCGAGCCACGGGGCGAGATCACCCAGCCGTTCCAGCTGCAGTCTGAGCTCGCCCCGGGGGAGGGGCGCACCGGGGGCGAGGACCAGATCCCCGGCAGCGATGAGGCTGGCCCAGCGTCCCTCGATGGGTGCCAGCCGGATGTCCCCGGACACGGAGCGAGCCGCGCCCAAGCGCAGGACGAGGGGTTGCCCGGCCCAATCCCCCCCGAGGTCCAGCGTGCCGCGCCGCTCCGCGAGCAGCGCCCGGACCCGGCCCTGGAGGCGACCATCGCCGAGCCGGGCGTGCCCCCCCCGGACGTCCAGGTCGGCCTCCAGGGCTGGCGTCCTCCACGGGCCCGCGATCTCTCCCCGGGCCTGGAGGCTGCCCGTCCAGCCGGGGGACAGGGCGCCCAGCTCCGGCAGGTCCAGGGTCCAGGCCAGGGCAACTTCGTCCGGGGTTGCGGAGGGAGGCCCCAGCAGTCCCTCCGCGGTGAGCGCCAGCAGTGGATGATCGAGGACGAGCGCGAAGGCTCGGGCCGGCTCAGCCAGCGCGATCGCGCCCAGGATGCCGAGCGGGACCCGGCGGGCCGACTCCGGGAGGTCCACGGGGGCCATTGGCCCTTGCAGCTCCCCCTCGAAGGCCAGGGCCTGCCGATCCCCCCGGGCGGTCACGCGGAGCCGCTCCAGCCCGAGGGCGCCGCTCGTGATCCCGACCGCGTCGACCCGGGCCGCACCCCGGGGGGCGTCCCAGGGCCCGCTGAGGTCCGCCGTCAGCGCCAGCGCGTCCCAGCCGATGGGCCGTTCCTTCGGGATGCTCAAGTTCATCGAGGGCACCTGGGCCTCCAGGTGCAGGCCGGCGGCGGACCTGGAGCCCAGGTCGATCAGCCCCTCGGCGGCGGCCTGGAGTGGGCCGGCCTCCAGGGAGGCCCGGAGGGCGAGGGCGGCGGTCGGACCGGCGGCCTGGAGATCGAGTCTCCAGTCCGCGAGCCTCGCCGGGAGCGGCCAGCCCAGGGACCCGGCGAGGGCGGGCAGCAGACCCTCCGGTGACTCCGCGAGGCTCAGGGCGAGGCGATGGCCCTCCGGTGCGGTCTGGAGATCCAGCCGGTAGCGGTCGGGGCGCCCGGGTGCCCGGACCTCGAGCCGGGCCTCCAGGGGTCGGGAGCCCCCCAAGGTGGCCTCGCCCTCCACCGAGAGCCATGGGGCGTCGGGAAAGGCCGGCACGAGATGCACCTCCTCGATCGCTACGCGGCCGAGGCGAATCCGCAAGGGCGGTGGGGCCCAGGACACGCCGTCGCCGCTGGCCGCCGGGAGGCGGTGCAGGGTCAGGGTCCTGGCGGTCGAGGACGCGACGTCGATCTCGGCCCGGGCCAGGGACCGAAGTCGCAGATCCAGGGCCGCCTCCTCGACCACCAGCCAGGCGCCCTCCTGATCCCGAAGCTCCAGCCGCTGGAGCCGGGGGGCCCAGGGCAGGGCCCCGCTCAGGCCTTGGAGCACGACCCGGCCGCTCGTGAGCTCCAGGATCCCCCAGCTCAGGAGCCTCCGCCCAAGGTCCGTGTTCGCCGTGAACAGGAGTGCCGCGGGAACCAGGACCAACAGCCACGGGACCAGACGCAGCTGGCGGCCGAGGCGGAAGAGGGACTGGAGCAGGATCTGGATCAAGGTCAGAAGGCCTGCCCCAGGCCGATGTAGAGCTGGACCGGGGAGTCGCCGTCGTTCGGATTGAGGGGTGTGGCCACATCGACCCGCACCGCTCCGACGTGCGTCTGATAGCGGACCCCGAGTCCGACCCCAACGGACAAGTCCCCGGCCCCGGGGATTCCGTTCTCGGAGACCGCCCCGGCGTCGGCGAACAGGACCAGGCCCCAGGGACCGGAGAGGGGCTGGCGCAGCTCCAGGGAGGCCTCCAGGAGCCCGTCGCCCCCGGCGGGCTGACCGGAGGCGGTGCGCGGGCCGATGGACTGGAAGGGATAGCCCCGGACCGAGCCACCGCCCCCGGCATAGAAGCGCCAATCCGGCGGGACCTGATCCGGAGATGCGCCGACGATGCTTCCCAGCACCAGCCGGCCCGCAAGGACCGAGGGTCGGGGGGGCGCGCTGGGGCCGACCCCCGCCGCCGGGCTCTGCGGGGTCTCGCCGTCCCGTTCCCTCCGATCCCCGAGCGCGATCCGCGGTAGGGACCAGTAACCGGCCCCGACCGCCCGGACGACCAGGAACCCGGGCGCGGGATCGCCCTCAAGCACCTGGGCCGGGGTCACCGCCGCCGAGAGCCGCAATCCCTTTCGCGGGTCCAGGGGGTCATCTGCACCGTCATAGCCGATGGTCAGGGGGAGGGAGAGGAGCCGGTAGTCCTGGGTGGTGGCGTCCTGGGTGACCCGGGCGTCCTCGAAGGCGAGGCCGGCGCCCGCGGTCAGTCGGTCGGAGAACCGCCGCTCCAGGGCCAGGGCGGCGGTCACCGCCTCCCGATCATAGGCATCGAGGCTCTCGGAGACGGCGGCGAGATCGAGCTGTAGATCCCGGTCGCGCACCCAGACATCCGGGACCCGAAGGGTGGCACGGGCCAGATAATTCAGGGCATCCGGCCGGTTGTGGACGATGCGTCCGACCTCGCCCTGCAGGGTCAGCCGCTCGGCCCGTCCGAAGAGGTTTCGGTGGGTCCAGGAGGCCGACAGGGTCGCCCCCTCGTCGCTCGCATAGGCGCCCGCCAGGCGAACCACCCGAGGGGGGCGCTCCGCAAGCTCCAGGGTCAAGGGTAGGCGTGCGTCGGGATCGGGACTGGTCCCCGGGGTCAGCCGGGCCCAGGCCAGCACGCCATGGGCGAGGAGGTCGCGGCGCGCGGTCTCCAAGCGGCTGGGGCTGAAGGGCTCGCCGGGCTCGAGCCCCACGCGGCGATGCACATAGTCCTCCCGCAGCCGGTCGAGTCCGATCACGGTGATCGGCCCCAGGGTGACCCGGGGCCCGGGATCGGCCGTGAAGGTCACGTCCATGGTGCGGGTGTCGTGATCGACCAGGGCGTCGGGGGGCGGGACGCGGGCAAGGGCGAAGCCGTCCTCGCGCAGCGCCTCGAGCACCGCGTCCCCGGCGGCGAGCACCCGCTCGGCCCGGGCCGGCTCTCCCGGGACGAGGTCGAAGGCGGCCCGTGGACCCGCGGGGACCGGGCCCTCCAGACTGGCCTCGCCGATCCGATAGAGGGGCCCTGGATCCACGTCGACCTCGACGCTCACCCGCGATCCCTGCGGTAGGGCCTCGAGGAGTCCGAGCAGGCCCGGGTCCTGGACGGCCAGGCCCGCAACCCGGATGTGAATGAGACCGTCGTAGTGGCCGAAGCTGCGCAGGATGGTCTCGATGCGGGCGGCGTCCGCCTCAGCCCGAGCGACCAGGGCGAACGGGCCGACCGGGACCCCTTCGCGTAGACCGACCAGCAGGGAGGCATCGGCGATGACCTGATCCAGGGGGGCGTCCCCACTGGGGGCGATGAGAATGCTGTAGGGCAGGGTTTCGGCGGCGGGCACCGTGGACCCCAGGATCATGCCGGTTGCTGTAAGCCAGGCCCGCAGCCAACCGCGCCATCGGATCAGCCGTGCCATTGGGAGCCGCTCGATCGCGCGTGCGTGAATCTGGGCGTCGACTCGGGGTCTGAAGTCTTGTGTCAGCCGGGGCCCGCGCTAGGCGCCCTCGGGACCCAATGGTACACTGCCGAGCACGGTCTTTGCCCTTGCTGGGCCAATCAGCTCGACGTCGCCTCGCGCCGTCACCGGGTCGGGAGCCGCCGGTGATGCCAAGGGTCCGTGTGCTGTACGCACCGCTTGTTCGGCTGTCACCAGGGAGTGCCGTGCATGTCCCGTTCGCCTCTCCGCCCCGCCCTGGGCGCGGCCCGTCTCACCCGGCTCGGACTTGGTCTGTGGCTCGTTCTGGCGGTTGCACCCCTAGCCCTTGCCGCCCCCGTGGATCTCTCGGCCTGCGCCTCCATCGCCTCGGACGCGGCGCGGCTCGCGTGCTACGACAGGGCTGCGGGCCGTGCCCCGGCAGCCCTGGCAGCGCCACCGCCCGAGCGCCCTGCCATGACCGCACCGGCTGCGCCCGGGGCGGCCGTCGCGGCAACGCCGTCGTCGGACTCCATGATCGAGACCGCCTGGGGGCTCAATCCCGAGTCTGGCCGTTACGGCATCGCCTTTTATCGACCCAACTATATGCTGTTGGCGAGCTACTCGAGCCGCCCCAACGACGCCGCCTTCAAGCAGCTCTTCACGGCCTTGGAAGCGGAGGATGCGGAGCTCGACTCCGCGGAGGCCCAGTTCCAGATCAGCTTCAAGGCGCGACTCTGGGCGACCGAGAATCGCCGCTTCGGCGTCTGGGCCGCCTATACCCAGCAGAATCAGTGGCAGGTCTACAACGATGAGCTGTCGCGTCCCTTCCGGGAGACCAATTACCAGCCGGAGCTCCTGGTGAGCTACGATCCGGACCTCTCCTTCGGGGGCTTTCATTGGCGGCTGCTCAACTTCGGCTACAACCACCAGTCCAATGGGCGCTCCGATCCCATCTCCCGCAGTTGGGACCGCCTGATCGCCGAGCTCGGCATCGAGCGCGGCAATTTTGCCCTGCTTGTCCGCCCCTGGCTCGTGATCGACGAGGGCGGGGACGACAACCCGGACATCACCGACTACTACGGCAACGGTGATATCACCGGCGTCTACAAATGGCAGGGCCATAGCTTCAGCCTGATGGCGCGGGGCAACATCGACACCAAGAAGGGCGCCGCCCAGCTCACCTGGACGTCCCCCGCCTTTCTGGGCCCCTTGCGGGCCTATGTCTACGGGTTCACGGGTTACGGGCAGAGCATGATCGATTACGACTGGAAGCAGAACGTTATCGGCGTGGGCCTGGCCCTGAACGATCTGCTCGATGGCTCCCTTCGGGAGCGTTGAGGTCCAGGGCAGGGGACGTCTCCCCCCACGCGCGGCCTCACCGGCGATGAAGGACCCCGAGATCACTCCAAGAGACCGGATCCGCTCGGCCCTGACTCGGGGTGCCGGGCTGTTCGGCTTATGGCTGCTGCTGTCGGCGCCCTTGGCCGGGGAATCCCTGGAGGCCCTGGCTCCCGATCTGGTGGTCGGTGCCCTTGCGGCCGCTTGGGCGACCTGGGTGAGTCTCCGCTTGCTGCCACCCGCCGGCGGGCGCATCCGGCCCTTCGCACTGGGGCGCCTCACGTCGAGCTTTCTGTGGCAATCGGTGGTCGGCGGGCTGGACGTGGCCCTGCGGGCCTTTCATCCCCGGATGCCCCTGCGCCCCGGGTTCCTGGCCTATCGGGTCGGGCTTCCACCGGGGCCGGGGCGAGCGGCCTTCGGGGCCCTCACCAGCCTGATGCCGGGTACCGTCCCGGTGGGCACGGACGCCAGCGACGCCCTGGTCTATCACTGCCTGGACCTAGGCCAGCCCGTGGCCGTGGGGCTCGCGCGCGAGGAGGCCCTCCTGAACAGGGTGCGGGATCGGGGCTTTCGGGGAGCGGATTCGGCATGACCCACTTCCTCCTCGGCGCCGCCGCCTTCGTGCTGGGCACCGTCGCTTTCGGGCTGGTGCGGATCCTGCGCGGTCCGGGGGAGGCGGACCGGATGCTCGCCGCCCAGCTCCTTGGCTCCGGCGGGGTCGCGGCCTTGCTGCTCTTCGGGGTCGCCTCGGGGGTCCTCGCCATCGCGGGCATTGCCCTGGTTCTGGCCCTGCTTGCCGCTTTCGCCTCCGCGGCCTTCGTGGCCGGGGACGGGCAGCGGACTGTACGCCCCGGGCGCAGCGCCCGTGATGGGCCGGACCGTACGGGGAGGGACCTGCCCTGAGCCTCATTCTCGAAGCCTACACCGTCCTCCTGGTGACCCTGGGGGCCCTGTTTTTCCTGGCGGGGACCGTCGGGCTGCTGCGCTTTCCCGATACCCTGACCCGGCTCCACGCCCTGACCAAGGCGGACAACCTGGGCCTGGGGCTGGTGGTGCTCGGGCTGCTGCCCCAGGTCTCGTCTCCCCTCGGCTGGCTCGGACTCGTGGCGGTCTGGCTGCTGTCCTTGCTGTCCGGGGCCACGGTGGGTCAGCTCCTGGCGCGGGCGGTGCGACCGCCCGATTGGTCGGGGTCCGGCGGCACGGACCCGGAAAGAGGGGCGTCCCGTGACTAGCGCACTGCTGGTCGATGGGGTCCTGGCCCTTTTGGTCATTGGCTTAGCCCTCTTTGTGACCGCTGCCCGAACGGCGTATGGGGCCGTGGTCGGTTTCGTCGCCTACGGGCTCCTGCTCGCCCTGGTCTGGGTCCGGCTTGCGGCCGTGGACGTGGCCCTGACGGAGGCGGCGCTGGGCACGGGACTGACGGGTGTGCTGCTGCTGGGGGCAGCGGCGCGCCTATTTCCCACTGAAGCGGCCGAAGCCTCTAGACGGCCCGGACCGGGGCTGCGGATCCTCATTGGATCGCTATGCGCGGCGATCGCCCTGGGTCTTGGCGCGGTGGTGCTGCTGCTCCCCGACCCCGCCCCCACACTGGCCCCGCTGGTGGCGGAGAACCTGCCGCCGACCGGGGTCGGCAATCCAGTAACCGGCGTGCTCATGGCCCACCGGGCCATCGACACCCTTCTGGAGACCGTGGTGCTGCTGCCCGCCCTGATTGGCGTCTGGTCCCTCGCCTCGGAGCAGAGCTGGCACGGACGCCCCGGCTCATTGCCGCGATTGGTGGGGAATGGGCCCCTGACCCTGCTGGCGCAGGTTCTGCCGCCCTTGGGCATCCTGGTGGGTGTCCATCTCGTCTGGGTGGGGGCCGACGATCCGGGCGGTAAGTTTCAGGGGGCCGCCGTCCTGGCCGCCATGGGGGTCCTGGTCCTGGTGGCCGGCCTGCGCGAGCCGCCGCGGGTGACCAGCCGGTCCCTGCGTCTGCTGTTGGTCCTCGGGCCCCTGGTCTTCATGGGCATCGGCGTCGCCGGGATCCCCCTGGCCGGGGCCCTGCTCGCCTATCCGGAGGGGTATGCCAAGTCCCTGATCCTGGTTATCGAGGCGGCCTTGACCCTCTCCGTCGCCCTGGTCCTGGGGCTGCTGCTGGGGGGGCCGCCGGAGACGGGCGACCGCGAGCCGGGGCTGCGCTCATGAGCGGCGAGATCCTCTTCGGTCTCTGCGGCGCCGCCCTGGTGGGCATCGGCCTCTACGGAGTCATCTGCCAGCCGGGCGCCCTGCGCAGGATCCTGGCCTTCAATCTCCTGGGCAGCGGGGTCTTTCTGCTGTTCGGGGTCATCGCCAAGCGCGGTGGCGGTGCTCTGGCCGCGGCGGGGGAGGGCGCCGACGGCGATCCGGTGCCCCAGGCCCTGGTGATCACCGGCCTGGTCGTGGCCTTTGCGGCGACGGCCATCGCCATCGCCTTGCTGCGGCGCCTCGCCGAGGTCAGCGGCCGCGGCACCCTGGATGAGGGGGAACGGAATCCCTGATGGAGTCCCTCTCGACCCTTGGGATCTGGCTTGCCGGGCTGGCGTCTGCGGACGGGACCCTCTTGGTGGTCCCGCTGGTGTTGCCGGTCGTTGGTCTCCTGCTGGCCTTGGTGCTCGGTGGGCGCTATTTGGGCCCCTTTGTTCTGCTTCTAACGCTCCTCGGGCTCGCCGCGGCGGCGGCCATCGCCATCGTTGTCTTCAATGGGGGCGAAGCCCTGGGGTACCGGCTGGGGGGCTGGGTCCCGCCCCTGGGCGTGTCGCTCGAGGCCGATGGCCTGTCCGTTGTCCTGCTGCTCACCAGCGCGGTCGTGATTTTGGGGGTTGCCGCCTATGCCCAGCGGGACTTCCGGCCCGAGCCTGGTGCCCCTGAGACCCGGGGGTCCCTGGCCTTCTGGATGCTGCTCCTGGGGGTCTGGGCCGGGCTCAATACCGTCGCCCTCGCCCAGGACCTCTTCACCCTCTTCGTCGCCCTCGAGCTATTGACCTTTTCCGCGGTGCCCCTGGTCAGCCTCGATGGACGTGCCGAGACCCTGGCCGCCGCCCTGCGCTACCTGCTCTTCGCCCTGCTGGGGTCGGTGCTGTACTTGCTGGGGGCGGTGCTCCTTTACGGCACTTACGGGACCCTGGACATCGCCCTGCTGGCGCAGGGGCTGGGCGGGTATGCGGTGGGTGCGGTCCCGGTGCCCGCCCTGGTCGCTCTGGCCCTGATGACCGTGGGGCTCATGGCCAAGACCGCCCTGGTGCCGCTGCACCTCTGGCTGCCGCCGGCCCACGCGGGGGCGCCGCCCGCCGCCAGCGCGGTCTTATCGGCCCTGGTGGTCAAGGGGTCCTTCTTTCTGCTCCTGCGGATCTGGTTCGACCTGATGCCGGGTCTGCTCGCCCTCCCCGTCGCCCAGATCCTGGGGGTCCTCGGGGCGGTGGCCATCCTCCTGGGGAACCTGATGGCCCTGCAGCAGGCGCGGCTCAAGCTCCTGGTCGCCTACTCCACGGTGGCCCAGATCGGGTACCTGTTCCTGATCTTCCCCCTCGCGGCGGACGCCCCGGGCTGGGCCCTGGCGGGGGGTACCCTGCAGGTGGTCTCCCACGCCCTGGCCAAGGGGGCCATGTTCCTGGCGGCGGGGCTCGTCTACGGTGCCCTGGGTCATGATCGGATCCGGGATCTGGCGGGGGTCGCGCGGGCCCTGCCGCTGACCGTCCTGGCCTTCGGGCTCGCGGGGCTCTCCCTGGTGGGGATCCAGCCGAGCGGTGGCTACCTGGTCAAGACCCTCCTAGGCGGGGTCGCGGAGACATCCAACGCCTGGTGGTGGGGCCTGGTGCTGGATGCCGGGGGGCTCCTCACGGCGGCCTATCTGGTCTGGGTCCTGGGACAGGCAATCACGGGGTCGGGGCGGACCCTGGACCTGGTCAGGCGACCGCGGCCCTCCCGGGAGCTGGTGGTGCTGACCCTGGCCGTGTCCTCCCTGCTGCTCGGACTGATCCCCGCCCAGGCCTTCGACCTCATCGCCATCGGGCGCGCCTCGGGACCCGACCCCATCGCCGCCGCCTGGGCCGGGGCCATCGGCTGGAGGGGGCTGGCCGCCGGACTCTGGCCGGTCGCGGTCGTCGCCGCCCTGGTCCTGATCTTCGCGCCCTGGGGTGCCGGCGCGCGGGTTGGACCCCTGGGCTGGCCGGCCCGTGGTGCCGCGGCCCTGGGCGGGGTCATCGACGGCTTGGACGTTGGCCTCCGGCGCTGGCCGGTGGCTGGGTGCTCCCTGTTAGTCTTGTTGATCGGGTTGGCCGCGGGGCTCCTGGTCGGCTCCTAGGCGAGGCGCGGATCGTAGCCGAAGGGCTCACTCGCGGTGTTCCCGGCGATGGCTGCAGAGTCGGAGTGGGAGGGAGAGACCAGGAGGCTGTGCTCCCGTGGGATGATGACGCTCGGCACCAGCAGTGCCAGTGATCGCCCGGAGGCGGCCCGGCCATCGCCAAGCCGAGCAGTGCTCACGGGGAGCGGATCGGCGCGCCAGTCCGAGGGCAGGTCGGACGGGTCAAGCCGCCGCACCGAAGAATCGGGGATGCGCAGGGTGAGCAGCCGGTAGCTTCCGAGGACTTGGCCGCGACGCAGGTGCACCAGAAGCTCCAAGGCGGCAAGCGCGACGCTCTCCGAGGTGTAGAGGATCGCGGTGCCAGGGCTGTTCCACCTGCCCCCGTATGCCTTGGCCCCACTGCCGTCGAGCGCGGTCGCCGCCCAGCGCGCCTTGACCAGGCGATAGGCGAGCATCAGG